>Ga0256404_1011457_pt1 | contig 11871 bp, 11 predicted proteins | sample RumenRJG_01DNA_FD_185990 | JGI IMG/M metagenome (GOLD analysis project Ga0256404, IMG submission 185990) | Bovine rumen microbial communities from Lethbridge, Alberta, Canada - RJG_01 | ecosystem: Host-associated > Mammals > Digestive system > Stomach > Rumen | place: Canada: Alberta | collected... | reverse complement strand
CCCACCATCGTCCATCCACACTCACCCGACGAGAAGGTCAAGATTTCCACTGTCGCAAATGCTTGGGCCTTCCTTGTGAAGCTCCTTCAGCGCATCCCTGTGAAGTAGTTTTTTTTGACAATTAGGAATTAATTCATATCTTTGCAGTCCCGTTTTCGGCGGCATACGGCCGAGCGGGACTGTAAATTATTTATAAACAAACAATTACAAAATGTTAAAAGAGTACGAAACCGTTTTCATTGCAACTCCCGTTTTGTCTGAAGAACAGATGAAGGAAGCGGTTGCCAAGTACACGAATCTCATCAAGGACAATGGAGGTGAGATCGTGCATGAAGAAGACTGGGGTCTCCGTCAGCTGGCTTATCCTATCCAGTACAAGACTTCAGGTTTCTATTATCTCATCCAGTTCCAGGCCGAGCCTTCATTCATCGATGTGCTCGAGACCCAGTATCACCGTGACGAACGTATCATCCGTTTCCTCACCGTGTCCCTCGACAAATACGCCGTAGAGTATGCCGAGAAGCGCCGCGCAAACCGCAAGTCAAAGAGCGAAGCCGCTGCTCCCGCAGAATCCGAGGAAGAGAAGTCAGAAGTTGAACCCGTAGCTCCCGAGGCCGAAGCACCTGAGGCCCCCGAAGCTGAATAAGGAGGATTGAACCATGGCACAGAATAATACAGAACAGAACCGTCAGATCCGCTATCTGAATCCTCCCACCGTTGAGGTAAGGAAAAAGAAATATTGCCGTTTCAAGAAGGCAGGAATCAAGTATGTTGATTACAAGGACCCTGAGTTCCTCAAGAAGTTCCTCAACGAGCAGGGTAAAATCCTTCCCAGAAGGATCACCGGCACTTCCCTCAAATTCCAGAGGAAGGTTTCAACAGCCATCAAGAGGGCCCGTACCCTTGCCCTTCTCCCTTACGTAACCGACCTTCTTAAATAATACAGCGCATCATGAAAGTTATACTCAAGAAAGAAGTTGCCCATCTCGGCGAGGCCGATGAGGTGGTAGAAGTAAGACCCGGATACGCTCTTAATTATCTTATTCCCCAGGGATTCGCCGCGATGGCCACCAAGTCTGCCCTCAAGCAGCATGAGGAGACCCTTCGTCAGCGCGCCCACAAGGAGGCCAAGCTTGTAGAGGAGGCTGAGGCTCTTGCAGCCAAGATCGCAGAGACTCCCGTTACCGTTGCCGTCAAGGTCAGCGAGACCGGTAAGATCTACGGTTCCGTCACTACCGCCCAGCTTGCCGAGGCTCTTGCAGCCAAGGGAATCGAGGTTGACAAGAAGGACATCACCATCGTTTCCGAGAACGTCAAGGAAACCGGCGAATTCGAGGCATCCGTAAAATGCTACAAGGCTATCAAGGGAGCCCTCAAGTTCACCGTCGTCCCCGAAGAGTAGCAGTCTCTGCTCATCAGAATAAAATCGGCTGGCACGAGGCCAGCCGATTTTATTGTTTGTCCTTGTACAGGAAACGCCTGATTTTCTGAGTGGCCGTCTTCTCGAACGGCTCTTTCATCACCTCGACGTCATTGACCTTGGAAGCCTTGTTCACGTGTTTGTTTATATATTCCATCACGGCTTTTTTCCGGGCTTCCATTTTCTCGAAGAACTTGTCTTCGCTCTCCTGGTCCCAATTGATCACCTTGTCGTCGAACTTTATCAGGGCGACCAGCTTGTCACCCCTCTTTACGACCAGCGAGTCGTTGACTCCGGAGTAGTTGTTGATGACCTGCTCGATTTCTTCCGGGTAAATGTTCTCTCCTGAAGGTCCGACAATCATGTTACCGAGCCTTCCCCTGATGTAGAACCTTCCTTTTTTGTCCACTGCCGCCAGGTCGTTCGTCCTGAGCCAGCCGTCGGGGGTAAGCGTTGCACGCGTCCTCTTCGGGTCGCGGTAGTATCCGATCATTACATTGTCCCCCTTTACCACGATTTCCCCTTCTCCGGTTGTCGGGTCAGGGTTGTCGATCTTGACCTCAACCCCGTATGCCGGCACTCCGCAGGAACCGACGACGGTCTTGCCTACGCAGGCATTGGTAATGAGGGGGGCGGTTTCTGTAAGGCCGTATCCGATTGCATAAGGAAATCTTGCCCTGTGCAGGAACTCTTCCACTACAGAATCGAGTTTGGAGCCTCCGATGCCGAAGAACCTTAATTTCCCGCCCATCGTCTTGTAGAGCCTTCGGCCGACCAGGCGGTAGAGCAGGTTCGGGGTGTGGTTCTTCATCCAGGAGAGGATCCGGCTTTTTTCGATTGTGGGGACGATGCTGGTCCGGTACACTTTTTCAATGATAAGCGGAACTGAACACATGATGGTCGGCCGGACCTTCTTCATCGCGTCCATCAGGATGGATGGGGTGGGGAGTTTCTGGATATAATAGACGCAGCCTCCTGCATAGAGCGGATAGAGGAGGCTGAAAGCCATTTCGTATGTATGTCCCATTGGAAGGACGGAGAGCCACCTGTCGTGAGGGCCTGCTTTCTGGGCATGGGCTGCGGCGATTATGTTGGAACAGAGGTTCCTGTGGGAAAGCATGACGCCTTTGGCGTTGCCCGATGTCCCTGATGTGTAGAAGATTGCAGTCAAATCATCCGGCTGGGGCTCCTTGAGGACGCCTTCGCAGGTAAATGAGTCGTTGTCCGCTTTTATCAGGGAAAAATCCTCGAGTTCTATGATGAGGGTAAGCCTGTCCCTGCATTCCTGGCTCAGTTTCGGGAGGCAGCGTTCAGAGATAAAGATGACTTTTGCCCCTGAATGAACGAGGATATTGGAAAGTTCGTTTTCCGATGAGCCGGGAAGTACAGGCACTATCACCCTTCCGAAAGGGACGCAGGAAAACATCGCTACGGTCCAGTTGGGCATATTCTGGGACATGATCGCAACCTTGTCCCCCGCGCTGATGTTGAACCTCGTCATGAGATGGGACAGTTCCAGGCATTTGTGCCGGAAAGAGGCGTAGGTGTACTTCTGGCCTCCGTCAACATATTGGGAGAGTGGTCTCTTGGCAAAGGCTACCGTGCTGTAGTCGAAGAGTTTGGCCAGCGTTGTGATGTAATTCTCACGGTTCGTCGTAAGACGGCGGTAAAAGCTGTTCATCTCCTAATGTGTTATGTATTTTTCAGGATGCTTACCTTTGATATGCATGTCCTCGTAGGCCTGCTGGATACGGGCCATGTCCGCCCTGGCGTCATCGGTGAGGGGGAATTTCTCCCCGCAGCCGACCCTTTTCTTTCCCCAGTCGAAGTACCCTAGGTAAACCGGGACACCGGCCTCCCTGGCTATTGTGTGGAAACCTGTTTTCCAATGTTTTATGGGCTTCCTGGTCCCTTCAGGGGCGATGGCGAGGATGAATTCGTCATCCTTTTCCATCTCCGTGATGAGGCTTTTGACCAGGGTGGAAGCGTTGCTCCTGTCAACAGGAATCGCTCCCATGGATTTCATCAGTCCGCCGAAGGGCCAGAAGAAGAATTCCTTCTTGACCATGACCCGGGCCTTCTGGGCATGGAACGACGTGTAGAAAAGATAGGAAATCACGAAGTCCCATACAGAGGTGTGGGGGACACCCAGGATGACGGCTTTTTTCTCCGGAACCGGACCTCCTACAATGGTCCACCCCATCCGGTGAAGGAGCCATCTACAGAAATCAGACCAGCGTTTGCTCATGATATCAGATGTTTACGTCTTCTAGTTCTTCTTCGGAACGGAGGTTCTGGCGGATGAAATTCTGGCGGTCGACAGTATTGTCCCCCATATAGAATTCCATGATTTCGGCAAGGGATTCTTCGTCTGACAGTTTCACGAGGTCAAGCCTCATGTCGTCTCCGATAAAATCGACGAACTCGTTGGACGAAATCTCTCCCAAACCCTTGAACCTTGTGATTTCCACTCCGCTCTTCAGCTTTTTTACGGCTTTTTCCTTTTCTTCCGGGGAATAGCAGTACATGGTTTCCTTCTTGTTCCTTACCCTGAACAGGGGAGTCTGTAGGATGTGGACGTGTCCGCGTCGGATGAGGTCAGGATAATATTTCATGAAGAAAGTCAGGACCAGCATCCTGATATGCATTCCGTCGTCATCGGCATCGGTTGCCACTATGATGTTGTTGTAGCGGAGGTTCTCCAGGTCGTCTTCCACTCCGAGGGCTGAGATCAGGAGGTTTAGCTCTTCGTTTTCAGCCACTTTCCTGCGGCTCTCCTTGTAGCAGTTTATGGGCTTTCCCCTCAGTGAGAACACTGCCTGGTGGTTTGCGTTCCTGACCTTGGTGATCGTTCCTGAGGCGGAATCTCCCTCGGTGATGAAGATGCTCGACTTCTCTTTCTCTTCCTCCTTGTCCTTGGCTACCTTGTCATTGAAGTGGTAGCGGCAGTCGCGCAGCTTGCGGTTGTACACCTGGGTGCGCTTGTTCCTTTCCCTGGTTTTCTTCTGGATGCTCTGGATTTCTTCTCCTTCCTTCTGGGAAGCCTTTATCCTTTCCTCAATGATCGGAGCGATGTCCATGTGCATCCTGAGATAGTTGTCCAGGTGCCTGGCGATGAAATCGTTGATGAATGTCCTGATGGTCTGTCCGCGGTCGATGATGAGGGATCCGTCCGGATTCTTCACCGGGTGACCGTTTTCCATGCGGACCTTTTCCCACATGTAGGTGGAACCAAGTTTGGTCTTGGTCTGGCCCTCGAAGTTGGGCTCCTGAATCTTGATGCTTATGGCTCCGACGATACCTCGGCGGCAGTATTCCGGGGCATAGTTTTTCTTGAAGAATTCCTTGAGGGTTTTTGCGACCGCCTCGCGGAAAGCTGCAAGGTGGGTGCCTCCGTCTCGCGTGTTCTGGCCGTTGACAAAGGAAGTGATGTCCTCGCCATAGTCGTTGTCATGGGTAATTACGACCTCGATGTCGTTATCTTCCAGATGGATGGGAGGATATAGGGGAGTTTCTCCGATTCCGTCGTTCACGAGGTCCAGGAGGCCGTTCTCGGACTTGTAGTCGGTCCCGTTCAGTTTGAGGGTGAGGCCCTTGTTGAGGTAGGAATAGTTCTTGACCATGGTTTCGACGAAATCCATGTTGAACTCGAAATCCCCGAACATCTCGCTGTCTGGCCGGAACTCGACAAGGGTTCCGTTCTTGTCCGTCACGCCTTCTTTCTTCCCGCTGTCCTGCAGGATGCCCCTCTCATAGCGGGCCCATGAACTCTCCCCGTCGCGGAAGGATTCAACGTAGAAGGATGCGGACAGGGCGTTGACGGCCTTGGTTCCCACTCCGTTGAGACCGACCGATTTCTTGAATACGGCATCGTCGAATTTGCCGCCGGTATTGAGGATGCTTGTGGCCTTTATAACGGAATCAAGAGGTATTCCTCTTCCGAAATCCCTGACCGTTACGGAGTTGTCGACAATATCCACCCTTATCTGCCTGCCCGCTCCCATGGAGAATTCATCCACGGAGTTGTCTATGATCTCTTTCAGCAGGACATAGATGCCGTCTCCGGGATTCGAACCATTCCCGAGCCGGCCGATGTACATTCCCGGCCTGCGCCGGATATGTTCCACGCCTTCAAGGGTGCGGATGTTGTCATCGGTGTACGTGCCTTGGGCACTTTCCTGTATCTTGTCTTTCGCCATATCCTAACTTATCTTACAAATATACTCAAATTATTCCGGATTCCATCAAGGACGCCATCTTCTCATATAGTTCAGAGGTGGAAAAGGTTGGAGCCGGTTCCAGGTGGATATCCATCTGGAGTCCCGGCATGGGGAACGGCAGTATTCTCAGCAACGGTTCAATCCCTTTATGGAAGGGAAGGATGCCTATCAACTCCTCTGAAGCCGATGCCGCCGACTCCACTGCCATCGGGGATTCCGATGTGATTGCCGTCAATGCCTTGAGGTCTTCGGAGACCATATCGTAATAAGGGGACCACATTGCCAGTTTCTTCCCTTCCGGGAAAATACCATCGATAATGATAGAAGGGGAAGAGGTGACCGTGCAGGCTTGTACCGTGCCGCAGAGGGTCGCCGTGTTCAGAAGGGTTGCTTCCGAAGGCCTGGGAGCGGTGAACAGTTTTATGTCGAAATCCCCGTTTCCTTCATTTTTGGCATAAGGATTAATTATGAATTTCAAATCAGGAGAAGATATCCGCAGTGCGGTTGCCAGCCTTGGGGCAACGTAGGCGGAGCAATACGGATCGGCCAATATCCTCACCTTCCCGGGATGGGAAATCCTTGCTGAAGGACTGAAGACAGAGTCCATCGCCTCGTACCAGTGGAGTATCCTCGATGCGTATTCCTTGAATGCGGCACCCTTGTCTGTCAGTCTTGCTGCCCCTCTCTGACGGTCGAACAGAGGCTCGCCGACCCCTTTCTCAAGCTCTGCGATGTTCTGGCTCACGGCCGGCTGGCTGATGCCGATTTCCCTGGCGGCGGCGGTAAAGCTCCCGCTCTTTGCCACAGCCATGAAAACTTTGAGTTTAGTGTCTTCGAACATGATAAATTTTCCTTATATGCAAATATATGCAATTATTGTAAAAAGGGACGAAAAGTTCTTATATTTGTATTTACGAGAATATGATTAATTATTTAGATATGAAAAGATTCATTTTCGCTTTCGCTGTGATGGCCCTCGGCCTGACCGCCGTCGCCCAGCAGCCCCAACCCCTCCCCAACGATCCGGCGGTGAGGAAAGGACAGCTTGAGAACGGGCTTACCTATTACATCCGCCATAACGACCTTCCTGCCTCAAGGGCAGAGTTCTATCTGGCTACCAACGTGGGTGCCATCCAGGAGACTCCGGACCAGGACGGTCTGGCGCATTTCCTTGAGCACATGTGCTTCAACGGTACCAAGAATTTCCCCGGGAAGGGCATCCTTGACTGGCTCCAGAGCATAGGCGCCTCCTTCGGCGGCAATGTGAATGCATCCACAGGGGTCGAGCATACCCAGTACATGCTGAACAATATCCCGCTTGTCAGGCCCACCGTCGTGGATACCTGCCTACTTATCATGCATGACTACTCCCATTTCGTTACCAACGATCCAAAGGAGATCGATGCGGAGAGGGGAGTCATCATCGAAGAGAGGCGTTCCCGCCGCAACGCTTCCTGGCGAATGTACGAGAAGTCCCTGCCTTATTATTATGGTGATTCTAAGTATTCCACCTGCACCCTCATCGGAAGCCAGGAGAATCTCGAGACTTTCAAGCCTGAGTCCCTGTGGAACTTCTATAAGACCTGGTACCGCCCTGACCTTCAGGCAGTCATCGTGGTCGGTGATATCGATGTGGACGAAGTGGAGCAGAAGATAAAAGACATCTTTGCCGATATTCCCGCAGCCGTGGATCCCAAGCCTAAGGAGATGTATCCTATCCCTGAAAACGAGGAGCCGATTGTGGGCGTCATCACGGATCCCGAGGCCACAGTTCCCGGTTTCGAAGTCCTGTGGAAGAGCGAGGCCATGCCTAATGAAATGAACGCTACGGTCATGGGCGAGATGATGGATATCGTCAAGGACCTCATAAGCATTGTCATGAGCGAGAGGTTCAATGATATAACGTCCGTGGCCAATCCTCCTTTCCTTTCCGGTAGGTTCGGCGTCGGAGAGTTCACCGAGACCATGGAAGCGGCGGCGGCGAACGTTTCCTGCAAAGAGGAATCCATACTTCCTGGTTTCAAGGCCTATATGTCCGAAATAGAGAAAATGAAGAGGTTCGGGTTTACCGACGGTGAAGTTTCCAGGGCCAAGGACAACCTGCTTGCCTCTTATGAGAAGGCTGCGAACGAGGCTTCCACCCGAAAGAATCCCGACTTCATCAGGCCTCTCATCAACAATTTCTTCGAGTGCTATCCTTATATGGAGCCTGCCGTCGAGTATGAACTCGTCAAGCAGATATGCTCCCAGATCTCGGCGCCTGTACTCAACCAGATCGTCGCTCAGCTCATCACTGATGATAATCAGGTCATCCTTTACACCGGTCCGGAGAAGGAAGGTATCGCAACCCCGATCAAGGAGCAGATACTCGCGATTATGCAGGAGGTGAAATCATCTGATATCCAAGCCAATGCGGAAGAGGTGGCAAATGAGCCCCTTCTTGATCCTTCTGCCCTCAGGGGTTCGAAGGTGAAGAAGACCTCCAACGGAATTTACGGATCCACTGAATGGACCCTTGCAAACGGGGTTAAGGTCGTCGTCCTGCCAACTGAATACAAGAAGGACCAGATCCTGTTCAACATATACAAATCCGGAGGCAGGAGCCTCATCCCTGCGGCAGACCTTTCCTCATTCGAGGACAATATATTCGGCCTCTTCCTGAACAATTCCGGTGTGTCGAAATTCAAGAACACCACACTGAAGAAGATGCTCTCCGGAAAGAATTTCAGTGTGACCCCCTATATAAGTTCATTGTACAGCGGCATTTCCGGCAATTCTTCCGTCAAGGATCTCGAGACTGCATTCCAGGCCCTTTACCTGAGCTGGACTGATCCGAGGATCGATCAGGAGGAATTCGACCAGGGAGTCACGCAGCTTCGGGCTATCCTTCCCAATTACATCAAGCAGCCGAATTACAAGCTGCAGGTGGAAGCTCAGAAGACCCTTTATGGCGACAATCCCCGCCTGAAGATGATAGATGAGGCAACGCTTGAAGAGGCGAATCTGCAAACCATCGAGAAGAATTACCGCAAGCTTTTCCAGGATACTGCCGGAGCCGTCATGGTTATCGTTGGAGATATTGATGCCGATGCGGTCAAGCCCCTGGTCGAGAAGTACATAGGTTCACTTCCGAAGGGAAAGAAGGCGACTCCTTGGGTGGATCCCAGGACTGAAGTGCTTCCCGGAAGGAGGGAAAACGTCTTTACTGCGGACATGGAAACTCCGATGACCACCGTTTTGCAGGTCTATACCGATTCTTCCAGACCCTATACCGTAGCTGACGAGGTTAATCTCAGCGCCGTTACCTATATACTTGACATGATCTACACTACTTCTCTCCGTGAGGAGGAGGGAGGAACCTACGGTGCGAGCGCCATTGACAATGTCCAGCGGGAGCCTGTTCCTTCTTATATGGTACAGGTTGTCTTCCAGGCGAAACCTGCCATGGCTGACAAGCTGAGGGGTCTTGCCGTCGAGGGCTTCAGGCGTCTGGCTGAAGAAGGGCCTACTGCTGAGGAATTCAACAGGACGGTTGAGAATTTCAAGAAGAATGTCCCTGAGAGCAGGATCCGTAACAATTACTGGCAGAGTGATATCATCAGCCACTACCGGTTTGGCGGAGACCGTGACGGGGAGTGGGAGGCTGCTGTGAACGCCCTTTCCGCTTCTTCCATCCAGGCTGCCGCAAAGGCCCTGTTCGGTTCGGGCAATTTCGTTGAGATTGTAATGAAACCGGGTAATACATCCGAGAAGGAGTAGAACTTTTACGGACTTTGACTCCGGCGGGTTGAAGTTCTGACATCGCTGAAAAAGGCGAGTCAGATACTTCAACCCGCCGTCGTTGATAGCCCGTCATTACCTGAAAAAAGCAAGCCGGATACTTCAACCCGCCGTCGTTGATAGCCCGTCACTGCCTAAAAAGGCGAGCCGGATACTTCGGCCCGCCGTCGTTGATAGCCCGTCATTACCTGAAAAAAGCGAGCCGGATACTTCGGCCCGCCGTCGTTGATAGCCCGTCATTACCTGAAAAAAGCGAGCCGGATACTTCGGCCCGCCGTCATCGAATGTCGTAACCGGAGCTATTCCCGGATGACAGTAACGTTGTCAGGGACTTCAACCTTGTGGCCGTCCTCCAGGGCTTTCCCGTCAATCCTGAGGGTGCCGCCGGCAACCGTGCCGATAATCCTCATCATGCGGCTCTTTTCGGGGAACCTGCCGACATTCTTGATCCTGTAGTCGAAAGACATGTTCGGAGCAGAATGGATACCTATGAAGAGGTCGCTTCGCTTGAGACTATCCCGTATATGGTGACGTCTTTTATGAGGACGTCCCTGACGTGGAAAAGGTCGATCTGCCCCCTGCATCCCAACTGGGCGTCCTGAATCGTCAGGTCGTTGGAATACTTGTCATCAGCATCGATGGTCGCACCGATTATCCTTATGTCGTGGTTTGTGGTCCTGGTCGAAGCCCCGGCGTTGGAGAGTACGAAAGAATAGGGCCTGGCTTTCTTGAGAACGACCCCGGGACTGCATTTAAGGGTAGTGTTGTCTTCAAGCAGCAGGGTCTCTTCCAGAAGATACGTGCCGGGTGTCGTGATCGTAACCGTTTTGCCGCCGCCTTCCAGGGCTCTTGCGATGGCCTGTGTATTGACGGCTGCGTCTGCGAGCGGAGATGCTCCGAATGAGGCGACGTCAACTTTTCGGGAGCAGCCTGAAAGGATGATGAGGGCTGTCGCGAAGATCGGGAGTGACAGAGTGATGTTTTTCATTGTCTTTTCCTTTTTAGAGTGGCGGATAAATCATCATGACATCATAATATACACAAAATGAAGGGGACATCCTAACGGAATTGTTGAATCGTCAGGATGTCCCATCGTCTTTGACAAGACTTCTCTGTTTTAAGCGGGGCTTATGGCGCCCATGGGGCAAGCGTCCGCGCAAGTACCGCAATCCACGCAGATATCGGGATCGATGTGGTAAACGTCGCCTTCGCTTATAGCTCCGGAAGGGCATTCTCCAAGGCATGTTCCGCATGCAACGCAGTCAGTCTCCGAAATTTTGTAAGCCATAGTTTGGGTTTTAAAAAGTTTGTGAGTGCGAATGTAGGTATTTTTGGCAAAATGGCAAAATATTTGATTAACTTCGTGGAAGTATGAGACGGTTGATTCAAATATTGGCATTGTTATCCTGCCTTGGCGTCTGCGCCTGGGGGCAGGAAGGGGTGGATTTCGGCGGCGTAGTGCGCCTGGACAAGACCGTGCACGATTTCGGTGATATCATGATTGCTGACGGTCCGGTGAGCTGCTCGTTTACCGTGACCAACATCGGAAACGGACCGACGGTGATATTCAACGTCGCGTCGTCCTGCGGCTGCACGGATGTCGACTGGACGAAAAAGCCTTTGCAGCCCGGGGAGAAAGGAACGGTCAAGGCAACCTATACGAATACGGACGGTCCCTATCCGTTCGACAAGTCCCTGACAGTGTATGTTTCAGGATACAAGCAGCCGATAATCCTCCATCTCAGGGGGGCGGCCCATGACAAGAAACAGTCCCTTTCCGAGCTATACCGCTTCAAGTTCGGCCCCCTTGGCTTCAAGTCCATCGAAATAAAGGCCGGGAACCTTTCACAGGGGCAGCGAAGGAGCGGGGAGATGGTTGTCGCGAACACAGGTCCTTCTCCTGCCAGGGTATCATTCAAAGACGTTTCGGAAGGCCTTCAGGTGTCTGTCTCTCCGAATCCGGTTCCTGCAGGGAGTACGGCTAAACTTCACTATACCGTATCATCTTCCCGTTCCAGATGGGGGAAGAACTATTATTACGCTACTCCTGTAGTCAACGGGAAAACTTATAACGTATCCGTAGGAAAGGATGAACGCCAGTCTCCTGTCCGCGGAGCAGAAGTCATAGTTTCCGAACCCAATCCCCTCATAGGCAGCGGACATCCGGTAATCGGGTTTTATGCCTATACCAAGGAGGATTTCAATTCGTGGACTGAAACGCAGAGGAAAAACGGTTCCAGACCCATGTTCGAATCCGGGGAATGGGCTTTCGGCAAGGTGAAGGCCGGAGCTGTGGTCAAAGGGAAATTTACATTGAAGAATGAGGGGAAATCTCCGTTCTGCGTATATAAATTCGATGGGGAGACTTCCCATCTGACCTGCGGGGACATCCCTTCCGTCCAGCCTGGAATGAAGGGGTCGTTTACCGTTACCCTTGATACTGCAGGTCTC
>Ga0256404_1011456_pt1 | contig 11871 bp, 7 predicted proteins | sample RumenRJG_01DNA_FD_185990 | JGI IMG/M metagenome (GOLD analysis project Ga0256404, IMG submission 185990) | Bovine rumen microbial communities from Lethbridge, Alberta, Canada - RJG_01 | ecosystem: Host-associated > Mammals > Digestive system > Stomach > Rumen | place: Canada: Alberta | collected... | reverse complement strand
ACACCGTCAAAGCCCTTGACAGGGTTTACTTCGCCGGCCTCACCAAGAAGGGGCTCAAGAAGGGCGAGTGGAGATACCTCAGCGAGGGCGAGGTCAACGTCCTCAGGATGGGGGCCTATGTCTAAAGAAGGGAAAAACATGGAGCACCGGGCTGGATTTGTCAACATCATCGGTAACCCGAATGTGGGCAAATCCACGCTCATGAATGCCCTTGTGGGGGAAAAGCTCTCCATCGTCACGGCAAAGGCGCAGACAACCCGCCACCGGATCATGGGGATAGTCAACACCGACGAGTACCAGATCGTGTATTCGGACACCCCAGGTATGCTCAAGCCGAACTACCGGCTTCAGGAGGACATGATGAAGTTTGTGGACGCCGCTATCGGCGACGCCGACATCATTCTCTATGTCACCGACGTGGTGGAGAAGAGCGACAAGAACAAGGAATATATCGACAAGCTCCAGAAGGTCGAATGTCCGGTGGTGGTCGTGATCAACAAGATCGACATCAGCGACCAGCAGAGGGTGCTCGAACTGATGGGCTGGTGGAAGGAGACCCTACCCAAGGCGGAGATCATCCCCGTCTCGGCAAGGGAGAGATTCAACCTCGAGAGTGTCTTCGAAGCCGTCGTCAGCAAGCTCCCGGTCTCTCCGCCATGGTTTGACAAAGACCAGTTCACTGACCGGAACCTTCGTTTCTTCGCTTCTGAGATCATCCGGGAGAAAATTCTCGAGAATTACAGCCAGGAGATTCCCTACAGCTGCGAGGTGATGGTGGAGGCCTTCAAGGAAGGCAAGGAAAGATACGAGATCAGCGCCGTCATCCTTGTCGCCAGAGACTCCCAGAAAGGCATCATCATCGGAAAGGGAGGAGCCGCTCTCAAGAAGACCGGCACGGAGGCCAGGATCGAGATGGAGGATTTCTTCCAGAAAAAGGTCTTCCTTCAGCTGTTCGTCAAAGTTGATCCAGACTGGAGGGAAAGCCGCAAGGAACTGCGCAAGTTTGGTTACGAGGAATAATATTAATAATGAAGGAGAAGGAATATGTCGAAGGATGACCAGAACTGGGATGAGATCCAGGATCCTGAGGAGAACGAAGGAGAGGAGCAGGTAGAGGAAGAAGAAACCGCCGCTCCCTCGACGGGAAAGTACGACAAGTTGCTCAGTTCGGACAGCCGGAAGTTCAAGCTGTCCGGAATGTTCAAGGACTGGTTTCTGGACTATTCCTCCTACGTGATTCTCCAGAGGGCTGTTCCTCATATCGTGGACGGCCTGAAGCCCGTGCAAAGGCGTGTGCTGCACGCCATGTACAGGATGGACGACGGAAGCTACACCAAGGTGGCCAACATCGTCGGTCAGGCCATGCAGTACCACCCGCATGGAGACGCTTCCATCCTCGGAGCCCTCGTCCAGTTGGGCCAGAAAGGCCTGCTGATCGACTGCCAGGGTAACTGGGGAAACATCCTCACCGGCGACAGCAACGCCGCCCCAAGGTACATCGAGGCTCGTCTTTCCAAGTTCGCCAAGGAGGTTGTGTTCGATCCCAAAGTCACCCACTGGATGACATCCTACGACGGACGTAACCAGGAACCCACGGAACTGCCCGTGCGCTTCCCTCTCCTGCTGGCACAGGGAACCGAGGGCATCGCTGTCGGAATGGCCTCAAAGATTCTTCCTCATAACTTCAACGAGCTTCTCGACGCTTCAGTTGACATCCTTGAAGGCAAGGATTTCACCATCTATCCCGATTTCCCCACAGGCGGCAGCGCGGACTGCAGCAATTACAAGGACGGGGCGAGAGGCGGAAGCGTCAAGGTCCGCGCGAAGATCGAGAAGATTGACAAGAACACCATAGCGATCACCGAGATTCCCTACGGCAAGACCTCCGAGGTCATCAAGGACTCGATCGTCAAGGCCAAGGAGAAGGGCAAGATCAAGATCAAGAAGATCGAGGACATGACCACTGACAAGGTGGAGATCATAATCCACCTTCCCAACGATGTGTCCCCGGACAAGACGATCGACGCCCTGTACGCCTTCACCGACTGCGAGTGCAACATAGCCCCGAACGCCTGCGTGATCGTGGACAACAAGCCTCAGTTCCTCTCTGTCAAGGACATACTCATCTACGACACGCTCCACACAAGGGACATTCTCGAGTGGCAGCTCAAGATCCGTCTCGGTGAGCTGGAGGACGAGTGGCACTACGATTCCCTTGAGCGCATATTCTTCGAGAACAGGGTGTACAAGATCCTCGAGCAGGACCAGAAGAGCTGGGAGCAGCAGCTCGATGATGTCTTCGCCGAGATGAGGAACTACCAGGATCTCCTGCGCCGGGAGATCGTCATGGACGACATCCACAAGCTCGTGGAGAAGCCTGTCCGCAAGATCTCTAAGTTCGACACCAAGGCGATGGACGAGAAGATCGCCTCGATCGAGGCTGAGATGGAGAAGGTGAAGGACAACATCGAGCATATCACCGAATACACAATCGCTTGGTTCAAGGGACTCAAGGCCAAATATGGCAAGCCTTTCAAGCGCCTGACCGAGATCTCCGCCTTCGAGACCATCGCCGTCACCAAGGTCGTCAGCAACAACGCGAAACTGTACGCCAACTACGAGGAGGGCTTTGTCGGCCTGAATCTCAAGAAAGACGACAATGGAGTGTATGTCAGCGACTGCTCCGACCTCTCTGAGATCCTCGTCATCTCCAAGGACGGAAAATACCGCATCACGAAAGTGACCGACAAGGCTTTCTTCTGGAAGGACCTGCTCTATGTCGGTGTGTTCAACAGAGGCGATGAGAGGACCATCTACAACGTCATCTACCGTGACGGAAAGACCTCAGTATCATACGCCAAGAGGTTTTCCATCACCAGCGTGACAAGGGACAAGGACTACGACATCACGACCGGCAAGGAGGGATCAAGAATCCTCTGGTTCACTGTCAACACCAACGGCGAGGCCGAGAGCGTGAGAATATATCTCCGCCCGCGCCCGAAGCTCAAGAAGACGCAGATGGAATACGACTTCTCGACTCTCGCTATCAAGGGAAAGACCTCCCGGGGCAACCTCGTCTCTAAGTTCGCCATCTCGAAGATCCAGCTCAAGAGCAAGGGTGTCTCGACCATCGGAGGCAAGGACATCTGGTTCGACGCCGACATCCAGAAGCTCAACGATGAGCAGAGGGGATTATATCTCGGCGAGTTCGGTCCGGAGGACAAGGTTCTGGCAATATTCAAGGACGGTACCTTCTACACCACTTCCTTCGACGTGTCGAACCGCTATCAGGGCCAGATACTGAAGATAGAGAAGTTCGACCCGGACAAAACATACACAGCCCTCTATTGGGATGCCGCGGCCAAAGCCTTCTATGTCAAGAGGTTCAGCTTTGTGCTAAGCGACAACACTCCTCAGTCTTTCATCGCTCCGGGAGCCAAGTCCTACCTCGTTGAGATCACCGACGACAAGCATCCGCAGTTCCAGGTCATCTTCGGGAAGAAGTATGAGCACAGGGATCCGGAGAACATCGACGCGGAGGAGTTCATCGCCAAGAAGGGTTACACCGCCAAGGGCAAGAAGTGCCACCAGTACGACCTCAAGAAGGTCCGCTTCATCGAGCCGCTGGATAAACCGGATCCTGTTGAGCCCGAGAGTGTTTCTGACGCCGATGAGGCCGGACAGCCGTCCGAGCCCGGCCAAGTCCATCCTCGCTCCGCTGCGGCTGAGTATGGCCTAAGCCCGGAGGCTGCGCCGGCCACCGATGTCATCCTGAGCGATGCGAAGGATCTCGAAGCGAAGGACCTCCCAAGCGAGGAGCCGATCGACATCATGCCGGACGCTCCAGCTGGCAAACTCCCCGACATCGACGACCTTCCTGACGAAGGCGAGTTCTTCGAGCCCACTTTATTCTAAGCGCGCATGGGACACATATCCCTCATAGGCTTCATGGGAAGCGGGAAAAGCAGCGTAGGCAAAGAGATCGCGAGGCTTCTCCCCTCGATGGAGCTTATCGACCTTGACTCCTACATCGAGGCCATGAGCGGGCGCACGATTCCGGAAATATTTGAATCAGAAGGAGAAGCGGCATTCCGGAACATGGAGCTTTCCGCCCTGGAAGACATATTCATGACAGGGGATTTGACCGGAGCCTCGTACATCCTTTCCCTCGGAGGAGGCACCGTCACAACCGAGGCCTGCAAGCGGCTCGTCAGACGAAACACGACCTGCTTCTACCTTAAGGCCTCCATCGGAACTCTCGTCCATAACCTCGAGACCTGGCCGGGCGACCGCCCGATGCTAAAAGGCGGCAAGAGCCTCCGCTCACGGGTTGAGGAACTGATGGCGACCAGGGGCCCCATCTACGAGAAGACCGCCCAGCACATAATTAACGTCGACGGCGACGATTACCTCGCCGCCGCTGTCGATATTATCACGCTACTGGATTAACAATCAACTACTTGATTATCAAGCATGAGTGTCCGGATGCGGGGATTGTGACTTTGACTTCCACGCTGTAGTCCCGGTCAAGGCGATATTTGCGGACTTTACCACCATCCTGGCTGATCCTGGCCTTCCTGGTGAGTCCGGTGTAGTAGAGCGGAAGCTTAACGGTTCTGGTAATATCCTTATCTGTAGGATTATATAACATCACGAACCCCTTTTCCTCCAGATCAGGATTCACATGCATAATTCCGTCCCAGTCCTTTCCATCGGGACGACGGAGATGGATAATGTCGCTATTGAGAATATCCCTATGCTCCTTGTACCAGGAGATTATCTCTTTGACCGCCTCTTTGGTCCGCTCGGTGTCGTACAGACGGAAACCGCGGTAGCATGATTGGACTCCGGACCCATAATTCTGAATCATGTGCGCCTTATACGAGTCCAGATGCTCGTCGAGAGGTTCAAGGGTGGCCGCGGCACCGCCGCCATGATACTGCACAAGAGGAGTGAAGGTCCAACCGTCCGCCGAATTCCTTTTCCAAGTGCCATCATAAATATTCTGGCGACCAAGAATAATCTGCCTCGCTCTCGGGAGCGACCAGTTGACCTCCCTGTAGCCGATCCCGCACTTGCTCGAGCCGATCATCATTGTACCCATGTCAGGAACATTCATGTATATTCCCGTAGCTCTCATCCATTTGTAAAGGTCCTCCAGCATTGCCCTCTGGGTCCACTGCGAATCCTCCAGGCCAGCATGGAATGCGTGGGAGGTCGATGCGCAAGGGTCTCCGGAATACGAGCCGTCGTGCTCAAAGACGTCCATTCCCGTCTTCTCGAAAAAAGAGCGGATCTTGCGGAAATATTCATGACCCCACTCGCTGGAAAGGCACGGGGAACTGCCGAAAGTCATCCCGCCACGTTTACCTGTCTTTGGATTGATGACGTCCACGTCGTCGCTAATCCAGCGGCTCGCGAGGAGGGAATAGCCTCCGATCTCGATCCCTTTGGAATGGGCCAGATCAACATATTCCTTGAACTTGGCGATATTCTCTGCAGACTCGTCCTCCATGTCAAGACCGGAGCCGAAGCTCAGGATGATCATCTCATAGCCGGTCTCGACGCACTGGTCTATAGCCGTCTTGACATCCTCGGGCTTGGTCGAAGTGAGATGCATGAATATTGGATTTTCGGTCGTCCAGGGGGCCAACGTCCGTTTGAAGTGTCTGATAAACAATCCCTTCCGTTCCCTATCCTGACTATCAAAAGGCATGATCCAGTTGCGGAAACTCTCAAAACGTCCACCTGCCGGAATAGATGCCGCTGGACCGTTATTAGGAAGCTTGACAGTAAGGAAGCACACGGTTTGCAAGCCATAATTCACCTGTGAGGTGTATTTTGGATCAGTCCCCCAGAATGTGGTGCCGCAAGAGACCTGCGCCCAGTCGCTCTCCACATGGACAGAATTGGCGGAAGTGGCCGGATCATGATCCACATCCGACTCGTATTCCACGAAAGCAAGCTCCTCGAGGGTGAACTTGTCAAGCTTTATTTCCGCACCAGTCTCATTCTTGACTATCAGCCACTTCCCTATTATCGGAGCGCCATCGTAAATCTCATAATGCAGCTCGACCTTGACTCCCTTCATCTCTCCGGGGCCCTCGAGATTGATCGTCAACTCCTTCCCTTTGGGATTCCATTCCTTGACCAGGGCCCAACGCTTCCGGTTCCATTCCATCCGGGGTTTGAGCTCAGTTACAGTCCAGTTTGTCACCAGGAAAGAATTCTCAAGAGGAGTCATCTCATCAATCCATTCCGGGAGCATGTATCCCCTCTCCTCAACACCGCTGAGGCCACCGAGCGGATAATCCACCCCGTTAATTGTCAAGGTGCCTTCCGTACAAGCGGTGCGGAGCATGCTCTCGCCTGTCATCTCATTGACTATGTTGGTAGTGGCCAGAGCAGGATCGAGCCGGAACGTCCTCGTCACAAGGCCGTTAGTCATGATGAGCGACTTCCCGTCGGCCGATTTCCCGACAGAAGCCTCAAAGCCACTCTTGTCCAGTAACCAATCCTTACCGTCAGCGGCGACACACGAAATAACACACAATAATAAGGAAATGAAGAGACGTCTCATTATAAAACCTATTAAACTTTTATAAATATAGTCAGAATGATTGGTTGTTTTGCTATATTTAAGGCATTAATAACACTGATATGAGAAAAATTGCCCTTCATCTTATCGCAAGCGCGGCAGTGATATTGGCATCCGTCTCTTGCCAGAATGCCAGCGTTACCCTCACCAGGGTTGATCCGTTTGAGAAACTGCTTCCTGAGACAGTCATAGACCGGCCGTACACCCAGGTTGAGGAAGTCGCCGCCGGAGAGCATGCCACCTTCCAATTCGCTTTGAGGGGAGCTGACCAGTTGAAAGAAGTGAGCCTCTCGGCCGAGCCTCTTAAAGACGGGCAAGGGCACGTTCTCGAGGACGTCACGATAGGTTTCGTGGATTTTGTCCATGTCGGAAGGACGACACCGACCCAGGGCCGGGACGCTATCCGGTCAGCATCCGGGTTGTATCCCGATCCGATCGTGGATGATGGGGAGACCAGGGATATAGCCTTCGGAAAGACACAGCCGATCTGGGTCAGCGTGAATGTACCGAAGGATGCCGCTCCCGGAGAATACAAAGGCAAGGTCAGGGTCGGCGGAAAAGGTCTTGACGTGGAAGGCGAGATCGCCGTAAAAGTTTATCCGGTGGTTCTGGATGATCCTACGCTATGGGTCACAAACTGGTTCAATTGCACTGAGAGGACCTTCCGCCATTTTGATCAACAGGGGGAGATGTATTCCGAGAGCTACTGGGAATACATCAAAGCGATAGCCCTGAAAATGAAGGAATGTTACCAGAACACAGTCCTGATTCCCACCACAATCATTGATTCGAAGAAAGACGGCGACTCCTGGTCTTTCGATTTCACCAATTTCGACAAGATGGTCGGGATATTCCAGGAAGCCGGTGTCCTCAAATGCCTCGAAGTCGGGCATATCGGTGGCCGCATAGGTCTGTGGAACAGTCCTTTTGGGGTGAGGGTTCCCGGGATGGTGGGGAATATTCCTCTTGATAATCCAGAGGCCCAGGACTACTGCTCGAAGTTCATTCCCGCTCTTGTCTCCCATATTAAGGAGAAAGGATGGTACTCATTATATTGCCAACACATCGCCGACGAGCCAGCGGCCGACAACTACGACTCTTACGTCGCTATAGCGCATCTTTTCAAGAAATACGCTCCTGAGGTAAAGATCATAGAGGCCTGCCATTCCCATGACCTTGCCGACATCGTGGACATCTGGGTTCCTCAACTGAACTTCTACGCCGACGGGCTTTCCTTCTATCAGGACAGGCAGAAAGCGGGAGACGAGGTCTGGTTCTACACCTGCCTCGCTCCCCAGGGCAACTATGCCAACCGCTTCCTTGAACAGCCTCTCCTCAAGACCAGGCTCCTCCATTGGATCAACTTCCGTTACGGGGCTACAGGCTACCTCCACTGGGGCTTCAATGTCTGGAGAGAAGATGATCCATGGTACGAATCCACATTCATCAACACCGAAGGCGGGAATATTCTCCCGGGCGGAGACAGTTGGATAGTCTATCCTGGAGACAAGAGGCTATACGGTTCCATCCGCTTCGAAGCCATGAGGGACGGTATCGCTGACTATACCCTGCTCCAGATGCTAGCGAGAAAGGACGAGGCCAAAGCCAAGGAGATCTGCCGCCAGACGGTCTATGACTGGACAACCTACGACATGTCCACAGACCACTTTAGATCCGCCCGCCACGAGATCCTCGAGGCACTTTCGAAATAATCCCGGAAAATTAGATGAATTCCTCCCGCTCCTTGATGTCCTTGATACGGAGCTGGAGGGTGGAGTTGCCGCGGTAGTAGTTCTCCACGATCGAGTAGCAGATGTCGAAGGGGTTGCCTGCCTTGATATAATCAAAGTAATCCGCCATGTTGAAGGCAATAGCCGGAATCTGGTGGAAAGGCTGCTTCTCGTCGATGAGGTCCAGTTTCATGTGGACTCCCCCGGCACCCACCTTGCGACCGTTGCCGCCATCTGAGACATTCTCCGTTAGGAAAACCGGATTGTTATTGCCCGGGCCGAAGGGCTGGAACTGCTTCAGGAGTCTGAAGAATTTCGGAGTTATCTGGCTGAACTCCAGCTTGGCGTCAATGTCAGTCACTGGAGTGAGCATCTCGTCAGTGATCTTTTCGGCAATAAACTTGTCTATCCTGCGGACAAACTCATCCAGGTTGCTCTCCTTCATCGTCAGGCCAGCAGCGTAAACATGACCGCCGAAGTTCTCAAGAAGATCAGCGCAGCTCTCTATGGACTCATACAGGTCGAAACCGGCGACACTTCTGGCGGAGCCGGTGATGAATCCGTTGGACTTGGTCAGGACAATCGTCGGCTTGTAGAAAGCCTCCACAAGACGGGAGGCCACGATACCTACCACCCCCTTGTTCCATGTGGGGTTATACACGATTGTCGCCGCACCGGTTGACAGGGCAGTGCCGTTCTGGACCATCTCCAGGGCCTCCTGCGTGATCTCCCGGTCAATCCCCTTACGCTCATTGTTGTTGTCGTTGATGCGCTCGCCGACAATGTTCGCGACATGGTCGTCAGCGGCGGTCAAGAGCTCAACGGCAAGCCTTCCGGTCTCCATACGGCCCGCAGCGTTGATCCTGGGACCGATCTTGAACACGATGTCATCTATCGTTAGGTGACCCGGCTCAAGCTTAGAAAGAGTGGCCATCGCCAAAAGTCCCTTGCGGGGATTTTCATTGAGCTGCTTTAGGCCGAAATGGGCCAGGATCCTGTTCTCCCCGACCATCGTGACAAGATCAGCGGCGATGCTCACGACCAGCAGATCCAAAAGTGGAATCAGGGTCTCGAACGGGATGCCATATTTCTTTGAATATGCCTGGACGAGTTTGAAACCCACCCCGCAACCGGAAAGATCGTCGAAGGGATAGGTGTCATCCTCCCTCTTGGGATCCAACACAGCAACTGCGGCGGGAAGTTTGTCTTCAGGGAGGTGATGGTCACAGATGATCACGTCAATCCCCTTGGTCTTGGCATAGTCAACTTTCTCGTTCGCTTTTATGCCGCAATCCAGGGTTATGATAAGCCCGAAACCGCCGTCACTCGCCCAGTCTATTCCCTTGTAAGAGAGGCCATAACCCTCATCATAACGGTCAGGAATGTAGAAATCGACCTTCTGGGAATACCGCCTCAGGAATGAGTACACAAGGGCTACCGCGGTTGTGCCGTCCACGTCATAGTCACCATAGACAAGGATTTTCTCCTCGGAAGTGATGGCTCTCCGTACCCTCTCGACAGCGGCGTCCATGTCCTTCATCAGGAACGGGTCATGGAGATTGTCAAGGCTGGGACGGAAGAAAGAACGGGCCTGTTCGAAGGTCTCGACACCCCTTTTGACAAGCAGTTCGGAGAGGACACGGTCAATACCGAGCTCGGCGGAGAGTCTCCCCACCTTCTCCGGATCCGCCGGATCTTTGATTATCCACTTGCGCTCTTTCGCCATATTAGACAAAGATAATGATTTTAATAAAGAATAACAATTTCGGTTTATAGATTAATTGTCGTATTTTTGTAAGATAATGATATAAAGAATATGGCGAACATTGAATTGAGCGAGCAGGAAGTCATCCGCAGGGAGTCTCTTGCGCAACTGAGGGAGTTGGGCATTAATCCTTATCCGGCACCTTTGTACCCGGTCAACACGACCGCGAAGGAAATCGAGGCCGGCTTCGATCCCGAGAAGGGCAACTTCCAGGAGGTATGCCTGGCGGGCAGGATCATGTCCCGCAGGATCATGGGAGCGGCTTCTTTCGGAGAGCTGCAGGACTCAACCGGCAGGATCCAGGTCTATGTCAAGAGGGACGAGATCTGCCCCGGAGAGGACAAGACGATGTACAACACGGTCTGGAAGAAACTCCTGGACATCGGCGACATCGTCGGAGTCAAAGGATTCGCTTTCATCACCCAGACCGGGCAACTCAGCGTCCATGTCAAGGAGCTCACTGTGCTCAGCAAGTCGCTGAGGGTTCTTCCTATCGTGAAGACAGACGCAGACGGCAAGGTCTATGACGGGTTCTCGGATCCTGAGCTCAGGTACCGCCAGAGATACGTCGATCTCATCGTCAACCCCCAGGTCCGTGACGTGTTCGTCCAGAGGGCCCAGATTGTGGCGACCATGAGGGAATATTTCAACGAGGCCGGCTGCCTTGAGGTAGAGACTCCGATCCTCCAGTCAATCCCCGGAGGAGCGACTGCCCGCCCGTTCATCACCCACCACAACGCCTTGGACATCGACCTCTACATGAGGATTGCCAATGAGCTCTATCTCAAGAGATTGATCGTCGGAGGCTACAGTGGTGTCTATGAGTTCGCCAAGGACTTCCGCAACGAGGGTATGGACAAGACCCACAACCCGGAGTTCACCTGCATGGAGATCTACGTTGCCTACAAGGACTACATCTGGATGATGGAGTTCGTCGAGAAGATGCTCGAGAAGATAGCCATGAAGCTCCACGGCACCACCAAGGTCAAGATCGGCGAGAACGAGGTCGATTTCAAGGCCGGTTACCGTCGTCTCCCTATCCTCGAGGCGATCAAGGAATACGCCGGGGTGGACCTCGCCGGGATGGGCGTGGACGAGCTGCGCGAGACCTGCAAGAAGCTGAATGTCGAGTTCGAGCCTTCCATGGGCGAGGGTAAGCTGATTGACGCCATATTCGGAGCATACGTTGAGGAGCACCTTATCCAGCCGACCTTCATCATCGACTATCCGGTCTCGATGTCCCCTCTGACAAAGAGGCACAGGAACAACCCGGATCTCACCGAGCGCTTCGAGCTGTTTGTCTGCGGCAAGGAGCTGGCCAACGCGTATTCAGAGCTGAACGACCCGATCGACCAGCTGGAGAGGTTCGAGGAGCAGGCCGCCCTGAAGAGCCATGGCGACGACGAGGCCATGTTCATCGACTACGACTTCGTGCGCGCCCTTGAATATGGCATGCCGCCGACCTCCGGTCTCGGAATGGGAATCGACCGCCTCACCATGTTCATGACCGGCCAGACCACCATCCAGGACGTCCTCTTCTTCCCTCAGATGCGTCCCGAGAAAATGGTATGAGAATATTCGTGCCATCCGGCTACAAGCCTCTGTTGAATCCCCGTCAGACCGAAGGGGCCATCAAGGAGATCAAGGACTTCTTCCAGATGGACCTGGCTTCGGAACTCAGGCTCCGTCGTGTCACCGCTCCCCTTTTCGTCAAACAGGGCACCGGCATTAATGACGACCTCAACGGTGTTGAGAGAGCAGTGCGTTTTCCGGTCAAG
>Ga0256404_1011455_pt1 | contig 11871 bp, 9 predicted proteins | sample RumenRJG_01DNA_FD_185990 | JGI IMG/M metagenome (GOLD analysis project Ga0256404, IMG submission 185990) | Bovine rumen microbial communities from Lethbridge, Alberta, Canada - RJG_01 | ecosystem: Host-associated > Mammals > Digestive system > Stomach > Rumen | place: Canada: Alberta | collected... | reverse complement strand
CACCACCAGTATTGTCACTTGTGTTTACGATTAGTACACGCATCTCTTCGGTTTTATTCAGGAACAAAGATACAAAAAGAATTTGGAATTACGAATTTTGAATTATGAATTCGTAATCACTGACCGAATGCTTGCTGTCGGCTTGCCGGTGCAAGCGTAAAAACGAGGGAAGTAATTACGAATTTTGAATTATGAATTCGTAATCACTGACCGAGTGCTTGCTGTCGGCTTGCCGGTGCAAGCGTAAAAACGAGGGAAGTAATGTGGAATTATTTTACGCAGCTATGCTGCTAAATGGCAAATGATAAATTATAAATGATAAAAAAACGCGTTGCGCTTCATTATCCAATACTCATTATTAATCCTCCATCACCCATCGGGCGACTAATTCAAAACTCAAAATTCCAAATTCGTAATTTGCATTGTGTGCGCACACAACACGTTGATATAAATCAAAAAAACAGGGTGTTTTTAACTAAATGATATTCAATAACTTGCGATATAGTTGAAAATATTCTACCTTTGCATCATCAAAATGATTGTTTAGGTTAGTAGTAATAATAGATTTAGGTTTTTAGTTATTAGGTTTAAGGTAAATTTGGTAGATTGTTTAACAGGTAACAGTGGAGACCGTGAGGTTCCCATTTGTTAAGAACAAAAATTTTAGTTAAACATAGTAAAGCGCCGGAGCTCGTTGAGAGTTCCGGCGCTTTTTAGTTGTGAGCATGTAAGTTTAATATAACGCAAAAAAGCATGAATTCATACAAAACACCATCGTTTGTAATGAATTCATGCCTCTTTCAACCGTCTATTTTTCCTCTATAATGCCTCTATAATCCGTCTATATCAAGTTTATCATGGAAGAAAAGAATGCTTCTATTTGAAAAATATATACTTTTATTTCGCATCCCGCGTATAGATTACATTATAGTTTTTCTTACCATCATTGGCAACGCTATTCCAGTAAGAGCCAACAGGTGATACCTTGCAATCAAGTGGATTTTTTGTGTCATCCACACGTGCAAAGGCATTTATGTACTTATCCGGCGCTGTCGTGAAACTTACCGTACTCTTATCAAGCATCTCTTTCAAGGCATCACGTCCCTGCTTTACAGCATAGTCATTATAGTAATTCCAAATCTGTATTGTCAATCCATCAGCATAGTTATTGCGAAGATATGTCAATACCTCAGGTCGTATTCCCTGCGTTTTTATTCTTATACCTGCTGCCTCATAGTTCACAGTAGCAGTCACCTTATAGCCATCAATTTCGTATTCTATACGATCTGGGCGTATGCTATGGATTTCCTTTGCCTGCGCATGCGACAATACTATTTCCATATCATCGGTAGCACAATAATATTCAGGTGTAACAGGAATAAACACTTCTACATCAGCAGTATCTCTCACATGGATAGAGAGGTTTGTATAGATGTAGTCATCCTTATCACGAAGAGCATTCATGCTAAGATTCACCTCTATCTCACCTTCGCGCATGCCTGGATCTTCAGGATTTACAGGTCCTTCGGTTTTATCAGACAAATTAGGATTCACTGGCTCTTCACCAATTTTCTGTGCAGGTGAAACCTTAACAATCCAATCATTGAAAATCCAGTCGCGTTTCACCTTCTGGTTTGCATTCTCACCATTAGCATAAAAATCAAATCCAACATAGTATGAACCATCTATATTAAGAATGATATAGTCGTAGTGATATTTGCTATCCACGGTGTTTTGATAGGCAAACTGTTCATCTCGCCCATCTGTACCCATATTCACCATCAATGTAGTACCATTATATTGCTGATGCGTAGCATCATCAGTATATGCTGTTTTATTTGTTCCATCATTAAAGTTATTAACATGCTCATACTGACCTTCGTATTCAGACACAGTCTCTTCGTAAGAATACCAGCTTACGACAGTAGTTTTCAAGTTGTTGAAAACAGACAACAGATTCATGTGATCAGAACCTAAGCCTACGCTATTGCCATTAGCATCTTTATAAGACGCATCACCTTTGAACACCTGCTGCACCCAGAAATTCTTCCACGTAACAGATATATCGTTTTTAGCACCTTCACGTTTCTTACTAAACTCCTTTATAACCTTCTCGCGTTCTGCATCAGTGACATTAGTAGGGCGTTCCCAATTCTGATACCACAGATTACCATTAACATTTGCTGCACGTGATGATGTAGCGCCAATAAGTTTTGTGCCAGAATAGCAAATGAAGTTAGATGAGTGGTTCACCTTAAATGTTGTACTCTGATTAAAATCATAATCTTCTGATAAATCTGAAGAACAAGAAACCAAAACAAGTCCCATCACAAACATAGTGACGTAACTTCCAATAGAGCTTAGAAATTTCATAACTAATAATTTACATTTATTTACTTTATATGTCAATTAAAGGCAATATCTGCACTTATTTTTTTTCTGCATACAAAAGTACGACATTTTTGTTTCTTGTATTAATTTATTACAAGAAACAAGAATATACATGCAAATTATTGATTTATATCAAGTTGAAATAAGCTAATAAAGATAAACCTGATATAGTTTAGCCAAACATCCAAATTACTATTTCTCTATCAAGCAAACAGCATAGGCAGAAATTCCTTCCTCACGCCCTGTGAAACCTAATTTCTCTGTTGTTGTAGCCTTGATGCTTATTGCATCCTCGTCAACTCCCATAACCTGAGCCATACAAGCCTTCATTGCAGGCACATGAGGATTAAGCTTTGGACGCTCTGCGCAAACAGTAGCATCAATGTTTCCAACCTTATATCCCTTTGTGGCTATAAGGTCGATAGTTTTCTTAAGAAGAATCTTTGAATCAACATCAAGTGTCTCGGCTGATGTATCAGGAAAATGATAACCTATATCACGCATGTTGGCAGCACCAAGAAGTGCATCGCAAATAGCATGTATAAGCACATCGGCATCACTATGTCCAAGCAGTCCAACACTATGTTCTATCTTTATTCCTCCAAGCCACAAGTCACGCCCCTCAACAAGTTTGTGAACATCGTAACCCATTCCTACTCTTATATTCATATTTATTATCTTCTGTGAAACAAATCTTTTATTCCGTCCATATCAAAGGTGAGAGAAACACGCAAGGTCTGATCAAGCGGATTACTCTTGGCTGTTGCTATCACATATCCTGCATCAAGAGAGAAAACATTCATTTTGAAGCCTGCACCAACAGTGAAATACTTTCTGTTTCCCTTGTTCTCACTCTCGTGGTGATAACCTGCACGAATAGAGAATTTATCATTATAGGTGTATTCTCCACCCACACTCCATTGAATTTCTTCCAACTCTTCCTTAAAACCATTAGGTGCATCAGAAAAGCTCTTGAACATTCCACTTATACTCGACACATCATAATAGTCTCTCTGCACACGTGTATTATAATCTTCAGAACTCTCATCCTCACGCTGCTTAGGATATGTGGGCACAAGAAGCTTATTGGCATCTGCTGCAATAGTGAACTTACTAAACTCGTCAATGGGTATCATCAGCGAACCACCAAGACGCAAGTTTGTTGGTATAAACTCACTATGCTCATCGCCTCCAAAGCTAATTTTGCTACCTATATTTGAAATATTCAAACCTAAACCAAGCTGACACTCGCGCTCGCCAAGCATAAGATAATTCTGATAATAAGCAGCAATGTCAGCAGCAAAAGCATTTCCAGGAGCTGTATCTTCTGTATAGTCGTATGTAAGGTCGGAATATATCCATCTCACAGCAGCAGCAATGGAGAATTTCTCACTCAACATCAAAGAATAAGCCACATCAAACGACATCTCATAAGGTTTTATAGTCATTGAGTTATCGTTCGACTCACTACTGTTTGTTATCACCTCACCTAAAGAGAAATAACGCAAAGACCCCGACACTGCACTATAGTCGCCAATGCGATAATACCCCGACAGATAAGCCAAATCCATATCATTTACCAGTTGGCGCAACCAAGGAGTATAGTTAATAGAAACTCCTGCACGACTCACAGCAAAAGGATATTTTGCAGGATTCCAGTATTGTGAGTTAACATCTGGATCGGTAGCTGCACCCACATCTCCCATACCTGCTGCACGGGCATCAGGAGCAATAGTCTGAGAAGTTACAGAGTTTCGTATAGGATTAAACATATTCGCCTTGTCCTGTGCCCACATTGTATAAGGCATAAGCACAAACAACAGCAAGAATACTATTTTTTTTCGTCTCTTCATTATGTTTTATTTGATGAAATAATTTCTTCTTTTAAAACGTGATATATGCCTATTTATTGCCTACGACAATAAGTTTCCTTGCCTTGCTTGCCTTATGACTGCCCTCACAAGAAATATTCACACGATAAAGATAAACACCTGTTTCAAGGCGGTTGCCATTGCTGGTTGTTAGATTCCAGTCAACAGTATATGCACACGATGTAGATACTCCGCTTTCAGAGTGTCGCCAAAGAATACGTCCACTTGTGTCAAACACCTCAATATCAACATCCATATTACTTCCTGTTCTATCGTGATTTATTATAAATGTTGTTGTAGTGCGAGCAGGATTTCGTGACACATCAACACTAAAGAGTTTTGGCTCAAGAGCCTTAACAACATTGAAGTCGAGTACTGTTGTTGACGAATTGTTCTGAATGTCCCATGCACGGAACAGCAGTCTGTGCTTTCCCTCATCAAGTGCAGGAATGCTATAGAATGTAGAACCAGAAGTGTAACTGCCAAAATCATAACAGAAGTTGTCATTCAGATTATATGTCATATCTGATCTGCCGTCTATAACAAGCAGCATATTGTGTCCAATACCGCTTCCCGCTGCATTTATTCCATCCTTATCTGTTATCTGAGCTACAAAAAATGGTGTTGTATTTACATCTCCACCATTAGCAAATGAAGGACTGTTAAGATAACAATATATTGACGGACCAATAGAGTCATTCTTAACTATAGACGAGCCTCCTACTATAAAATGCTCAGAAGAACCATGAGCTGTAATAGTGTGTTCATTGTTAACAGCAAAAAGATTCACCATACCAGTGCCGTTTGTATAGTTAAGATCTTTAGGTACAGCAAAAACAAAAGTGAATTTGCCATCACATATACTATCTGTTCCTGAGAACAGTTTCTTTGTACGATCATAATATTCAAATGGTTTATCAGCCTCTTCTGCATTATTACGCTTGCACACTATGAGTTCGCGTGAATCTCTCACCACAGCCGAAAGTATTCCTGAGAAATTAGTGTCGCCAACAACATGACCACAGAAGCGAGCTATAGAACCTGCCCGCAACTCAGGAATGCTATCCGAAGAAACAGCAACACCGTTAATAGAGTCAATCTCAAGTTTCAAAGCTGGCAAATGCAAGGCAAGAGCCGGATCGCCAAGCAGAGAATACTGCAACTTGTTTGTACTAAGATCAGCGCCTGTAGTTATCAACTCGTTCTTTGCCCTTCTCTGAGCCTCGCCTATAGTTATTGCCCTTCCATTATCATAACTAAGAACATGACGCAAAAAAGACATATTCAGCACTTTATTATAATTTGCATACACCGTTCTTGTTGTACCAAAGAAAGCCACAGCTCCTCCTCTACTGTTCAACACTGCAGTTTCACCAATAGTGGGCGAAGTGCCATCAAAAGGCATTATGTCACACGAAGCAGTTATCCACAATGGCAGGTTTTTATTATTAAACTCTGCATAATCACTAAGACGAAGTATTGTTTCATGAGCCAGCTGAGTTTCTGCGCCATGTCCAGCATAATCCATTACAAGAGCACCGGCATTTTGCTGTTGTTTTATGATGCTGGTAACCTCAGGATAACTGTGTCCTGTTGATGTACTAATGCGTTCATAAGAATCCCATATAACCTTCTTTACCAGATAACCAGGGTGAAGGCGTATTGTCTGTTCTGCCGCATCATCAGCATCCTCCATGTGCAGGTTCTGATTTCCATCATCTCCCATAAACATCAGCGTATTCTGCCATGCTCCCACATTGTCGTTCTCGGCATAACTGATTGTTTTGTCAACCATCGTCTTTGCATCGGCAACAGTTGTTACAGGAAAACGTCCAACAGCCAAATCAAGTTGATCATGAGTCGTGGGATTAGTTCCCTCACCATCGTCTAAAAGACCAAAAAAGCCATCATCAACATAACACTTTGTCTTGTTGTATGAGTCTTCACTCTCAAAACAAAGAAGATAGTCATCAGCGTTAAGATTTCGGCAACTAGGTGTTAACATTCTGTTGTCCCACACACAATCCCCCATCAGCAAAAGGTATTTTGGCATATCGTTGCTATCAGAAGCGCGATCATAAAGCATCTTCATATAGCGACGATAGGCATTAGCATCGGGCGTTCCACTCGAAAACTCGTTATATAACTCATCAGCAGGCACAACATTCACCCTCAATGAATCGTGTTCCTCATGGTGTTTCTTCAGCCGCATTGCCTGTTCAAGAAGTTTCTGGCTGGTAGGAATAATTATAACCATATCAGCCTGTGGGTCAGCATGATGGTTCTGATTTGTTATGTTATACACATATTCAGGACTATCAAACACTCCCTCTTTTAAATCAGGAACAGCAAACGGTTTGTTCCATACAACAGACACATAATCCAAACGTATTGGTCCACCCGATTTGGCAACAATGTCTATAGTGTCGGCAGCAAGAGCCGAATTAAAAGAATAGACATTCCTACTCTCGTTTGCCTTGTCGTATTCATCACGCAAACGAATATTATGTGTGCCAAGGAAAGTGCTATTTATATACACATCGACATCGCTGCTTGTTCCTGCTGTTATATTTATAGATAACTTTCCTCCTGTTGCTCCAATAGGATGTTGCAACACAATCTTTTTGCTATCACCTGCATTTATTGCTTGCGTATCAAAAAGATTACGTCCACCATTAAACCAGCTAAATCCATCAACCTCGTAAAGAGAATGGTAATAGTCAGAACAAGGATAGAAAGAGTTTACGAATGTTGCAGAGTCAACAGACAATGGCTCTGCATCATCCTGTGTGATAAAATAATAACCGTAATCAGAATAAGGATTACGAGTGCGAACGTTAGCTGAATTGGAAGTCCACGAAACAGGACCACGTGCATAGAACAAACGACGACCATTAATATTGCAAGTTGGCACCTCCTTCAAATCATCGTATTTTATTAGGTCGTCCTCAATAAGCTCTTCGTTTTGCAGATTTCCTCCATAACCATACACCTTTACTCTGTTCAAGTCTGTAAAACCAGCTTTTTTTATCAAAGATTCTGTTAACTGATACACTCCTGAAGAAGCTACCCTTATCTTTGCCCAACTTCCCTTAGCAAGTAGAGAATTACATGCATACCTTTCACTAACAGAAACACGCGACATTGTTCTTGAACGAAGTTGAGAACGCTTTAAAGCTTTTGACTCTACCTTTAGCATAAAACTTACAAGCACTCTATATTTACCATCGCGAAACACTAACGGCATAAAGCCCACTTGCATAGAAGGTTGCTTGCGATTAAGAACTATATGCTGTGAAACGAAAGGAAGCTTAGGCAAAACAGCCCCAGAAAGTTCGTTATATCGAGTTATATCAGCTTTCGACATATCAATAAACTCTGGGTAGAGAATTGATACTGTATAAAGCGAATCTTTATAACTTCCAGTCAAAGGGATATTAAAAGAAAAGTGTGGCAACACAGAATCTATCTTCACTTGTTCATACGTGAGGTTAAAGAACCTTTCTGCTGCTTTCACCTTGAATGGTAAAAGCAACACAAGAAATACAAGTGGAAATAGTATTCTGCTTCTTATCATATAGTTATTTACAATAAAAATCGAGCACCTTTCGTTCTTCAAGATAACCTTCCAGATGATCATCAATATTAACTGGACCACAACCTGTAGGGCATCCGGTATAAAGCAAATCACCAGTTTTAAGCGTGAAATACTGACTTATATAGCTGATTATCTCGTCAACCTTATATAGCATAGCACTCGAACAGCCTTCTTGAACTGTTTTTCCATTGACATCAAGATGGAAATGAATGGCTTGTATATCACGGAATTTCTGAACATCAACCCACTCACCAATCACAGCCGAACCATCAAAGCCTTTAGCAAGCTCCCAAGGACGTCCAGCAGCTTTCAGTTTAGCCTGCAACTCACGAGCCGTAAAATCAATTCCAACAGTAACAGCATCATAGTATCTATGTGCAAAGCGTTGTGGAATAGTCTTTCCTAACTTGCATATACGCACCACAAGTTCTGTTTCATACTCTATCCTTCCCATGTGGTCGGGGATAAAGAATGGTTTATGGTCCTTCAACAAGGCAGAATCTGCCTTCGTGAAAATCACTGGTTCTTCTGTTTTAGATAACGTACCATGAAGCGCTTTATTGTGCTCCGAGTAGTTCATACCAACAGCAAATATCTTCATATAACAGATTATTATAATTACTCTGATTATTCAGAATTATCTGATTACTCTGATTATTCCGATTATTCAGAACATTCCGATTACTCTGATTATTCAGATTACTCAGAACATTCCGATTACTCTGATTATTCCGATTATTCTGATTACTCTGATTATTCAGATTTTCTTCTTCACCATTAATCAAAAAAGCGCCTGCTTTCGTTAGAAAAACAGACGCCTCTATCTAGAATTTAATAATTCTTATTAGTCAGCAACAAGAGTGAAACGCTTGTAATCAACAATAGCGAGATCCTTATCCTGTGCCTTCAACCAATCCTTAACGCTGATCTTGTCACCGTCTGCGAACTGGAACTCCTGGTCAACGAGACAGTTCTCCTTGAAGAACTTAGCCATACGACCCTTAGCGATGTTCTGGATCATCTGCTCCTTCAAGTTAGCAGCAGCCTTCTCACCTTCTGTCTTGATGATCTCGCGAGCCTGAGCAGCCTGCTCCTCTGTGAGCCAGCCCTTCTTTGTGTTAGACTCAATGTGATCCTCAGAATCAACGTGTGCTGGGTTGATACCAGCCTTCTTCAAAGCTACGTTTACCTGACGAGCAATCTGCTCCTCCTTAGTCTTCTCGATAGCAACCTTGAGCTCCTCGTCCTTAGTAGCCTGAGATACAGACTCCTCGTTGAGAGCTACTGGCTTCATAGCAGCAACCTGCATAGCTACCTTGTGACCAGCCTCAGCATTATTCTGGTTGAGCTGAACCATAGTAGCCAATGTGTGCTTGTTCATATGATCGTAAACCTCTACGTTCTCACCCTCAATGAAGTTGTAACCATCGATTTCCATCTTCTCACCGGTGATACCTGAACGCTGTGTAACCATAGAAGCAGCATCCTGATCGCCAATCTTCAAAGCCTTAACCTCATCAAGGCTCTGAGCCTTAGCAGCAACAGCTGCATCGAGAATCTGCTGAACCATTGCGATGAAGTCTGCACCGTTAGCAACGAAGTCAGTCTCACACTTAACTGCTACCATAGCAGCGAAGTTACCTTCCTTCTTAACGAGTACACAACCATTAGAAGTCTCACGGTCAGAACGCTTAGCAGCAATAGCCAGACCACGCTCGCGGAGCAGGTCCTTAGCCTTATCGAAATCACCTTCAGCCTCTGTGAGAGCTTTCTTTACATCTGCGAGACCAGCACCGGTCATTGCGCGCAGTTTCTTGATATCTTCAATTGAAACAGCCATTTTTTATTTTTTTTATTTGGGTATTATAAATAAAAGAATGGGATTACGTGGGACCTCATACTGGATGAGTTCTCACGAAATCCCACTTATGATTTCTAATGATTACTCAGCAGCTGGTGCCTCCTGTGCAGGAGCAGCTTCCTCATCCTTGCGAGCCTTACGAGCACGCTTTGGCTTATCAGCAGCCTCTTCCTTCTGCTCAGCAGCAGCCTTCTCGTCTGCCTTCTCTGCCTTACGCTCCTCAAGACCCTCAGCGATAGCGCCACAAACAGCTGAGAGGATAGCCTCTACAGAGTCCTTAGCATCATCATTAGCTGGGATAATGTAATCTACATTCTTAGGATCAGAGTTAGTATCAACGATACCGAATACAGGGATACCGAGACGAACAGCCTCCTTAACAGCGATGTGCTCCTTCATTACGTCAACAACGAAGAGTGCGCTTGGAAGACGAGTAAGGTCAGCGATAGAACCGAGGTTCTTCTCCAACTTAGCACGCTGACGGCTGATCTGAAGCAGCTCGCGCTTTGAAAGGTTAGAGAATGTACCATCATTCATCAACTTGTCGATGTTTGTCATTTTCTTAACTGCCTTACGGATTGTAGGGAAGTTGGTGAGCATACCACCAGCCCAACGCTCGTTAACATAAGGCATATTTACAGAAGCAGCCTTATCAGCTACAACTTCCTTGGCCTGTTTTTTAGTAGCGACAAACAATATCTTCTTGCCTGACTTTGCAATACCCTTAAGAGCCTCAGCAGCCTCGTCAATCTTAGCTACAGTCTTGTTAAGGTCAATGATGTGAATACCATTGCGCTCCATGAAGATATAAGGAGCCATTGCTGGGTTCCATTTACGCTTGAGGTGACCGAAGTGGCAACCTGCCTGAAGTAACTGGTCAAAATTTGTTCTTGCCATTTTCTTTTTCTTTTTTTAATTGTTTACTTTCTTTTTAATTCTACAGTTCTACCTACTTTACAAGTAGAACATCATTTGTTAGAATCAGCTGGCAAGTAACCACTGTGTGGGTCTTGCCAGTTTAGATACTAAACTTATCAGCTTGCGCCAAATATTAACGCTTACTGAACTGGAAGCGACGACGAGCCTTTGGCTGACCTGGCTTCTTACGCTCAACAGCACGGCTATCGCGTGTGAGGAAGCCTGCATCCTTCAGCACCTTCTTGTCATCAGCATTAACCTTAACGAGTGCACGAGCGATAGCAAGGCGAAGAGCCTGGCTCTGACCTGTGTAACCACCACCATCGAGGTTAACCTTAATATCATACTTACCCTCAGCTTCGAGCAACTGCAGAGGCTGCTTTACAACATACTGCAGAATTGCAGATGGGAAATATGTTTCAATATCTTTCTTGTTAATTGTGATCTTGCCTGTACCCTCTGAAAGGTAAACACGAGCTACAGCGCTCTTGCGGCGACCAATTGCATTAATTAATTCCATCTTCTAATTACTTATACTGGTTAATATCAATTGTCTTTGGCTGCTGAGCTGCCTTATCGTGCTCTGCACCTTCAAATACATAAAGATTAGTCATGAGCTTACGGCCCAGACGACCCTTAGGGAGCATACCCTTTACAGCGTGACGAATAATCTTATCAACACCATCCTTGCGAGTACGAAGCTCAGCAGGAGTGTTAAAACGCTGACCACCTGGGTAACCAGTATAACGTGTGTAAACCTTATCAGTCTCCTTCTTACCAGTGAAGACTACCTTCTCGGCATTGATAATGATTACGTTGTCTCCACAATCTACATTAGGTGTGAAGTTTGGTTTGTACTTTCCGCGAATCAACTTAGCAACTTTAGAGCAGAGACGACCTACAACCTGATCGGTAGCATCAACTACAACCCACTCCTTCTTAGCTGTTTCCTTGTTAGCGGAAATAGTCTTGTAACTTAAAGTGTCCATTTTAAAATTTAAATTTACTACTAAAAAACTTAATTAACAATCTATGATAACAGAGACCTCGCGGCGCCTCCAGTCTAAAAGAGACCATCCACAGCATTCTCTCTGATGCCACAGCCGATTCACTAACTGCCAAGTCCGGCCAAAGAAATGGCTATTAACACAACTGTAGCTGCAAGGCTACTAAGTATCACCTCACAATCGGACTGCAAAGGTACATATTTTATTTATGAGAAATTTATCCAC
>Ga0256404_1011454_pt1 | contig 11873 bp, 9 predicted proteins | sample RumenRJG_01DNA_FD_185990 | JGI IMG/M metagenome (GOLD analysis project Ga0256404, IMG submission 185990) | Bovine rumen microbial communities from Lethbridge, Alberta, Canada - RJG_01 | ecosystem: Host-associated > Mammals > Digestive system > Stomach > Rumen | place: Canada: Alberta | collected... | reverse complement strand
TATTAGAGAACACATGAGAGCTCATCCAGATCACTTTGACCCACGTCAATATGTCGGTGATGGCCGTGCTTATGTCAAACAATTAGTCAAACACAAAATCGTTGATGTGTTAGGCTCAAACGACAAGATCTAATCTAGATTAAAAACCAAGTAAAAAGGAGCGATTAATTCGCTCCTTTTAAATTTCATTTAAATCGAACTACTTTTTAGCTTCTTTTGCTTCTAAAGCATCAGCAATACGTTTGAGATAATCGATTTCTGTTGGTTCTGGTTTGCCTGGTTCTGGTGGAACTGGCCTTTCTTCTGGATGCTTTTCGTAGTAAGCTTCTTGAACTTTTGCCTTGAGTTCTTCTCTCTTTCTAGCCATTGCATTGCTGACTTTAACAATGATGAATAAGACAGCAGCGATGATAATGAAGGAGATGATAGCGGTTAATAATGCACCCCAGTCAATAACTGCAGCACCATTGAAAGTGAATGTTGTGCCGTGTTGAGTGTACTTACCTAATAAAGCAGTTTGCCATTGAACAAATGTATCGCTATCTTTTGTAATGGTAACACCTTGTGATTGAGCGAAAGCGACTGTTTGATCGACTAAATCTTTCATTTGGAAAGATTGTCCAACTGGACCTCTTTGAGCATCGTTGAGAGCTGGTAAGACTGTGACTAAGCCTTTTAAGCCACCAGGAACTGCCCATGTAGCAACGCTTAATAAGATGTTAACAAATGCATTGACGATAGCACCAAATGCGCCACCAATAACAACACCAACTGCTAACATGAAGGCATTGCCACGATTGATGAATTCTTTAAATTCGGCCCATAAACCTGGACCTTTTTTCCCTTTTTTTGCCATATAATCTTAAAATTCCTTTCAAGTTATTTTTATGGTAAATCATTTTTATTTAAAATGCAATGTATCTGCATATGCCTTTATTTGATAAATTACGTTAAAATAATGGTAATAAAAATAAGGAGCTAGTTATGAGCAAAATTGTATATTTAGGACACTCTTCCTTTTTACTTAAGGGAAATGATTATTCTTTAGTAATTGATCCATACCAAAATGGTAGTGTTCCAAACTTAAAATTTCCAAATGTTGAACCAGTTGATGTCGTAGTTTGTTCGCACGAACACGCTGATCATAACGCTCGCGAATTAGTTAATATTAAGGATAATCCAACTCCTGTTGGAGCGGTTTCTGCGACTGTTCCACATGATGATTGTGGTGGTGCAAAACGCGGTTTAAACAAGATTCATATGTTTGATATTGAAGGTTATAAAATTGTTCATCTTGGAGACACTGGATGTATATTAGATGAAAGGACTTTAGAGCCATTCAAAAACTGTGATATTTTATTAGCCCCAATTAATGGTTTCTATACCATTGGACCAAGAGAGTTAAAAGAAATTGCTAACATTATCAAGCCAAGAATCTTGATCCCAATGCATTATTACATGAAGGAACATAATAGCGGTTATCCTGATGGCAATATGATTGAAGAATTTAAAAAGCTCTTCCCTAATTATCGATATTTAGATAAGGAAGAACTTGATTTAGATGAATATAAGAATTATCAAGGAGTCTTACTTTTCAGGTAAGCAATTCCAACAAAGATTAAAAGCATTTAAGAAGGCTACAAAATTCTCTTTATGGTATTTATTCGCGGCCTCTTGTGACCAATAATACTTGCCGTTATTTTCAATAACTCCTTCTGTTAAAGTCATACCTTTTAAGACATTAGGGAAGGTGTATGGTTCTGTTGGAATTTCTTTTCTTTCTTCAGAATAGTATGAATCAGTAATGTAATAACTACCATCTTCTTTTTTATCAACAACATCGTTGAAATAAACCGCTGCGGCTTTAACCTTGCCGAAATCACGATATTGAATTGTAGGAACCACGCCTTGTTGATAGCCAAATGGATTATCTTCCGCTTCACTTAACCCATATTTATCTTTTAGATTTTGATAATAGGCTTTTTCTTCTTCTGAAGCATCTGGATATTTAGATAAATCATAATATTTTTGCATGTCAAATAAGAAGATTGGACTGCAAATATAAGCATAACTAATGTAGGGTATTATTACTTCTCCTAAAGCATATTTACAATCACTGCAGCCGCTACGCATAAACATGACGACTTGTGGTTCACTGTTAGAGATGTTTTCTTCATCCACATAATAAAGAGACGGATTATCTACATACTTGCATATTTGAGTTCTCATCTCTTCTGCACTTGTATCTTCAAAGATTTTTCTTTGCTTGTTGTTTGCATGTGAAAACTTTTTAACTAGCTTTTCGCCATTAAAGATATATAGATAAGGTGTACTTGTGTTTAATTTTTCTATTTTGAGATGTGACAAAGTCTCATCTTGATTATGAGCGTTGTACGTATAAACTAGGCCACGATATTTATAACAATAAGTTTTAAGAACCTCTTTATAAGTCTTCCAACATAAACAATCTTCACTATATTGATCTTGATAGACCGCTAAAAGGAAGACTTCTTGTTGATCTCTTGCTTTAACTAACAGTTCAGAATTGCTTAATTCTTTAATCGCATCTTTATTACCTTCTTGCATTTTGCTGCCAAAGGTAAGACGACATTTTTCTACTACTTTATTACCATCACAGCCGGTAAGTAATGGTAAGACGAGTAGGGGTAGTAACAATATTTTTTTCATAACTAAAACAAATTATAAAAAAAGAAGATAATGCGTGCAAGCGTATGTGTGAGAGAACACTCAAAAATAGGTCTAAAAATACCCCAAAAATTAACCCTCAAAAACCACTACAAAAATTGATGCAAAAAATGAGCAAAAAAATCGTTCAAAAAACTCGTCAAAAAAATTGCTCAAAAAATTGACTGAAAAATCGCTAGAAAAACTAAACAAAAATTTGAAAAAGTCAAAATATAAAAAGTATAGATAATAACGAATAAAAGTTAAAAAAAGTCGTTTTCAAAAACCCCCCTCAAAAAAAATTTTAAAAAAATTGTTTGTTTTTTTGTTCAATTTTATATATATTTTTTGCGTGATTTTTTGAATGAAAATTCACGTAGGAAAAGGTGGGGAGAATATGGATAAAGAAAATATCATTATTTCACTACAAGGTGTCACCAAGGTTTTTGATGGCACAACAGTCGTCGATAACTTCAATCTCGATATCACAAAAGGTGAGTTCGTGACCTTCTTAGGACCTTCTGGCTGTGGCAAGACTACAACATTAAGAATGATCGCTGGTTTTGAGCTTCCAACAAGTGGTGTCATTTTATTAAACGGACAAGACATTTCTTTATTACCTCCATATAAAAGACCTATCAACACCGTTTTCCAAAGATATGCCTTATTCGCGCATTTAAATATCTATAACAATATTGCCTTTGGCTTAAAACTTAAAAAGATTCCTTATGAAACAGTGGATAAAAAAGGCAATCCAGTGACAAAGTTCCGCCACTTAACCAAAGCGGAAATCAAAGAAAAAGTCGAAAGAGCGTTAAAGGTTGTCGACCTTGAAGGCTTTGAAAAAAGATATATCTCTACATTATCTGGTGGTCAACAACAACGTATTGCTATTGCAAGAGCGATTGTTAATGAACCAGAAATCTTATTATTAGACGAACCATTAGGCGCTCTTGACCTCAAGATGCGTAAAGAAATGCAGCTTGAATTAAAGGCCATGCATAAAAAGTTAGGCATTACCTTCATCTACGTCACCCATGACCAAGAAGAAGCTTTAACAATGTCTGATACCATCGTTGTTATGAATGATGGTGAAATCCAACAAGTTGGTAAACCAAAAGAAATCTATGATGAACCAAACAACGCTTTCGTTGCTGACTTCATTGGTGAATCTAACATCTATACCGGCACAATGGCCAAAGATAACAAAGTTAGATTCTTAAATAAATATTGGGATGCAGACCCAGTTGACTTTGGTAAATTCCCAGTTAACGAAAAAGTCGATGTTGTTGTCAGACCAGAAGACTTCATCTTAGGCAAAGCCGGTAGTGGTGTTGTCGATGGTGTTGTTACTAGTAAAATCTTCAAAGGTATGCACTATGAATACATCATTAATGTCGGTAAATCTGAAGTTATCGTTCAATCAACCGCGGAATTAGACGAAGGTATCAAAGTCGGTTTAAATGTTGAACCAGTTAATATTCAAATTATGAAAAAGCCATTCGTTAGTAACTTCTATGATGGCTACATTACAAAAGATTACAAAGTTGAATTCGCTAACGCTGAATTCGACGTTAATGTATTACCATTATTCCCAGGCGCTAAAATTGATGAAAACGAAGTTCTTATCGATGATAAAGGTCATGAAATTGATGTCGTTGATATGGAAATCAATGTCGAAGTGCCATTCGAAGCTATCACTATTAGTGATGATCCAGAAGCCAGTGACATTCATGGTCATATCATTTCCTTAATCTATTTAGGTGACCACTATGAAATCATGGTCAGAACTGATGAAGAAGAAGACTTCATCTTAAATTCCCCAGACTTATGGAACGAAAATGACGAAGTTAGTGTCATTATCGATAAATCCCAAATTCACTTATCACGTAAAGGAGTTAAGAAGTAAAAATGGAAGCAGTTGCTCGTCGTAAACGCCGCTTTAATTTCAGAGGAAGCTTATGCATGCCATATGCTGTTTTCATGTTTCTCTTCGTGGTGTTTCCACTTTTCCTGGTAGTGGCTTATGCCTTTACTGATGCAAATTGGCATTTTTCTCTTTCTAACTGGGCAACAGTTTTTACTGAAGGCGCAAACTGGAAAGTCATTGGAGTGACATTCATTATTGCAATGATTACAACCGTTATTTGCATTTTAATTGCTTATCCAATTGCTCTTATTCTTTCTAATAAAAAATATAATAAGAACAAAGTTCTAGTGTATATCTTCCTTATTCCAATGTGGATTAACTTTGTTATTCGTACTATTGGTTTAAAAGCTTTAATTAATGGCTTATCCCAAGCCATTGGTGGCTTTGATTTAACTGCTTCAGCCCCTTATGTAGCAATTGTTATTGGTATGGTCTATGACTATCTACCATTTGCAATCCTACCCTTATATAATCAAATGATTAAAATGGACACAAAGCAGATTGAAGCGGCAGCAGACTTAGGCGCTAATCCATTTGTGACGTTCTGGAAAGTTATTGTTCCTATGACTGTTCCTGGCATTATTTCCGCAATTATGATGACATTTATGCCAACGATGTCCTCATACGTTATTGCTAATAAAATGTCTGAAAATAATGTTCAAATCATTGGCAATATGATTGAGCACGAATTCTTAAGCAGCACTAGTGAGATTTCCAACCATGTCGGTTCGACTCTCTCATTGGTTATGCTTGCAATTATTGGCATTTCCTTGCTTATTGAAAAATTATTCACAAACAATGATGATGCTAGAAAGGCGGGTATTTGGTAATGGAAAGTATTAATGCTATTAGAGATACAAATCGTGCCTTAAGAAATAAAAGAATTAGGACTAACATTGGCAAAATCATTGCTAAAGCCTTTGTCTACATCGCCCTTCTTCTTATGTATGCTCCAATCATCTATATCACAGTTTTCTCTTTCACAAATCATAAGACTACTGGTATTTGGAATGGTTTCTCTTTGGATACATATTCGCAATTGTTTGATGCCTCTTATCTTGCAACAGAAAAGATTTGGGGAGCCGCTTTAAACACAGCACTAGTGGCCTTAACTGCCGCAGCTATTGCGACAATCTTAGGCACATTAGGCGCTATTGGTATTTACTACACCAGAAGAAAATGGATTAAGAACACTATGGATTTCGTGACACAAATCCCAGTTGTCAATGCCGAAATTGTTACTGCTGTTTCTCTTTGCGTCTTATTTGTTATCTGTAGTAAATTCCTTGATAGAAGCTTCCTTACACTAGTGATTGGCCATGTCGTTTTAGGCATCCCTTATGTTGTCTTATCGGTTTCACCTAAACTTGAACAAATGGATCCATCATTATATGAAGCGGCTATGGACTTAGGTGCTACACAGACACAAGCTTTGTGGAAAGTGATTGTTCCAGATATCGTACCTGGTATTCTATCTGGCTTCCTTCTCTCTGTGACATTATCGCTCGATGATTACATCATCACTGCGTTTACAAAGCCAACTGTTGGAGGCTTTGATACTATTTCTACATATGTGGATGCTGCCACTAAAAGAGGGCCGCTCCCAATGCAATTAAGGGCATTTACAGCAATTTTATTTGCTGTTGTATTACTTGCAGTTGTTGTTATTAACGTTAAAAGCAAGAAGAATGCAAAAAGTCGAAAGGAGATTCAAAAAAATGCGTAAAAAGAACATTACATTATTGGCCGGCGTTAGCATCGCTCTTGGAAGTTTATTTAGTCTTGCTTCCTGTGGCACAAAGTATGACCTAGTTATCTACAACTGGGAAGACTATATTTATGAAGGCACTGATGAAAACGATAAGAAGGTCGATGATAGCTTAGTCGATAGATTCGTTAAATACCACGAAGAAAAAACTGGTCAAAAAATCAAAGTGGCTTACGAAACATTCTCTACAAACGAAGAAATGTACACAGAATTATCACTTGGTTCAATTTCTCCAGATGTTATTTGCCCATCTGACTATATGATTCAAAGAATGGCTAATGAAGGTTTATTGGAACCATTCTCATATAACGAATCCACAAAGAAATATGGTGAATCTTTATCAAACTGGGAGACATATGCTTCCCCATTCATTATGGATAGATTTGCAAATGAGAAATTAGAAGATGGTAAATCATTCTTATCCTATGCTGTTCCTTATTTCTGGGGCACAATGGGCTTCACATACGATCCAGAAAAGATTGACTCTGAAGTAGTGGATTCCTGGGAATGCTTATGGGATTGCTTAAAAGACAGTAAATTCAGCAAGAAATTCTCTTTAAAGGATTCTATGCGTGATACATACGTTGTTGCTATCTTCCACGTCTATAAAGATGAAATTGACGCTTTAGACCCAACAGCCGCTGACTATAACAGCAAATTAAGTGCTATCTTCAATAGATGTGACGATGCAACAATTGCTAAAGTTGAAGCAGCTTTAACAGAAGTCAAAGGCAAAACTGTCTACGGCTTCGAAGTTGATGAAGGCAAAGACGAAATCATTAAAGGTACATATTGGGCCAACTTAGCTTGGTCTGGTGATGCCGTTTATGCTATGGATGGTGCCGAAGAAGCTGGCAAAATCTTAAACTATGCCCTTCCAAAAGAAGGTAGCAATGTTTGGTTTGATGGCTGGTGCATGCCAAAAGGTGCTAATAAAGAATTAGCGGAAGAATTCATTGATTTTATTTCTACACCAACCAATGCAGCTCTTTGCATGGATGCAGTTGGCTACACATCACCAGTTGTCGGTGAAGACATTTGGGAATTAGTCAATGATTGGTATGCTGCTGAAGAAAACGAAGAAGACACATACGAGGTAGATTTAAGTTTCTATTTTGGCGAAACAATTGAGGGCGAAGCCAAGATTAAAATTCCAACAAGTGAAAAAGGTCGCCAATTTGACGCTCAATATCCAACAGAAGAAGCTCTTAAGAGATGCTGCATCATGAAAGATTTTGGCACTCAACAAGAGAAAGTTGAAAAAATGTGGAAGAGCGTGAAACAAGCATAATTTTAAGTAAAATTTCAAAAACATATTTTTGTGCTTGATAGTAAGATTATTGCAGTGCTATAATTCATAACGCTGCAAGAATGGTTCCTTAGCCAAGTCTGGTAAGGCAATTGACTGCAACTCAATGATCATCGGTTCGAATCCGGTAGGAACCTCCATCTTATTTCTAGGTCATACTGGATAAGATGACTGTCAGCATCAAATGCGCCTCTAGCTCAACTGGATAGAGTGTCAGACTACGAATCTGGAGGTTACGAGTTCGATTCTTGTGAGGCGCGCCATAATCGGGACGTAGCGTAGCTTGGTATCGCGTCAGTTTTGGGAACTGAAGGCCGCAGGTTCAAATCCTGTCGTCCCGACCAAACAAGAAAGATAACCCCTCAAAACAATGAGGGGTTTTAATTTTTTCAAAAATTAGTCTCATTTTGATAGTCCCAATCTAAAAAGATTGAAATATGTTCGCACGCGTATTACACTAAAATAGATGTTTAGGAGGCATATAATATGGGCTTAATTAAAGCTTTCGCCGGAGCAGTTAGCTCCACATTTGCTGACCAATGGAAGGAATATTTCTATTGTGAAGCTTTACCAGTTGATGTCTTAGTGGAAAAAGGTCAAAAGAGAGTCAATGGGAAAAGATCATCCAACACTAAAGGTAGTGAAAATATCATTTCTAATGGTTCTATAGTAGTCGTCGCTGACGGTCAATGTATGATTATCGTTGATCAAGGTAAAGTTGTCGAATTCGCTGCCGAACCAGGTGCCTACAAATTTGATTCCAAAACCGAATCATCTATTTTCGCTGGTTCATTTGGTGAAAGAGTTATCGGTTTATTCAAAACAATCGGTAGACGTTTCACATTTGGTGGTGACACAGGTAGTGACCAAAGAGTCTATTACTTCAACACTAAAGAATTAGTGGACAACAAATTTGGTACACCAAATCCAGTGCCATTCAGAATCGTTGATAACAACGTTGGTTTGGACGTTGACGTTTCTGTCCGCTGTAACGGTGTCTTCTCCTATAAGATTACAAACCCAATTCTCTTCTATCAAAATGTCTGTGGCAATGTCACACAAGCATATACAAGAAGTCAATTAGATAGCCAATTAAAGACAGAATTCATTTCTGCTTTACAACCAGCCTTTGGTCGTTTATCTGAATTACAATTAAGACCAAACCAAATCATGACTCACTTAACTGATTTGGAAAACGCTATGAATACCGCTCTTGATGAAAAATGGGCTTCCTTACGTGGTATTGAAGTTGTCTCCATTGCTTTAGGTTCTGTTACTCTTCCAAAAGAAGATGAAGACCTCATCAAAGAATTACAAAGAAAGAATGTTTACGCTAGAAACGCTGCTATGGCAGGTGCAACCTTAGTTGAAGCACAAGCTGAAGCGATGAAGAATGCTGCTAGTAACGCTAATGGCGCAGCCATGGGCTTCTATGGTCTCAATATGGCGGCCAATGCCGGTGGTATGAATGCTCAAGGTTTTTACCAAATGGGTGAACAACAAAAACAACAACAACAAGCGCAACAAGCACAAGCTCAAGCCGCTGGTGCTTGGACATGTCCAAAGTGTGGTGCTCAAGCCACAGGTAAATTCTGCCCAGAATGTGGCACAAAGAAACCAGAAGCAGATGCTGGCTGGGTTTGCCCACAATGTGGCACAAGAGCTACAGGTAAGTTCTGCCCAGAATGTGGTACAAAGAGACCAGAAGGCGAAAAGAAGATTAAATGTAATAAATGTGGTTGGGAACCAAAACCAGGTGAAAAAGCACCTAAGTTCTGCCCAGAATGTGGTGACCCAATTAATGATTTAGACGAAGTCAAATAGTTTATGGCAAATAAAGAATTAGAATGCCCTTGTTGTGGTGGTACATTACATTTTGATTCCCACAGCCAGGATATTGTTTGTCCATACTGTGACTCGCATTTTTCAGTAAACGATTTAAAAGCTTATTCTGATGATTTAGCGAGCGATAAAGAAGAAGATACCGCTTGGGACGAATCGAAAGTCCAAGCCTACACCGATAAAGAAATGAAGGGTATGAAAATATACTCTTGTGAATCTTGTGGTGGTGAAATCATTGTCGACGAAACTTCTTCCTCAACTTGCTGCCCATATTGTGGTAACAATATCCTCGTTTCAAAACAACTATCAGGCGATTTAAAACCAAATCTTGTCATTCCATTTAAGAATGATAAGGATAACGTCTTAGGTAGTTTAAAATCATTCTTTAAGAAAAAACCATTATTACCAGGTTCATTCTCTAAAGATAACGTCGTCCAAGAAGTTAAACCATTATACGTTCCATTCTGGTTATTCGACGCCAATGTTGATGGCAGAGTGAGATTCAAAGGTGAAAGAACTCGTCGTTGGTCTGATTCTAACTATGACTATAAAGAGACCAAATATTATTCTTTAGTGAGAGATGGTGGTATTGTCTTTGATCACGTCCCAGTTGATGGTAGTAAAAAGATGGAAGATAAATTAATGGAATCCATCGAGCCATATGACTATTCTGAAGCAGTGGAATTCAATGCTGGATATCTGGCTGGTTACGCTGCTGATAGATATGATGTCAGTAAGGACGAAACATTCCAAAGAGCCACAACTCGTTTCCGTGAAGGCACAATCCAAGCCTTTAGAAATGATATCCATGGCTATGATAATGTCAGCTATGCTGATTCTTCCATCCAATTAAGTGACACTAACGCGCAATATGCTTTATATCCAGTGTGGATCTTAAATACCAAATGGAAAGAAAAGAATTACCGTTTCGCCGTTAACGGTCAAACTGGTAAAGTAGCGGGTGACTTACCAATCTCCAAAGCCAAAGTCATGTTATTCTGGAGTATCTTCTTTGTACTCTTCGTTGGCCTTGGTGCAGGTATTGGTGCAATTATTCAAGATATCATTATCGGTCTCATCATCGGTGGGGTCGCTGGGGCAATTATTTCTTCCATCATCCTCTTCGGTATGTCTAGAAAGAACAAGAATGTTAAATTCCAATATGGCGCAGCATCTTATGTTAGGAATGGCTCATACCATATTGATTTAAGAAAAGATATTTACCTATATAGTAAAGTCAGTAAAACCGCGAGAACGTCATCATCTAGTAGTTCTTCTAGAAGATAGAATTAAAACAAAATTAAAAGATAGCCGATTGCTCGACTATCTTTTTTGTTGCAAACAGTTACTGTCCTAAGACCACTCGTTCTTTGTTAAATAATTTCGTAACCCCAAACATTAATAAGCCCGTGTATAACACAGTGGAAGCCACTGTTAGACCAAAGAACAATAATAAGTTCTCCGCGCCATTAAGTAAGGCGTTAATAGACACGCAGACGTTAAGAATTGGCACAAATGATAAATACCATTGGTCAAAGCCAAATAACGAAGGAGCCATGCCAAAGAGCATAAAGACAATCATAATTGGTGATAAATAGCCCGCCGCTTCTTTCACCGTATTGGACAAAGCGGAGATAAATACACCAATCGCGACGAATAAGAGTAAGACAGTTACCACTAGTAAGAAGAGTAATAATCCATCTAATGGAGAAATAGTGATATTGAATCCACCCATTAATTTAGGAATTGATAAAATCAAACCAGTAAATGAGACAATACCAGAGGCAATCGCAGTCGTGGATAAGGATAAAATCTTACCTGCGACAAATTCGCCACGTTTAATAGGTGTAAGTAATAATGAAGCAAGTGTGCCTCTTTCTTTTTCACCCGCGATAGCTTCAGGACATAATGATATAACGGTGGAGAATAAGATAGAAATAGTGACCATTGGAATAATCATCGCCGCAATCTTCATTGCCATCATATCTTTTTCACCAACATTTGCGCTCACAGCACCATTTTTGTTAACAGTGTAGTTAGTGTAGGCCACACTGACAACTTGTGAAACATAACTATATAAATCACTTGAAGCACTGGAATCACCGTTATAGAAGATATCTATGTCATTAGCACCAGTAGCGTCACCGAGTTTGTTTTCGAAATCATCAGTGAAAGCAACCACTAAATGGTATTTACCTTGTCTTAATTCTTCTTTATAAGAATCTAATTCACCAGTTATGAATTCTTTGAATGTGGCAGTGTTGTTATTTTTACTAGCCTTCATCACTTCATCAACATAGGTCATAAGTTTTGGTAATTGACCATCTGTTTTAGCGCTA
>Ga0256404_1011451_pt1 | contig 11874 bp, 14 predicted proteins | sample RumenRJG_01DNA_FD_185990 | JGI IMG/M metagenome (GOLD analysis project Ga0256404, IMG submission 185990) | Bovine rumen microbial communities from Lethbridge, Alberta, Canada - RJG_01 | ecosystem: Host-associated > Mammals > Digestive system > Stomach > Rumen | place: Canada: Alberta | collected... | reverse complement strand
TCTCGAACTCCTCCTTCGCGCGGTGGATCCAGCAGCTTGCAACGCCGAGCGACTGAGCGGCGACCATGAGGTTCCCCATCACGAGGCTTCCGTCATAGACCGCAGTCGGGCGTGTCTTGTCGGCAAGCACGATGAGGACAACAGGAGCCCCGTAAAATGGATCAAATCCCTCCTTCCAGCCTCCGATCTTCCGGTTTGACTCGGAGAGCCTGTCGCGGAGTGTCCGCTCAGTAACGGCAACAATTATGGGCGACTGCATGCCCCTGCCGCTCGCTGCGTAAAGCCCGGCCTCAATGATTTTCTCAATGGTCTCATGCGGGACCATGTCAGGCCTGAAGCTCCGGCAGCTTCTTCTCTCGATCATGTCCCTGATTGTCTGGTTTGCGGGCTCGCTCATGTATTCTCTCCTCTCATTCACTGCGCTCCCGTGAGGAGCACAGCCTGCCAATTTCCCTGCGCGCCGCAGTCCCGTCAGAAAGGAACCGCGATCCGCCATGGCGGAATCTCCGGCGCGATGATGATTTTACCAGCCATTTCCCCGCGGCATAAGCGCATTCTGAATGCTCCGCGGGCAGCGTGCGGGAACCCTGCGTCAGTATCTGCCGCGCCCCGCGCAGCCGAACACGAAGCCTCCGTCATCAGGGTTTTCCGGAACGAACTTCCCGTCCCGGAGGGCATAGCGCCTTGACCAGCACTCGTTTCCCATGCAGACGCTGCCATCTGACATGCCGTCATCCCCGGCCTCCCCCGCAAGCCTTCTCTCTGCCGTGACGACATCGCTGTAGGGCTCCGAGATCAGCCTGAACTCATACCTGCAGCTGTGGAACTTCCCGTTTCTGTCCGGCACGCCGACCGGCTCGGAATGCCCCTCGCTGTAGCCGAAAACCCTGTCAGGCTCCCTGCTTATCTCGCCGGTGTCGAGATCCGCCATCGCCCATGAGGTGCCGCTCCGGCCGAGGCTGTATGAGAAGAGAAAATAGTGGCTGCCGAAGTTGAGCTGCGGAAAATCGATCTGGGCACTGAGCCCTGAGGCCCTGTCCAGGACATAGCGCCATCCGGAGCCGTTCTGTATTATGTCAGAAGGCAGCCTCATGTCCGAGTAGCTGCAGCCGTGCTCACGATCGAGCGACCCGTCCGCGCAGACAAGGCCCAGCCCCTCGTAGCAGAACCCCGAGGCCCGGCCGCGGCTGCCGCAGGGTTGGGACGGAAGTGACTGTTCATCACGGCTGTAGGATCCGTCCCGGCCGGAAGGAAGCGCTGCAGTTCCTCCGCTCCGGCGCGGTGCGTATTCCCTGTATCCCTGTTCCGAAGGGAGCAGACTGGCACGCCCCGCAGGCCGTGAGTAGTAGCCGCCGTCCATGTACTGCCCGCCGTCCCGGTAGCGCTGGCGCTGCCGGCTCCTGTCAACCTGCCCGTTGCACAGGCAGCTCCAGGAAACCGTTCCGTCATTGCAGATTTCCCGGCCGTCGCTGCTGCACCGGTGCGCCTCGCCGCCGTGATAGGAGCAGCAGCCCCTTCCTGCAGATGCGCCAAGCGGCGCAAGAGCAAATAATGCCGCGGCAACCGCCGCAATCACTGAATATCTCATATATGCCAGCCTCCGGCGTCTCTCCATCCATGCCCATTATAGTTTCGGATGGCGGTGCGGTTTTGCGTCAGAGCGAACAATAGCGGGAATTGCCGGAAAAACTCCCTTTGGCTGATGCCTGTTCCGTAAGGCAGCATTTTTCATTTCCGGGGAACAGCTCAGGACTGAGCATCAGGAATATCAGGTCAGAGGCCGCCTGGCACTGCTGCGAGCTTCCCTGCGCCCCGGAGTCTGGGACACGCCGCACGGAAATCCGCCGGACCGTAAAGGGCCTTGCTGAGGCAGAGTCACCGCAGCACGCAGAGCGACCAGAGGAAAAGCACAATCAGACCCAGGGGCACCATCACCCGGAACACGGCGAACATGATGAAGTCCATCACCCTCAGCGCGATGAGCAGGCGGCGCCAGGGACCAGCGTCATCCTTTCTGCCGCGCCCGCCGAACATGGAACCTGCCTCTGCTTCGGCAGGAGAGCTGCGGGATGCGGGGATCATCTCCCAGCGCCTGTTCAGATCGCTGTATGCCTCCTCGGAGTATCCCGGACCGCAGGCAAAGGCGAATGAGTCCAGGACATATCCGGCAAGATCCGGGCTGAACCTGCCGAGAAGGAGCTTCCTCGCCTGCTCCAGGGCACCCAGGTATCCGTTCCTGTCCCGCCAGCTGCTTCCGGTGCCGCAGTTCCAGAGTATGATGGCGTCGCCTTCCTCCACCATAAGCCTGACGGCTGATCCCATTGCTGGGCAGCTGTCAAAGACATGGGCATCCACCAGCTTCCTGAAGAAGAAATAAGGCCTGCTGTCGCTCCTGTAGGTAGCGAGCCTCATGCTGCCGGCTCCGCCGTGGGTTAAGATCTGGTGCAGTGCCTCATGAAGCCTCATATGTTCCTGTCTCCGTTCATCATCAGGCCAGTTCCTTCTGAAAATGCCATAAACTGAGGGGCTGCCGTGCGGGTTAATGCCGTGGCAGCCGGAGCGCTACCCGAACAGCAACGCCCACAGGCTGCTGAGCCCTGAGGAGACCGGGCCCATGAGGCAGAAGATCGGAGTCAGGGCAAGGAGCGCGAGTACGCCGAGGACCGCGAGGAGAATGAGGCCGATCACAATCAGCGCGGCCCTCGCTATTCCCCTGACATCATCCCTGCTGAGCCCTTTCTCCTCCTGTCCCCTCCTCAGGGGCTCCTGTATCCTGTAGCGGCGGCTCACATCAGATGATGCGTCTGCGGCGACAGGGTAGCCTGGCTCGCTCTCCGTCATGCCGAGGGCAAACGAGATGCTGTCGACAGCGTAGTCAGCGTCTTCCTTCCTGAACTTCCCGTTCTGCGCGACCGATTTCTTGACCTCTTCGGCGTAGAGCCTGAAATCCTGCCTGCTCTGGGAGATGCTCCTCTTTCCGAGCTCGCTCCCGTACCCGTCACGGACGATGGTGTCCATCACGTCCCGCATCGAAGGTGAGAAGAGAGCCTGATGGCAGGAGAGCAGCTCGGTAAGGCACCTTTCGCCGAGAACCGCCCTGCCTGACTCATTGAGGATTTGCCGCAGCGCATCCGGCAGCTTCATAATCCGAACCTCCATGCTCTCCGCCGCGTCAGCGGACGGAACTCTTGCATAACCTTATGATCCTGCCGCAGCATTCAGTCAGACGCCTGAATCTGCACCTCTTCAGCGGCGCTTTCAGGAGCCGGCAGCAAAAACGGTCGGCAAGGCCCTGTCCAAAAGGCTCCTTTCACCGCCGGGAGGATGCCCCGCGCGGCCCCGGGGCGCAGCCGGATGTCCCTGCCGCCGGGCATTCCCTCTGATACGGCAGCTCTTGTCCCCCGGACCTCACTTTTTCGTCCTGAGCCAGAGGAGCACGCCTGCGAGGAAGGGAATGGCTAAGGCAAATTCCCCGTGAACAGGCGATCCGGAGAGCCACTCAAGCAGCACGCCGCCGGAGCAGAGCACCAGGGTGCCTGTCACTGCGGCAATCAGCCTGGCCGGATAGAAAATCCCCGCGGAGTACCTGAACCCCGGGTCAAACGGCGCGAGGACGGAACTCCGGAGGCCAATGGCGCAGGCAACCGAGTCCGTGGCGTAGTCAATGAGCGCCTGCCAGAAAACCCCGCCCCTGGCCATCTCCCTCCTGACGCGGCCTTCCTCCCTGCTGTAGGCCGGTCCGCTCCCCCGGCTGCCTGCCCTGAGGAGCATCCCCGCGTATCCGCGGCTCACGAGAAGCTCAATGACCGGCCTCAGGTCAGGGCAGCTGTCAAAGGCATGCTCGCGCTCAAGGAACTCAGCGAGATCGCCCCTCGCGAGAACCTCCCTGCCCCTAAGCGTCACAAGCTTCCTCATGGCCTCATGCAGCTTCATCTCGTTCCCTATGCGGCAGAAAATTCCGGAAAATCATGTGGTTATTATAAAGCATGCGGCGTGATGGCTCTGCACCGGCACAGTCCGGGCCTTACTGTCCAGTGCTCCCTTCAGTGCGCTCCGCGGCCCGGCTCAAAGGGCAGGAGGCTGCGGCAGCGCCGGCAGAGGATGCGCGCGCCGCGGCGGACGGCATGAGAGTCACGGTGAAGCCGGCCTTCTCACCTGCAGTCCTCCGGTGACTGCTCCCTGGCAGCAGTCAGGACAGGCACAATGGCGGTCAGGAACATGGTCAGGACGAGCACGGCATTCCAGTCTGTGTCAGGCCTTATGAAGAGCTGATAGATGATGGTGCCTCCCGCTCCGGCAAATACAAATATCATGACGAAAGGGAAGAGCAGTGAATGGAAAATCCCGTCGCAGTATCTGAAATCAGGCTCGAAAGGCACTTTGACCGGGTCCCTGAGCCCCCAGGCAAAGGAAACAGACCTTACGGAGCAGTCAATGAGCGCCTGCCGCAGCCCTCCGTCCTTCCCCATGGCCATCCTGAGCTTAAGCTCGCTTTTGAGGTACATCCGAGGGCTCTCCGGGGCGCTTTTCCTGAAGAGCTCCATGACAAAGCCGCCGCTCACCATTTTCCCAGCGGCATCCAGGAGGGACGGGCAGCGGTCAAAGCAGCCCTCGCTATCGAGAATGTCCGCGAGGCTGCGCTTTGTGATGGCGGTCCTGCCGCCTTTCCTCACGAGATCGCGCATCGCGTCATGCAGCATCATGTTCCCATTCTCAGAAATACTGAATGCAGGCCCCGGGAAATGCCAGGGGAAACTATTCCTTGGCCTGCGCTCCGCGTGAGTACAGGCCATCACAGCAGTAATTCAGGTAATTGTATGTTTCGAGCGGGCAGCCGGTGCCGGGGGCAAATGAGACCGAGTCAGTGACATAGTCAGCGACCTCATCCCCGTAGAATTCAGCGAGTGCGTTCCTGGCACGCAAGGCAGAGATCCTGTACCAGGACTCATCGCCCCTGCTGCTCTTCACGAGCTCCTCCCAGAACCCGCCGTACGCAACTCTCTCCATCGCGGATCTCACTGACGGACACCCGTCAAACACATGCGCCCTCCGGAGCCTGCTGATAAGCCCGGCGGCATGATTGCTGTCATGATAATCTGTGTCTAGGGATCCTCGATGCCTGCGCAGCTCACGATCTGGTGAAGCGCCTCATGAAGCCTCATGTCCTATCTCCTGCTCCTGAACAGGTGCACGGCCGCCCACCCAAAGAGGAAAGCGAACAGCAGCTCCAGCCATTCAATTTGAGACGCCGCCCACCAGGCGAATGCCGCATTCCCTAAGATCAGTACGCTTATCAGGCCCGAGAGGAGCATGAAGATCATGCCGTTGAAATAGCCCGATGTATAGCTGAAGCCCGGCTCAAAAGGCGCCGCTATCGGTCCTGAAAGCCCCAGGGCATAGGAAACCGAGTCAACCGTGTAGTCGATGAACGCCTGCCAGTACCGTCTGTTCCCTGCCATGGCCTTCCTCACGCCGTAGGCCTTCTCACGGTACCAGAACATGCTTCCCTTAAGGCTTCTCTGATACAGATCCCTCACATATCCGCGCCTTACGGCCTCCCCGACTACCTCACCAAGGGCCGGGCAGCTGTCAAAAGCGTGCCCGCGGGCGAGGAGAGCGGCAAGATCGCTTCTCGCGAGGACTTCCCTTCCGCTTCTCCTTACAAGATCCCTCAGTGCCTCATGAAGCTTCATATCTTTTCTGCCCTCTCATGTGTCAAATCAGCCATCCGGCAGCAGTTTCCCCGGATGAATGCGGAAAGCGATGCCCGATCGCCCCGGCATGCGTCCGGTGCGTGCCGGCCTTCGCTCCCTCAGTGCCTTCTGAGGAGCTGCGAGAAATTCTCGTCAAACTTCCTCTGCCACTTCTGAGCCGCGGCCTCATCCCGCGGAACTCCGAGCCCCTTTCTGTAGGCCTCTGCAAGGTTGCGCGCCGCGTCAGGCTGCCCGTGGCTTGCTGCCTTCCTGAACCATCTCGCGGCCTCCGCGTGATTCTGCCCGACCCCGTCGCCGTCGCGGTACATGAGAGCGAGTGCGTACTCCCCGCTGGCATTGCCCTGCTCCGCGGCCTTCAGGTACCTATGTGGAAACGCGGAAGTTGTCAACTGTGTTTTTGGAAGAATTCTGTCGGAGTCTCTGACCGTATCTATGTACTGAGTTTGGAGCTATCTGCTTGTTTTGCAGATATTTTCCTTCTCAAAAATGAAGGCCGGATGACTTTCTGGAAGCAAAGACTACCCTAAGACCCCATTTCTGGCATCTCTCGGATTACTGCATTTATGCTGTCCAGCTGTCTTCAATTACTCTGATCAGAACTCTTCCAAAAACACACTCTTCTCCTTCGGGCATTCCTGCCCGGATTGCCGCGCGAGCCAATTCACCTCAAGGCCTTACAGCCATGGTACAAGCAGACTTCTGCGCGGCAAATTGTTTATGCGCCCTGCACCTTCGTACATAACGCAAATTGCTGTTCCCTCAGGCACGATGCGGCAGAAGGCCAGATATTTTTCCCATCTGGGGGTATCTATGTCCTGCCTTTAGTTGGGCAATCATCCGTCAAGTGCGGATTGCTCGCCCGGCAACTTTACGGTCCTCCTGCGCCTTTTCAGGCGGCTGGACCGAATTTTTATAAGCTCTCCGGCCAATTTATTTTGCTGCATGGGATGAACCCTGCAGGTTTTCTCGCGGTCAAGTGGGGAGCCCCGCCTGCTTATGCAGGCCTTGATGCCAGCCTTTGTGCCGCATCAGCACCGTTTTGGGGTAAACCTTTCTTTCTGTCTTAAACCAACTAACTCAAACCAAATCCTGTTCTCAGTAAAGAACTAAGCTGCCTGCTGGGATTCCTCTTTTCTCTTGGCCCAGAAGAGCTCCAGTGATTCAATCGCGGCCATGACGCCTTTTACTGCATTTTTCCTTACGGACCTGCAACGTTTGACCTTGCCATCCGGATCTGCAACGCTTGGCTTAATCAGGCTCGACATTTCCTGTACGTACGGAGTGCCGCTGCTGAGCACCGCCCAGGAAACCCGGCAAAGCTTGTTGGCTATTGCGCATGCAACCTTCTTCATCGGCTTCCTTGCAGCCATATTGGCAATCCATTCAGAGAGGGGCTCTGGCATTTTGCCGTCAGCGGCATCCTTGCCTTTCTTGAGCATCATCATGACCCTGTGGTACATTCCCTGGGAAACCTCGTACAGGAGACGCTTAATCCATCTGTTGCCCTTGTTATGGATGCCGAGAATCTCAACTTTGCCGCCGGTGCCGATATGGTATGGAACCATACGGCAGTACGCAGCGAACGCCCTGCCATTCCTGAAATAGGAAGGAAAATCCGGATTTTCCATCTGCCGCTTCCGCACCGGCCTTTGTCACCGCCCTCTGTGTCCTGTCTTCTGCCTCCTTCAGGGGCCCTCTCTGCTGAGACAAGATCTTCGAGGCGGCGGCCGAGATCGGCCATGGTCTCAGGAGAGTAGGTGACGTCAAGCGCATAGGACACCGAGTCAACGGCGTAGTCAGCAAGCGCCCTTCTGAAATGCCTCTCCTCCGCAAGCGATTTCTTTACCTTCTCCGCCTCTGCAAAATACTGCCTGCGGTCAGGAAGGCGGCTCAGCCGCGTGAGCCTCGCTGCATACCCGTCAGCCCCGCCTGAGGGAGGGAACAGGAGGTACGCCATGGCATCCTCAATAACCGGCAGATCATCAAAGGCATGGTGCTTTCTCAGAAAGCCGATAAGGCTCCTGCGGCCCTCTTCCATGACCTCTCTGCCGTTAAGCCTCACGATCTGGCGCAGTGCCTCATGAAATTTCATTTCCGACTCTCTGAATGCCCTAATCCTGCTTCGGGGCCTCTTCCCCTGAGTTTGAATGGGAGCAGAGTCTATTACATGACGCCAGGGGCGTTTCTGAAGAGAATGTAAAGATTGTGTTAAGTTTTGCCATTGTCAAATAAAGCACATGATAGAAAGGAGCGATTCAGGCAGAATCATCAAGTTTTGATACAACCAAATCCGCATCCATCAGACTGGCAACAAACAAGAAAAAAGTTCATTAAAATGACTCACAATGACGTTTTAAAGATGTTTGTGTTTGATCTGAAAATCAGATACATATATCATTGAATACAGGATGAACATCAGGCCCACTGCACTTAATACTATGCAGAACAGTTTTTATGAATCAGGTAAGGGTTACTGTGATTCCTCTGACAGCACTATGAGAAATAACTCTGGAAAACTCTGATTCAAAAAAATCAGGAGGCAGCCAATGAACGAGTCAGACAAATATGAGACCATGTCAGATGACAAAATGACCGCTCTTTTTCAACGTGCGATTGAAGTGGAGGATGAGCGGGCCATGGCGCTCGGATACTCTGTCCAGCGGATGGATGAGAACCATGAGCCTTATTTGCTTTATCCTGACGGGCACAGGAAATACTATGACGATAACAAGGATCAGTTTTTTATTGTGTATCCAAACGGGAAAAAAGAATACATAAATGATTGACGCCAAGCCTCTTGTCGTGGTTTTCGCCGGCCCTAATGGCAGCGGAAAAAGCACTGTAACAAAATGGGCCCAGATATCAGGCGTATATATCAATGCCGACGATATAAAAAAAAGTGAGGAGATTTCGGATCTGAGCGCCGCTCAGAAAGCCGAAGAACTCAGAGAGCGATGCGTATGTGACAAAAAGGACTTTACCTTTGAAACTGTCCTATCAACTCCGAGGAACATTAACCTTCTCAGAAGAGCCAAGGATGAAGGATTTTTCATTAAAAGCGTCTTTGTGCTGACGAACAATCCTAAAATCAATATTTTAAGAGTAGAAAACCGTGTTGAAAAAGGAGGACATGGCGTTCCAAGGGATAAAATTAAAAGCAGATATTACAGATCCTTGAAAATGCTGCCCCTGCTCGTTGAGCTTTCAGATATATGCCATGTCTACGACAATTCAGAGAACAACAGATGTTTTTTCAGAATTTTCAAGAAAAAAAACGGCCAGTACTTCTGCTGGGAAAATAGCTTCTGGAAAAAGGAGAAGATCAGCAGTCTCACAGGCATTTCAGCTGACTTGCTGCAACAGCCTCCCGTTTCCAAGCATGAACTTGAAATTGCCAGCATTATCAAATACTCAGGAGGAATGCAGCAGTACAGCTGAGACGCGGTCCTGTATTAGCAGAGTTTGGCATGGAAGCGCCTCACGAGATCCGCTCTTCCAGAGTGTGAATCAGCTGAGTCACGACTTAAGAGCTGAAACAGCTGCGTGCATGCCGTCAATTCCCCATCAAGTCCCCAAAGGAGCTCTGTCAGTTCCATGCTCTGCCGCCCTTTTGAACAAATTCTTTGCCCCGAACCAAATCAGTGAAACTCAATTCCGCTACAGTTCTTATTTTTGTTTTTGTTGACATTGTTACGAAAAAGGCCGGGACTTGCCCGGCCTCATGAGACGTGCCTCCGGCTTTAGCCGAGAAGCGAGAGCGCAATCTGGGTTGAGCTGTTCGCCTGGGAGAGCACCGAGGTGGCTGCCTGCTGGATGACGTTCTGCTGGGTCATGCTTGCAGTCTCGGAGGCGAAGTCTACATCCTGGATGCGGCTCCTTGCGTCGGACACGTTGGTGATGGTGTTGCTCTGGTTGCTGATGGTGGAGGTCAGACGGTTCTGTACTGCGCCCCACTGAGCTCTCTCGGAGTCAACGTGGCTGATCATCGCGTCAAGAACCTTCACTGCTGCCTGGGCATTGGCCTGGGAGGTCATGCTGAGGGAGAGCTTGGCCGCTGCGGTCTTGGCATCTTCCACATTGTTGCCTGAGATTGCCTTGGCGGAGGCGGAGACGTTGGAGCCCTTGAGTCCGTCCTTGTCCTTGTCGGCGATGTTCCTGAGCATTGCCTGGCCGGTGGTGTCTGCAACGCTCTTGAATGAGATTGTAGAGCCGCTTGCAACCTCCTTCTTGCCTGCGACGTAGTTGACGAGGCCGCCGAAGGTCAGGTCAGAGAACTTCGCGGTTACGGTCTGGTCGGAGTGCGAGCCGACCTGGAAGGAGACAAGCCCGTCCTTGCCGTTGGCCTTGTTGCTGTCATCCTTGGCGCCCAGCGAGCCGTCGAGGAGGTGGAGGGTGCCGCCGAAGGAGGTCTGCTCGCCGATACGCTGGATCTCAAGGGAGAGCTGGTCGGTCTCCTCCTGGATTGCGGTGCGCTCGGAGTCTGCGTTGGTGCCGTTGGCGCTCTGGAGGGCCAGGGTTCTCATGCGCTGGAGCATGTTGGTGATTTCCTCGGTGGCGCCCTCTGCGGTCTGGCACATGGAGATGCCGTCGTTCGCGTTGCGGTTGCCCTGGGTGAGTCCGTTGATCTGGGAGGTCATACGGGACGCGATCTGAAGGCCGGCGGCATCATCCTTGGCAGAGTTGATTCTCTTGCCTGAGGAGAGCTTTGCATAGCTGTCAGAGAGCTTGCCGGTTGCCTTGGAAAGGGCTGACTGCGCGCGAAGCGAGCTGGTGTTGGTATTTACATAGATAGACATATTTCACTCCCCGGAGCCCGTAACCCGGACTTCCTCAATTGGTTTTATGTTATTGCCTTTTTCTTCCTGCTTATATGCGTTATCGGCCCAGGAGATGCTGACTTTAACCAGGTGTGCTGAAATGTGAGCCGGCGCTCAGAAAATCTCAAGAGAAAGTAAAAAGCCCGCCGGCAGCGGGCATTATGAGAAAAAAACAGGATCAAAAAAGGCCGGGACTTGCCCGGCCTCATGGTGCGCCTCACCGACCTTAGCCGAGGAGCGAGAGCGCAATCTGGGTTGAGCTGTTCGCCTGCGAGAGTACCGAGGTGGCTGCCTGCTGGATGACGTTCTGCTGGGTCATGTTCGCAGTCTCGGAGGCGAAGTCAACGTCCTGGATGCGGCTCCTTGCGTCGGACACGTTGGTGATGGTGTTGCTCTGGTTGCTGATGGTGGAGGTCAGACGGTTCTGAACAGCGCCCCACTGTGCTCTCTCGGAGTCAACGTGGCTGATCATAGCGTCGAGGACCTTCACAGCAGCCTGGGCATTGGCCTGGGAGGTCATGCTGAGGGAGAGCTTGGCAGCGGCATCGGCAGCCTTCTCGACCTTGGTGCCGGCAGAGTTGAGGACATTAACAGCCGCCTTCATCTTGGTGCCGTTGAGGCCGTCCTTGTCGGCAGAGGTGATGTTGCGCAGAACTGCCTGGCCGGTGGTGTTGGAAGCGGTCCCGAAAGAGATGTTTGATCCGCTTGCAACTTCCTTCTTGCCGGTGACATAGTTCACAAGCCCGCCGAAGGTCAGGTCAGAGAAGCTTGCGGTTACGGTCTGGTCAGAGTGTGAGCCGACCTGGAAGCTTACGTCGTTGTCTTTGTTCTTGCCATTCGCGTCCTTGTTTCCGAGAGAGCCGTCCAGGAGGTGGAGGGTTCCGCCGAAGGAGGTCTGCTCGCCGATACGCTGGATCTCGAGGGAGAGCTGATCGGTCTCCTCCTGGATGGCGCTGCGCTCGGAGTCTGCGTTGGTGCCGTTGGCGCTCTGGAGGGCGAGGGTTCTCATGCGCTGGAGCATGCTGGTGATTTCCTCGGTGGCGCCCTCTGCGGTCTGGCACATGGAGATGCCGTCGTTCGCGTTGCGGTTGCCCTGGGTGAGTCCGTTGATCTGGGAGGTCATACGGGACGCGATCTGAAGGCCGGCGGCATCATCCTTGGCAGAGTTGATTCTCTTGCCTGAGGAGAGCTTTGCATAGCTGTCAGAGAGCTTGCCGGTTGCCTTGGACAGGGCTGACTGCGCGCGAAGCGAGCTGGTGTTGGTATTTACATAGATAGACATATTTCACTCCCCGGAGCCCGTAATCCGGACTTCCTAAATTGTTTTTCACTGGTTTTTCTTC
>Ga0256404_1011450_pt1 | contig 11875 bp, 9 predicted proteins | sample RumenRJG_01DNA_FD_185990 | JGI IMG/M metagenome (GOLD analysis project Ga0256404, IMG submission 185990) | Bovine rumen microbial communities from Lethbridge, Alberta, Canada - RJG_01 | ecosystem: Host-associated > Mammals > Digestive system > Stomach > Rumen | place: Canada: Alberta | collected... | reverse complement strand
AGACCAAACCCCCTGTGTATAGTAACTCCTCCAACGGCGGATGCGGCTACTCCCGTAGGAGCAACTACCATGACATTCTTCCCTCTGTCCTGCATGGCGGACACGAACGCTTTTGTCAGGTATGTCTTTCCTGTGCCTGCGCCGCCTGTTATGAAACAATTGACACCGCTCATCACGGTGTCAAATGCCTTTTGCTGTTCATTATTCAAGACGAAATCGCTCATGTGTCATTCATCCTCCGATGCATATGTATCGTCTTCATAATCGTCAACATCTTCAAATATCTCACCTGTTTCCGGGTCAAAATCGACGCCTGGGACCAATCCCATAAGAGGGTCATCCAGGATGATGCCGTCAAATGTGTCGTCTTCATCCACGGAAGCCTTTTTGGTCTCTTCAAAATGAAATACAGGGCCTTTTGCCGGAATAGAAGGGCCGATCGAAGCTGTTCCGTTTTTCAGCATCGAGTCTATATTTGACCTTCGATACAGCGTCCTTCCACGAAGTATCTCGAAAGAGTGTCCCCGTCCTTTTACGTTGTTTTCACGTATGATCCTGTTGGAACATTCCGTAAAACCGTTCGTGATGGATATAGGACAGTCCCAGAAGTTAAATATCTGTTCATAGAAATTATGGACGGTACCTGCAAGCTTTCGGAAATCATCGTACATAGCATCTGACGGTATAGAGCGTTCCCATTCAGCAAAGGCCTGCTGGGCGTTTTCTTTCGATACAAGGTTTTCGTCGTAGATGTTGAAGAAGTCTTCCTTCAGGTCAAACGCTGTTGCGAGAGGAGCAAGTACAGGGTCGTTCCGGCATGACCGTATCTTCATCGCCTCTCCAGGTGTAAGGTTTTTCAGTCTTGTCCGCATCGTGTAGGCAAGGCCTTTTTTAGTGCGGATCCTGTTCTTTTTTGTCATTCCTTTCTGGACAGATTTACGGACTTCGTCCATAGCCCTGTTCGCGTAAGCGACAAGGTGGAACCGGTCGATCACCCAGCGTGCGTTCGGCAGCGCATCGGATATGCTCTTCTCAAAAGGACGGTACATATCCGAACAGACCCACAGGACTTTATCCGCGTCAGGGAGCCTGCTGAAATATTCAGTAAGCGATGCCTGGTTCCTTCCCAGTGTCATATCATACAGTGTTCTGTGTTCGAGGTCGGTGATGACCGTGACCTCACCCAGTTTTTTGATCTTGATCTCATCGATCCCCAGAAATGCGGGGGTCTTGAACCTCAGCGTATCCTCCTTTTCCTTAATAAAATCCGTAAACGCATTCTTGATCGTGTTCTGTGCGAGCATATATTCATCTGCGACGGAAGCAAATGTCTGTTTCAGCGATTTCTGTGCTATGTCTGTGAATGCCCGCGTAGTCATCAGGTGTTTTTCGTCGACATCCCTGATCTCCGGACGCCAGATCATCTGGCAGTCCTTACACCTTCGCCTTGGTATGTTCATGGTCAGCTTTGACGGATGTCCCAGAAAAGGAGTATCCGTCACGGTCAGCTTCCTGTTGCCGTGACTGTACATCTTTCCACCGCAGTCGGGACATGTATCCAGGACCGGGCCTTCATAGATAAGGTCCAGTTCCGTATATTTGATGCCGTCTTTACTTGTCTTCTCGTAAACTGGGCCGACTTTGAAATCGGGAAGGGCGATCAGCTTTGAGAGCATATTACTCATGTAGTACCTTCCTTTCACCCTTTACTGAGCGCCGGACTTCTTGTTTTCTTCCTCCTTCATATACTCCATCAGCTCAGGCATATCTATTCTCTTGTTTTTGTCTACCATTTCAAAGATCACATCAGCGAGCGGCTTCCAGGCCTGCGGGTCAGAGATGATCTTTTCGGCAAGAGCCTCAAAATCGTTGTTCTTAAGAGCTACCGCCGCCAGCTTGATGATCGTCTCAAGACGTCCGTCCGCGATGATAGCTTCCTTGCTGTTCGTGCTGTTCCGGATCTGGATACGGGACACTTCATCCGCAGCGACATAGTCCGCGATGGCGTTGATTGTACGCGCTCCCGTAACAGGAGATACGTCGCTTCCCCATACCTCATTGATGCGCTTGATGATTGCCCGCAGGGACTCCTTCTTTGCGCTGTGTCCGTTCCCGCCTGCCCGCATGGGTTTCAGTTTCTGTCCTTCCCCTTCGCCTGCCGGATTAACAAAATCAAGTTCGTTGATGCGGTAGTCAGACAGCACGAGGCTGCTTACATCGATCTCATCGAGAGAGGCGCCTGCGATCCTGTGAGAGAGGAGTTTCGCGAAACCGTAGAACACTTCAAGGTCGGGCTCGCCAAGGTCTATGATCTGCGTGATGTAGTCATATGCGGAGCAGTAGCGTTTCAGTTTCTTACGGAAGTTCATCAGACGGTCGATCTCCGCTGTGATGTCGTCAAGCCTTCCCTGGGCTTGTTTCATAACGTCGTTATCGCCTGTTTCGGACGCCTTGTCATAGACACCGCGCCATGTTGTATAAGCGTTCTGGTTGGCTTTCAGGAGGCTCTTCCAGCGTTCCGCAGGTTCCGCAACAGTCATATAGATCTTCTGCCTGTACTTGTCCTTCTTGGCCTCGTCAAGCGTCGCGATTGACTTATAACGGACGACCTTATAGGTCTCGCAGTCTTCCTTGGAATAAATATCCGCATCATCCAGTTCATCTTTGAGCTGATAGATGATCTCAAGACTTTGTGCATGCTCCATCTCGGCGCCTTTGTCATACTTAAGGAAGGCGTTGAGGACGATGTCCGGGTCGTTTACAAAGTCTATAATATAGACTGTGTCCTTGCCGGGGAACGTGCGGTTCAGTCTCGAATAAGTCTGTACGATTTCGATATCGTTATTGATGCGCTTGTCGACATACATTGCGCAGAGTTTGGGCTGGTTGAAGCCCGTCTGGAACTTATTCGCTACTATAAGGAGCCTCTTATCGGGTGCGTCAAAAGCCTTTTCTACGGACTGATAACCGAGGTTGTTCATATTGGCTTCTGTGTAGTCATAATCCCTTCTGATGTGCGCGAAAGGATTTTCCTTAAGGTACTCAAACTCACTTATGAACTCGTCGTCCTCCGTCATGATGCAGTTTTCTCCCTTTACCTTGTCGGAGAAAGCTACAAGCGGCTCGCCGGGAACCTTGAACTGCAGGTTCGGTGCGATCTTTGTCTTGTCATATTCGGGATGCGCCGCAAGGTAAGCATCGATAGCGTACTTGTAACGGATAACGGAAGCCCTGGACGATGTGACGATCATAGCCTTAGCCTGCCCTTCGAGCAGCCCGGCTACGTTCTTGACAAAGTGTTCGATGATGAACTCCACCTTGCTCATGACGTTCGTGGGGTGGTGTGACTGCCATTTTGCGATCGTTCGGACCGCCGTGCGTACATCTACCAGCTTGTCGTTCGCAATGTCTTCCTTGAGCCTGTACGCAGTCTGATAAGGCATATAGCCCTTAAGGACATCAAGTATATAGCCCTCTTCGATAGCCTGCCGCATAGGATACAGATGGAAAGATTCGGGAAGAGGCTGTCCTGTCTTCTCGTCGATCTTGCTGCCAGGACGCCCGAAGATAGTCTTTGTCTCGGTCTTGGGCGTAGCAGTGAACGCGAAGAAAGACACGTTCTCAGGCATAGCCTTCGCTTCCTGCATCTGGAGGAAATAGGCGTTTACAGCGTCTTCGTCCGTAGCCGCGTCTTCATCCGGCCTTACCTTCGCCTTCTTAGCCGCGAACTTCAGGGCAGCTTTCATCTTGCTGGAGAAAGATCCTTCCTGTGAAGAGTGAGCTTCATCGATCAGCACTGCGAACTTGGCGTCCGTAAGAGTGTCGTCCTTTGCAATCGCCTCCAGTGCGAACGGAAATGTCTGCAGCGTCACGACAATGATGGCGCGCTTATCATGAAGAGCCTTTGCGAGCTGCTTGCTCTTTGCTCCCTGTGAACGCTTGTCGGCATCGCCGCCGACCATCTCGATAAGGTATTCCTGCTTCTTGAGCTGTTTGATCGTTCCCTTAATGTTGCTGTCCAGTCCGACGCGGTCCGTAACAACGATCACGGAAGAGAACAGGCGCTCACCGGCGTCATCCATCATGCGGATAAGCTCATGGGATATCCATGTGATCGTTTCGGTCTTACCGGATCCAGCAGAATGTTCGATAAGGTATTTCTGTCCGACGCCGTTTCGCCTGACATCCTCTATACATTTCGTCACGACGTCAAACTGATGGTAACGCGGGAACATCTGCTTAGCGACAGGACGGATCCTGCCCGTGATATCTTCTTTCTTTTCGACTTCCTCGAAGACAAAGTTGTGGAAGATACGGAGCCAGTTGTCCTTACGGAGAATCTGGTTCCAGAAATATCCTGTAGGATACTCGTCAGAACCTTTTTCCATAGGCGGGTTTCCTGCATGTCCGTCCTCTGTCCCCTTATTAAAGGGGAGGAATTTCGGTTTTGCCGGTTCAAGATTCGTGCACATCCACACCTCATCCTCAGAGATGGCGAAGTGTACAACGGCGCCACGCTTATACATGAGAAGGAAATTCTTCCTGTTCGTCCCTGGTTCGATGGGCCGGCGCTCATTCTGGTATTCCTCGATCGCGTCCTGAACGGTCTGCGTCAGCTCCGTCTTGATCTCAGATGTAGCGACAGGAATGCCGTTCACGAAGAAGACCATGTCGAGGGACTTGCCGCCGGCGGTCTGATAGTGTACCTGGTGCATGACGCGGAGGATATTCGCGTCATACTCTTTTTTCTGATTGGGGAGCCTGGGGTCATCGGGGTAATGCCCGGAGCACTTGATAGTCTGATATCCGGCCATTTTGAAACCTTCACGCAGCGTTGTGACGGTCCCGGCGTTTTCGAGGGACTTGACGAGGGCCATGCGGAGGTTTGAATCCCAGTTGCCTCCGAGGTTCTTTTTCATCTTCTCCACCTTGTCGGGAGCAGTGGCAGTCACATATTCGATGAAGTCGGGCATGTAGAGGGCAGTATTCGGATCAAAGCCCGTATCGTCCATGCTTATCCTCCATCCGTCAGTGTCTCCGAGCTCTGTCAGCTTGCGGGAGATGTACTTCTCGAAGTTCGTTTCGAGATGGATGTTATCGTGGTTCATAGCGTTTTACCTCTCGGTTGCTTGTTTACATTTCCTTGAAATCATCGGGCGGGGATTTGAACCCCGCATGGTCTCCAGATGTCCAAAGACCTCGCCAATATTGTGCCTATCTACAGCTCACATCCTGTTGCCGCAGCCTTGCCTGCTTCAGCCAGCGCTATGCGTCTACCCATTCCGCCACCGATGAGAATCAGATCAAAACGTCAGATTTATCGAACAAATGAATTATATTCCGATAATCCATGTACCAGTCTATTTGTTCGGGCCTCGTGATTTCCTCATTTGCGAGAATCTTACGCATAAACAAGAAAATTGCCCTTTCTTCGTCTGTGAGATCTTCCCTTATCATCCGTTTCAGTTCAACCACGTCTGCATTGCCCGTCATTCCCATTTCTTCATAAAAAGAGTCCATAATTATGATGGAGACCCAGCACATGAGCGAAGCCACTATGCTGTCCTCAATCCAATACGACATTTTCATTGCACGAAACTTTCGGCATAACTGCTTCATTTTCAGGTATGGAATGGGTTCGAGATTGTTCTTCCATATGTCTGCAAAACAATAATCGAAGGCCCCGTCATTCAGATCTCTTACGTAGTCAAATGCGTCTGCTTTGATAACGGATATCTTTTCCCTGTGTTCAAATTGCGGGAGGATATGTTCCTTGAAGAGGTCTATTACTTCGTCCGAACGTTCTATAATGGTGACGGTCTCCACATCCTCCTTCAGTGAGACCATGTAGGCATAATATCCCAGCCCACAGCCAAGGGTGAGCACTTTCCCATGTGCTTCTGTGATCGGGCGGTCCATAGTAACCATCTCGTTAGGCGTCACAGACATCCATGCTTCCACGTCCTCTAAGATGTTTATGGCTGAAAACGGATGGTCTGCGGCACCGATGCGCGGTATCATTATGCCGTAAGGCCCGCGCACAGGCGTCGAATAGTGGAACATCTCAAATGCTTCAAATCCCGCGTGCGACAATTTAAACCTTTTTGATAGGACATCCCCGTCAAGAGTTATGTTTTTCATATAGGGATTTTCTTTAATTTCTCCCACATGAAACATATGGCTTTCCTTTATGATCGCGTGGAATACATCCGGCGGGATCAGGCTCTCATCAACTTTATCAAGCCCGCCAATAACCGACATCACCATGCCGGCCATGATGGACTCGTCATCGGTATATCGAAAGCCAAACTGAGACATATTCTTTTTAAAAAACTCTGCGAAACCCAAAAGCGAGTCAATATCGTCAAACACAATGGTGTCTAATGCTATTGGCCTGTCCAATAAAAGCCCGATGTTTCTTTCTATTGCGCGTATCTCAAGAAGCTCCCCGATTTTTTTAAAGATACGTTTCGTCTTCGCTACTTTCATGTCATTCACCAGCGTCCTGCAGTTCAATATCCTGTATATACCGCATCAAGTCGTCGTACTGCGTCGAGGACATTTCCCCGTCGTCATACAACTCCTGTATGCGGTCTGAAAGGTCTTCAAGGTCATAGTCCTCGACGTCCCCGTTGACGATATCCACGATATAATCTTTCAGTTCCTTGTATTCTCTGCAATAGATGTGTCCGTCATACATTGCTGTGCGTTTCTCCTTTGTCTCTGTTCCTTTGTCCGTTACTTTTCAGACAACGCACGGATTATAGCACGCGCCTCATCACAGACCTTATGGTCGCGGCATATAAAGATATGCTTGTCCGATGTTGCGATGTTAAGGATCTCTTGTTTCTTCTCGTGAATGTTGGAGTGTATACTGTATATACTTTTCCTGTTGCGAAGGTATTTTTCCTTTAACAGCGCCTCCGAGAATATATCATTCACGAAATCCGGGAATATCCCGGGGTGGTCATCGTGAAACCTGTTCATGAGTTTTCGGTCGTCGTCATGGATGACAAGCACATCCAGGTCGTGTATATGAGATTTGTTACTGTTTACAAAAGAGCCGAACAGTATCACCGACTCGATTCTGTTATAGTACGCGTAATCGGCCGTCCCGTCATTGATCGCTTTTATACGGTCAATGAGGGCCTCTGCCGCATCTGCGGCGGTCTCCCGTTTATATAACCGTTTTTTAGATTCGCTCATGTATTACCTCATACGAAATCGGGCCCCGGCCCCTGTACCCAGTTCCCGTCCGCATATTCAAGCCACTCTTCGCCGTCCCATTTGACAAAAGTGGTATTAAACTCGACTTCTTCACCATCAGCACAGGCATCTGACACAACAGCATAGCGTACACCGCCTATGACGGCTTCGTAGGTCAGGCTGAGTGTCTCCTCACCGCCTGCAAAGAATTCGTTTAGGTCTGCGTACAGGCATCCTTTTGCGGACTCCTTATCAAGCGTAAATGCGGAAGGCTCAAACCCGCATTCGCGGATGCAATCCTCTGCGCAAAGGAAGAGTTCGTCAATGATGCCTGCGGCGATTTCAAACTTGTCTTTGACCGCCGCAGTCGCCTCATAATCCATCTGCCCGGAATGTATCTTTCTTTTTCTGTAAGTATTGATATTGATTACCTTACTCATTCTGCACATCCTTTTGATAAGTCACATTTCTTCAAGAACGATTTGCCTGCCGTCCATTTTTACTGTAATGCCTGCGACATCATATCCGGAAGATCCTGTAAATATCAGCAGTTCCTTTCCAGACGCAAGTTCAACTTCTTCATAAGGTATCTCTTTAGCTTTTAAAGCCTTTTCGAATTCAAAAAATGACTTTGAATTCTCCGCGAGCCGCTCACATATCTCGTATATCTCAAGATGCCTGTCTGAATATCTCATGGCTGCGTCTCCGTCCTGCAGTCGATCTTTCCGGTGACTGCGTTATATATAACGGATTTGCGATATTCTTCGAGTTTTTCAAGCATGGCATTCTGTTTGCCTATAGATGCGTCTACAGAGCCTTCCATCTTGATGATATTTGATGCAATTTTACTCTGTTCGTCGATCGGCGGTTTCGGAATAAGTAACGTTCTACTAAGATCATCATATGTAAGCCCTTGTCTGACTCCTTCACCCATACTATAAAACACTTTCATAAGGTCATATGCGTGAAGCAGATATCTACAATATGCGGGGTCAAAGCCTTCGGTTGGTATAACAGTGACATACGCAGACGTGATGATCCCGCACTCCGTAACTAATCCGGTCCGCAAACTATGTTTGTCATTTTGCAGGTCCATCAAGCGCAATACAATGTCGCCAGCCTCGATAATGTTGTACCCTTCAAAAGAAGCAGGAAGCAATCCCTCGTTCGTTTCGATATCCTTTCTCTTGATTTTTCCGTAGGAAAGTGTAAGAAGATTCTTCTCTACTAAGCCTTCATTCTTGTTTTTACGCTGTGTTAACGCAAATCGCATCGGAACAACACCCCAATGTGAAGGAACTGTCGGCATCCATGCAATCCCAGATGCTTTCGTATTATCGGAAATATCTCCGTTTACAGCCTTAATAATCGAAGACCGCTTGTATTCCTCCAGCTTCTCAATAATCTTCTTATGCCTCTCAATCGCCTCGTCGATGGCAGAGCATTTGGAGTCGAGATAGGAAACGATGGTACGCTGTTCAATTTCTGAAGGCATAGGGATATGGAGATTTCCTATAAAAGCACCGTTTGCTCTTGGCATTTTTGCACCATAAGTTGATACGTCAATACAATCCACAAAAGTTTTTGAACGGCAAATATATCCAAGATAATTTGGGTTTATATTCTCAGGTCGCATAACCAGCAATTCTGTGCTGCCGCATCCGTTTTCATGAGCAACTACAGATTTCGCCAAATACGGACGAAGTTTTCCAAACAGAACATCGTCTTTCAGAAAAGAAATACTTTCACCAGTTGCTGTAGAATCAGAAGGGAGAAGTTTCCCCGTCCACCCCTCTATGTTCTCAAGTCCTATATATCCTTCGTTTGACTCAGCTCGCTCATTATGAATAGGGGCAACGTACTTAATTTTGCTTTCATCCCAATCGGACGGCACCAAACCTATCCAAGGTTCCGAGCTTGTCTTCATATTTCTGTTCATACCAGAAACTCCTTCATAAACTCTTCAAGTCCGCTCTCCAGTTCCATGATCTCCTTCGCGATCACTTCCGGCTTTCTCGGTTCTTCGTAATGGTAGAAGTATTTGTTAAAGGAGATGTTCGTTCCGACTACTCCGACCTTTTCGTCCTGGAGAGGTCCTTCGTCCCGGACGCTTTCGTCAATCCATGTCTCGGGAGCATACGGAAGGACTTCCTTTTCCATATATGCGTCGAACGACATGTCAAATGGTATATTCTCCGTATCCTTCAAGTCAGGATCTGCCATGATTTTGCCGTTCTTGTCCCGGACAATCGGGAACTCACTGCCCTTGACAGTCATCACGTCCCTTACAGCTTTTGCCATGGCTGTGTTAGTCGCCTCCGGCTTCGTCATGGCATCCCTTGCGGGCTTTACCAGAGACTCTATTGTCTCATATGCAAAATCAATCTCTTTTCTGCCGCCGACAAGTTTGCTCTTAAGGTGCTGGCGGAGGATATCCTTGTTCGCGTCAGAGAGCCTGCTGAGAGCTTTTACAGTAAGCAGCTCCTCAATCTTTTCCTCTGTAATCTTTACGGTGGCGCGAAGAGGTCTCTGCGTTGTGACTTTGCGGAACATGAAATCTTCCACAGGGACCATGACACTATTTCCATGATCATGACCGTCAATGTAAGTCTTTACGATCCAGTTCCGGTCGTTCTCGGATATCTCGTAGCGCTTATTTCCAAGGTTCTTTTTCATAGATGTCTTCATCTTGGAAGCATCGATGAGCTGTACAAATCCCTTTCGCTCCTCCGGTTTATTGTTGGAAAGGATCCAGAGATAAGTATTTATACCTGTGCGGAAAAAGATCGAATCAGGAAGCTTTACGATGCAATCAATATAATCCTGCTCGAACAGCCATCTGCGGATATTGGAACACGCTCTTCCCGCGTCACCTGTAAAGAGCGGGGATGCAGAGAGAACAATGCCTGCCTTACCGCCGCCTTCCGACACAGGAGCCATCTTACTGCACACGTGCTGCAAAAAGAGCATAGATCCGTCGCTCACGGGCGGGATGCCTGCGCCAAAGCGCCCTTTAAATCCAAGCTTCGCCTCCTCAGTGACCGCTTCCAGTTCTTTCTGGAAATTCTTCCCGTAGGGGGGATTACTGAGCTGGAAGTTAAAGGTCTGTCCCTCAAACTGGTCGTCAGAAAGCGTATCCCCATACATAATATGGGCGGAAGGGTCTTTAATAGCGTCATATTCATCCTGCCCGTTGTTGCCTATATTCCGAAGGAGCAGGTTCGCCTTTGCCATTGCCCAGGACTCGGCTTCTACTTCCTGTCCGTAGGGGACAATGATCGCAGGGGCTTTCATCTTTTTGTCTTTGTGCCACTCGTCCAGAAGATCGAGAGCATCACAGATGAAGCCACCGGTCCCGATTGTCGGGTCGTAGAGCGTACGGACAATGCCGTTGTCGCTGTTCATTAATTCGTCGTTGTTGGCAAAAATCATGCTGACAGCAAGTCTTACGACATCCTTGGGCGTCATGAAATCCTCGGCATCCTCGGCGATCGCTTCACCGAACTTCTGGATAAGATGTTCGTAGATATTGGACATCTCACGGTCAGAGACTGCCTCTGGTGAAAGGTCAAAGGACGAGAACTTCATGCAAACGTAATAGAGCATCCCGTGCTCCTGCAGTGTCTTGCAGGTTTCCTCCATCTTAAACCGCAGAAGGATGTCCCTTGCGTTGGGGCTGAACCCGTTGATGTAAGCTGTGAGCGCTTCAAGGGTATCTGTCGTTCCGAGATTGTTCAGACGGAAGTTCGTTACATTATAGAAAGGCTTCTTTGAATAGTGACAGTAGTTGTTATGTTCCCGTCCCCATTCCGCCTCGTGTTCTGTCAATGCCGCTGTGACCGCGTCCCTTGTGGGCTCAAGGGCACATTCCAGCCTTCTCAGAAGAGAGAAGGGGAGGATGATCCTGTTATATTCGGAACGCTTAATGATATCCCTTACGTAATCCGCTATCGCCCAGATCTCGCTCTCATAATTAAATGTATCTGCCATTATAGTCTCCTTGTGTATAATGTGTTTTGCCTGTCTACAGTATACTCTAAATCTGTGCGTCACGACACTTTATTGCCGACGCTTTCAACCGGATATTGCACAAAATCTTTGATATTCTCCCAGCACAGTTCTTTCAGAAGGTCATTGTCCCCTTCCCACGGCTCTAAATGAATCCGATAATCCTCTTCGTAATCCTTTGTGTCTACATCCCCGTCCTGATCGGTGTCATATTGCAGTATCTCATCGTAATAGGCTATGAGGCGGTCAGCGTCCTGAAGCATTTCGCTTATTTTATTTGTATCTATACGAATGAACGATCTTTCGCACCCCTGTGCGCTGGTAAGAGTGATTATGCCGTAACATATCTGATACACGCCGCTCTCATTTTTTGTTCTATATAAAATTGGATCAAGATTAGCCTGAACGAATGCAAGATTGACGTCGTGCTCCGTTTTTCCGCGGCACACTGCCAACGGAAGGTGCTCATAAGCACTCCAAAGGGTCATTCTGTCTCCGTATACACGGATGGACCCAAGAGGATCAGGAACGGTACTTTCCTCAAGAATGGATGGAAATGCTTTAACAATATCTATTGCTTTAAGCAACTCGCACTTTAGCGCTCTTGCCTCCCTTATTCTGCTTTTGCTGTAACGCGGCCTGTACGGCTTTTTGGCGCCGC
>Ga0256404_1011448_pt1 | contig 11877 bp, 9 predicted proteins | sample RumenRJG_01DNA_FD_185990 | JGI IMG/M metagenome (GOLD analysis project Ga0256404, IMG submission 185990) | Bovine rumen microbial communities from Lethbridge, Alberta, Canada - RJG_01 | ecosystem: Host-associated > Mammals > Digestive system > Stomach > Rumen | place: Canada: Alberta | collected... | reverse complement strand
ATCCGCGAACTCGGCTCAAAACGGACAATGGAATTTGTTTATATTTGACGGACAATACTGGCAATGTATATATATAACTGGTCATCTACTGTGGTAATCCACCACGCTACGGAAGAGCCGTGGCATACCCGACGGCTGACACACAGAAACAAATATTATAACTTATAAAAAAAATATAGGATTATGGGAAAGATTAAAATTCTTAGCAAGAGCTCAAACAACAGTTACAGCTACACCGACAGCGATGACATCAACCTGACGGCCAACGGCAACTTCGAGCTGGACGAACAGGAGAAGCGGGTGCTGTCCGCCACTGGCAACATCTTTTACAATGGCATGAGCATCGCAAACTTCTCGACGAGTATGTACAACGGCATACTCCAGTACCAGCTCTACGGCACCACGGCCGACAACACCGAGAAGGCATTTCAAGCTCTCAGCGGCGTGCAAGAACAGTTGAAGGCGCAGGTGGAGGGAACAACGACCACTCCTACGCCGTCAGGCAACGGGACGAGCGCTGTAGCGACCGGTAGCGAAGGCGTGGCTGATAGCGGAGCAACAGCCGAGACAGCATCCAAGAATGCCGACTCGGAAAGCGAGTCAAAGTCTTCATCAAGTGAATCCGACGCTACCGATGGCAGCGACCGGGGTGAGCTCAGAGCGACCGACGACACTGCTACGACAGGCGGTGGTGAATCCGCAGCAACAGACAAGAGTACAAAGAACAAGTAAAGACGCAGCAACATGAAAGGTATCAAATTCAGTCTCAACACCGCAACTCCCGTCTGGATCGACAACGGGACGAACAACGTAAGGTTTACGAGCGACGGTCGGTTGCTCATTGTAGAATAGTATAAAAACATAAAGATATGACAGCAGAAGAAGAGGCACAGGTAAGAGAACTCCTTGCCGCCTATAAGAATGGTAAGAAGATGAGCGAACTCCCTCCTTTGGAGAGTGGAGCCGACCCTACAAAGATGACCGCAGAGGTGCTCTACAACGGAGCGAGCCGCCGGGCTCCGCTATCCGTACTGGCACCCTATGAATCCGCAGCAAAGGCAGCCGCAGACAATGCTAATGCCGCAGCGCAGAACGCCAACAACAAGGTTTCGCAGCTTTCGGGTTTCAGTATTGATTGTGCCACCGACAACGTCTTTATTATGATGCACCGCAAAAGTGACGACTGGCCATTAGCTATCAAACCGCAGTACTGGGGTGGTTATCAAAACAGCGGCGAGGTAGCTGAAGGTGTGCTTGTCATTGAGGGCGGACATCACCTTGTTGTTGCTCCTACGGAGTCAGAGAGTAATCTACTCTGGTCGAGCGCCGATGTCAACGGTAACACCGTTTTCGGCTATTACGGCGACCGTGTAAAAGCGTTCTCTGATTTTAACGGAATGCAAAATACGGCAAACATCATCAAGGCATCGTCCAGTTCCGCCGTCACGAACACAGCGAGCTATGCCGCCGGGTTCTGCAATCTCTACAGCCGCACCAATGCCAACGGAAAAGGCCTCACGGCTGGTCGGTGGTGGCTCCCATCTATTGGCGAGCTGCTGATGATCTACGCGAACATGTCTAAGATTAACTACTGTCTCTCGCTGATCAGCGGGGCAACGCCACTAAAACGCGATTGGTATTGGAGCTCTTCGGAGGGCAATGCCGCGAATGCGTGGAGCCTGCACCTGAGCGACGGCTACCTTAGCCCGTGGTTCAATAAGTCGCAGGGCTGGGGTCATGTGCGCGCTGTCTCAGCATTCCTTCAATAACTTAATACTTAAACTTTAATACTTCCAACTTCCGCCCGCCCCCTTAAAAGGGCGGGCGACAAAAAAATCATCGAGAAAATGTCGAAATTATTAGAAGGCACGAGAATATATAGAGACGTCACGCAGATGCTGACGCAGACGTTAGATTTTACCAAGGATTTCCCGAAAGCGTACAGATATAGCGTCGGCGAGCAGATGCAGAATATAGCCATGCGAATGGTGAACGAGGTGGCGTCTGGCTATATCACGCGAAATATCGAAAAGAAGATTGACAAGCTCGATGATTTTCAAGCGGATTTCAATACATTCAAAACGTTCTTCCGCATCGCGTCGGAACGGAGGTGGATCGTAGGATTAGGGCGGCGAGCATCCATGATAGAACTGATGGATTCAATCGGTAAGCAAAGCACAGCATGGAAGAATTCTTTAGTCAAACTGAAGAATAACGGTGAGAATCTGTAAGGCTACGGCCAAGCAGAGCGTACTTCTTCCGGAAAATGGGCCGTATACCTTCATGTAAGGTTGAGCCAATAATACGGCGAGTGGAGCTCTTCGGAGAACAATGCCGCGAATGCGTGGAACCTGAACCTGAACGACGGCAACCTTAACCCGTGGAACAATAAGTCGCAGAACAGGAATCATGTGCGCGCTGTCTCAGCACTATCAGGAAGAAGAAATTAATATACTGTCAAGATGGTACTACTGGAAGATATGATAGAGGCGTATTATGACTGCCGCAGAAATAAGCGGAACACAGTCAGCGCAGTCGAGTTTGAAATGGATTATGAGGTCAAACTCCTTGACCTCGTGAGACGTATCAACGACCGTTCTTATCGTCCCGGTAAGTCCATCTGCTTTGTTGTCAAATGGCCTCGCTATCGTGAGGTGTTCGCCGCCGCTTTCGAAGATCGCATCCCGCATCATTACATCTATAACCGGCTCAACCCGCTTTTCGAGGGTATCTTCGGAGACCGGATTTTTAACTGTCGGGAAGGCAAGGGGCAGTTGTATGGCGTAAAGATGCTTGCGGACGATCTGCGAAAGTGTAGCAATAATTACACCACAGATTGTTATGTACTTAAACTCGACATTAAGGCGTTCTTTATGTCCATCGACAAGCCGCTGCTTGTGAAGCTCGTGGATGATTTTATCGTCGATAATTACGTCGGTGACGATAAAGAAGATTTGCGCTTCCTTTGTAAGGTTGTTATCATGCACAACCCAGAGAAGAACTGCGAGCTTCGCTCACCGCTGGAGTATTGGGACCACCTGCCCAAGGAGAAGTCGCTGTTTACGAACGGAGAAGGAAAAGGTGTCGCCATCGGCAACCTCTTTGCGCAACTATTCGCTAACTTCCTGCTGTGGTCTTTGGAGGGCGTATTTGCTAATCATGGTATCATCTACCATGGAAGATATGTCGATGATATGTACGCCATCAGTAACGATAAAAATAAGCTCTTGGCTCTTATTCCTGCCATACGGGAGCATCTCGCCAAGATCGGGCTGCGCCTGAACGAGAAAAAGTTCTATTTGCAACACTACTCAAAAGGTATCCGGTTTACTGGAGCCGTTGTTAAGCCCGGAAGAATATACCCGATCCGTCGAAACGTGAGAAAGTTTAAGGAAGCGGTGGACAAGCTCAACCAGTGTAAGACGGCCGACGAGGTGCTTGCCGTTGTGCCAACGGTGAACTCTTATCTGGGCATGCTGATACACTATAACACCTACGCACTGAGAAAGCGGGTGCTTCTGCGGCTGGACCATCCAATCTATAAGTTTATCTACATTAAGGGCCGGTATGAGAGCATAGCGATCAAGAAACGATACCGAAAAGATTACGAGGTGATAAGGAGGATAAGGGAGGAAGATAAGAGAAAGGAGGCCGCGTAGCGGCGCCATACAGAACGATACGAAAAGGCGGCAGGTATGTACATATCTACCGCCTTTTCTGCCCTTGACCCTCGCCCTTAAAAGCAGTAACTTTCGGGAAATAATATATATCTCGAAGATTATGAGCAGAACAAATAGTGCTGGCGGAATCAACGTTCAGCACCCCAAGACCAAATCAGATTTTGAGCGCATCCATAAAGACCTCATCGGGCGTGGCTATATAGCCATCGACGTGTTGAGGAAGGGGAAGGTGCGTGATATTAGTTTGGCTTTGTCGGATGCTGCCAACAGTGAAGCGAGCCAGATGGCATCTACCTTGGGTGGCGGATCCTGGAGCAACGGACCCCTGTCTCGTGTGGCATGGAGCTTCTATGCCTCACAAGACCCTATCTGTAAACCGACGGGGAAGGACGGAAAAGCACTCGGTGAGGGCTACGTGAAATGGGGCTCGGCCGACAACATCCCCTCCGTCATTCCTCCATTGGCCATGAGCAGCCCCTATACGGCAGCGCCTTTGCGCTACCTCGCCGACCTCACGGCGGGTATGGGTCCACACCTGATGTATCGTATGCCCGACGGTGAGTTGGTAGAATATGCCGACGCTGGCGACAAACTGCAAAAGCGTGTCAACAGCCTTGAAGCCGAGACACGTGCAACAGCCAACGTTCCGACTTTTCAACAGCTTATCGACGGCACGCAAGGAGAGGACGCTTCTAAGTCCAAGGAGAGCGATGCCCTGAAAGCCGCAAGAAAAGAGTTGGAGGCGTGGCAGAACTCGTGGTATGGCTATGACGTGGTGGACAATCCCGATGAGCCGGATGCGTCGCAGCGCACCACCACCCATGTACCCGGTGCTCAGCAGTTCCTCGACGAGAACAACCTCGACCTCCATTGTTCCCAGTGTATGCAGGACAATGTGATGCTCGACATCTATTTCCCCACGGTGGGCTTGCAGCGTGGCCGTTCCCGTCGTTGGGACTACCCCGCCAAGCCGCGTATCACCCGCGTGGATATGCTTCCCGCCCACTCCACGCGCTTGGGCGTGATGGACGGCAACCGCTATATCCATCATGTCTATTTCTCAGACAGTCTCCGTACCAAAGGTGCCATCGGCACTACTACCACCGTAGCAGGCGCACCTACCGACTACAGCTTCAAGATGTACAATGCTGCCATGCCACAGCATCTTCTTTCCGAACTCAACTACATCGTGCAGGCGAACAATAAGGTGCGTATCAAAGACCGCCCCACGTGGATCGTCTGTCCGACATTTTATCCCAGTGGCCAGAAGCCTTATTATCCGCAGCCGGCATGGTGGAGCGTCTTCACGTCCAAGGCCTTCGACTTCTCCGCCACCATCCTTTACGACAAGTACAAACAGCGTGAGAACAACACGTCGTGGGGACGCATTATCTATATCTCCCTCGACTACCTTGACCAGATATTCTCCAAAGAGGGCTACCAGGGCAATCCGGAGGCACAACGGGAGTTTCTCGACAACCTCGACGATGATGTCGAGAACTTCCTTCAGCACCGTGAGAACAATGGCAAGATGATGCGGCAGTTTATGTGGGTCGGTCAGGACGGTAAGGAGCATCACAACGTAGAGGTCGTCGATGTCAAGGAGACGACCAACGATGCCGTGAAAGCCGGGAAGGAGGAACTGGAGCTCAGCACCTCGCCTATCTTCCTCGCCTTGCAGGTCGATCCCCGTCTCGTCGGTGTGCCGATGGTGGCAGCGAGCAATGGCGGTACGGCGCTCCGTGAGATGCAGTTGCTCAAACAGCAGATGCTATATCTCCACCAGAGCAGCTACTGCAAATTCCTCAATGCCGTCGCCAAATACAACGGTTGGGCACATGCTGAGTGGCATATCAAGCAGCAGACCCTCACCACCCTCGACAACAGTAAGACGGGAACGGTAGATACCATCGCCGGACAAAACGCATAACCATTTTAACCTTCAAGCAATGAACATACATCATATATTCCACCATGAGCACAAGGGGGACGACACCCCCATGTCGAAACCCATCGACGGAGCAGAAAATATCCCGATGACCGCCGAACCCGACGAGGCAGAGATCGCTGCCCAGGCGGTGCTCGAAATCATCCTTGAAAAGAAGGAAGCAAGCAGCAAGAAACATCAGAAGCGTGGAAACACAGAAGTCGCGAAAGCACAGCAACCGCAAGACAACACCGAGCACGATGCCGACTATTACCGCCATCTCGCCGAACGTATCCGTGAGGCGTATGCGGCAGCACGGCAACGTGCCCTACGCTTCACGTGCTATTGTGAGCAGCAGTTGGCTGACCCGTCCTTGCCGCTTTATGGCAAGGGTTCCTTGTCGCTCCTCGAGGCAGAGTTGTACAAGCGCCTCGACGTCGTGGAGCGGGAAGGCGGAGACCTGAAGAAACGCTGGCAGCACTGCCTCGCCGAGGTGACCATACGACTGATGAACGCATCCACACAAACTAACGGCAAACACTGACCATGACAGATAATCGACCCCTTGCCCTGCAACGTGACCCCTACGGAGAAAAAATCCTGTCCGGCCGTTTTGACTGGCGGGATGAGCATATCCTGCGTTGGATCAACAACTTCGTGAGGTTCGGACTTCGCGACTCCCGTGCCAACGTGCAACGCCAGAGTGCGGCCGTGGCTGCCCGTTACAACAAGGACGGAAAGAAGAAGCGGTACCGCAGCACGGGCGAGCTCCTTCGGTCTATCACGTGGATGACCTGGAGCGAGGCGAACGGTGACGTGCAGGTCTTCCATGCCCACTATCTTTACTATGAGAAGTTCCTCGAACTGGCCCTCGGTAAGGGCGACCGGTTCACGCAACTTCCTCCCGACATCCCCGGTGCCAGATGGATGCCTATCACCGTGCCGGGCAAGACCCGTAAGGCTCGCCCTTCTATCCCCACGGAGATGCGCCGGAACGCGAGTAAGTTTATCACCTTCGTACAAGACTCCATGTCGTTTGCCGGTATCGCCATGATGGTCTATGCCGTCAGCGTCAACAAGGCAGAGGCGGGAGCCGTCAACCGCATCCTGTTCTCGCATGGCATGGATGGCAATGGGGGATTCTAAAAACATTTTACGACACAAACACACAAGATTATGAGCGCAATAACTAAACAAATCGCAGCCGTTGAGTTTCATGTCAACGCACGTCAGGCCAATGCCGCTTTGGAGAGCATGCGGCAGTCGGCAGAGGATGCCCGTGAAGAGATGTCACAGCTCCAGGAGCAGGCTAACAAAGGCGTCAAGACCGTCATGGTTGGCGGCAAGGACATGGACATCACTAAACGTATCCGGGATCTCAATGCTACCGCCAAAGCCTTTGAACAGGCGGCTCAGTCGCAGATCAAAGGTGTCAAGGCATGGGACGAACTCTGGCAACATGCCAAGATGGGCAACATTGAGCAGCTCACCGGACAGCAGATCAAGGCGGGTGTCAACGGTGCCAAACGGCAGTACGACCGGCTCATCCTCGGCGACGAGGAGGACCGCCGTAAGGCAGCGGCGATCCGTGACATCATCGACCAGGCGAATATTGTGCTCGATAAGTTGAAGGGCGATACCGACAAGGTTATCCAGACGCTCTCCGACGGTGGACATGTGGCCGACGAGGTACTGCAACGTGAGAAGAAGAACCTGGAGGACATGCTGTCGCTCACGGAGAAGTTCAGTCCGGAGTGGCAGGATTACAACCGCCAGTTGCAGGCCATCACCAAAGGTATCGAGGAACAGGCCGCGCAGGAGAAACGCTTGCGTGGCGAGCTCGTTGATGCCAATGATGCCCGTCGGGAGGCAGCGAAGTTGGATAAGGACGTGGCGCAGGCTGCCAAGGAGCAGCACGCTGCCCAGCAACAGGTCATCGACGATGCGCAGAAACAGATGCAGCAGTATCAGGAGCAGCGTCGCCAGCACCAGGAGTCGGCACAGAAAATCACGGATGAGATTGCCAAGCAAGACCGGCAGATCGCCTCTCAGTCTCAGCTCGTGGAGTCGATCAAGCGTGAGAACCATGAGCGCACAAAGAAAAGCAACGTACTGGTGCAAGAGGCTGACCAAGCCGACAAGACCGCCGCGAAAGCCAAGCGTGCCGCCGATAGCTCCGCCAAGAATGTGGAGCGGTTCAGTGACAAATTGCAGAAAGCCAAGGACGATGTGGCAAAGCTGCAAGAGCAGTTGGACAAATCCTCTGACAACGACAAGCAAGCCGTTGTGATAAAACTCACCAAGGCACTTGACAAGCAGTCGAAGGCGGAGGAGGACTTGAAGCAGAAGGAGAAAGATGCGGCGGATGCGCAGGAGTTGTACAACAGAGCCAATGCGGATGCCATAGCCAAGCATGAAGCCCTCGACAAAGCCAAGGCGGAGGGTAACAAGAAACTGCAAGAGGAAAGTCAGAAGCTCTCTCAACTACAAGGTAAGCGTGAGGCGAATGTCGCCAGTCTCAACAAAGAGAAAGAGGCAATCAAACAGAAGAACGAGGCGGTAGATGCCCAAGCTAAGATCATCAACGACGCTCAGCAGACGCAGGCCAAGAGTCGCCAACTCTCCATCGAGAGCATCGAGAAGTCCATTGCCCTCCTCAAACAAGAGAACCGGGTTATCGGCGATGAGACCAACCCGCAGTGGGTGGAGAACGAAAAAACCATCGGGCGACTGAACCAGCGACTTAGCGAGATGAAACAACATGCCGCCGAGTTGCGAGGTGAAGTAATGTCGTTAGGCAGTGCCGTAAACATGGCCGCAGAAGTTTCTGGGAAGAATGGCCCGGCATCTAATAACTATTCCATTGAACAGATGCAACAAGGAATAGATGCCTTGCAGAAAGGTAGGCAAGAAACTGGCAACCCAGCTGCTATAAAAGTTATAAACGAATCCATCGACACCCTTACCCAAAAGATTAGAGAGGCGAAGGGCGAAGCAGTGTCCTTGGAGGACGCTATGAACTTTGGCAAGCAGGGGCTCGCCGGCTCTTTCAAGGGTACCAATGAGCAGTTGCGGCAAGCCAAGCAGATATTGGAATCCACGCTGACTACCACCACCAAAGGGTCAGACCGATACAAAGAGATCCGGGAGGCACTGGCTGGTATCGCCGTCGAGGAGAAGCGAGTGGGAGGAGTGTCAGCGGAGGTGCAGAAGATTCTCGACGAGCCCAAGGGTCGTTCGTTCAACGAACTGAAGGTAGCCGTGGAACAAGGCCGTAAGGAGCTGAATAGTATGACTCGTACCACCAAGGAGGGGCAGAGAGCCTATGACGAACTGGCGGAGAAGGTGAAGAATGCGGACTTGGAGTTGAAGAATCTCGGCAACGACTCCAAGGGAACACAGAGCTCTTTTGAGAAAGCCGTGTCTCGTTTGAAGACTTACGTCACGCTCTATATGGGTACCGCCGTCGCCTTGCAGAAGATGTCGGGGCTAATGGACGACACGATGACGCTCTCCGACAAGATGGGTGAGGTGCGTAAGACTACCGGCTTCTCTGCCGAAGAGGTAGGGCGGCTCTCTAACAACCTTGCGAAGCTCGACACCCGCACGCCTATCCAGAACCTCATGGACTTGTCTGCTGCTGCCGGACAGTTGGGCTTGCACACCCAGGAAGACGTGCAGGGCTTCACCGAGGCTGCCAACAAGATGCTGGTCGCCCTCCCCGAGATGGGACAGGAAGGTGCTACGGAGATGATGAAGATCGCCATCTCCACGAAGGAGGTAGACAAGATTCGCAAGCAGATGGAGAATGGTACCGTCGAGGGTTCGTCGGCTACCGCCGTGGCCATGGAGAAGATTGCGTCTACCATCGACCGCCTGCGTGCCACCACCGCTGCTGCCGCTCCACCTGTTGCCGACTTCGTGAAACGTGTCGGTGCCGTGGGTGCACAGAGCGGTATCACCGTGGACCAGGTAGCTGCCCTCGGTGCCACCGTTGACTCTCTCGGTATGGGTACCGAGATGGCTGCCACGGCTATCTCCCGTATGATCCCAGCCATCAAAAACAACGCCTTCGACATTGCCCACGCCATCGGTGTCACGCCTGAGACGATCCGCAATATGTACGAGAGCGGACACGCTATGGACGTTATCCTGATGATCCTTCAGCATATCAAAGAGGAGAATCTGAATCCGGACGGCATCGAGAAACTCTTAGGCTCCGGAGGTATGGGCGAGATCATGAAGGAGCTCAATCAGCAAGGTGCCCGTGCGGGTATCGTGTTCGCCGGACTGTCGCAGAACGTGGATGAGCTGCGTAAGAACCTCGGCACAGCCAAGGAAGCCTATGCTGACAATGTTGCTATCCAGCAGGAGTACGACAAGATGAACGAGACTGCTGCTGCCAAATGGGAACGCTTGAAGAACGAGATTGAGGAAGTGTTTGTAAACGATACCAATCAGAACTTCATGAGCACTACTCTCGACTTCCTTCGGGCGCTGGTAGATTTTCTTACCGGGCGTGTAAATCCAGTGCTGAAGGCCGTTAGCTATGGCGTAAAAGCATTTGCTCTTGCGTGGGCAGCAGCCAAGTCAAATATCGGTACTATTATCGGTGGTTTGATAAAGATGCTCTTCCACCTTGATGGAAGCATTAGGCTGTGCACGGCTTCGTTTAAGAAGTTCTACGCAGCCAATAAAGCGAACGTGTGGTTTGCCATCGCCACGGCTGTGTTTTATGTCGTGTCGGCCCTTCATAGTGCCTATGAGGAGTCGCAGGAGTTCGAGCGTGAACTTGCAAGACTTGACGCCGAGGAGCTCGAAGCTGAACGCAACTTGGATAAGTTGGTCGAGGGGTTCAACGCTTCGAGCCGAAGCACTGACGCAGCGGCGAGCAAGCAGGCACAGTTGAAAGCACAGACCAGTGATTTACGCAAGGAAGTAAACGAGCTTTCAAAGTCCAACGATAAGAGTGCTGCCTATACGAGCAAGTTGCATGCCAAGCAAGAGCAACTTCGGCAAAAGGAGACGCAACTAAAACGAGCCACGGATGCTTGTAACAGAGCCAATGATGAGCGGTCAAAACTCATCAGCGAAATCAACTCGAAGTACAGCAAGTACCTTGGCTATATGCTCAGCGAGAAAACGACCGCCGAGCAGGTGGCTATCGCCCATCTGCAAATTGTCGATGCACTTCGTCAGGAACTGGAGCAGAAGCGACTGAATAAGAAACTGGAGAAGATTGATGAAGAAACACAAGGGGGCATAGACAAGGCTACAAGAGATAGTCAAAAATCTTTAGGGGCATTACCTGCCGACATGCAACGTCGTGTTAATGCTAAGATGACGGAAATTGAAGGCAGAATACAGCGCAAGGATGATGGAAAGGGACATATCACTTATACCTTGCCAGTTATTCCCGGTGTTACCAAAAAGGCAGTAACAGCAAACAGTATACAAGGTCTCGCCGGTGGGTATAAACAAGCTCTTCGTTCTGTACTGACAAAAGAAATACACGATTATGAGTGGGTAACTCTCCCAAATGGTCGAAGAGTAAGACGTACCGATAGAAACGGGAAGCAGGTTCGTATTACTTTGGGCAAAAGTTGGAAGTTTGTAAAAGCGGGGAAAGATGTTGTTCCTCAGTATACCCAAGACACATTTAGTGATTTCCTTGACAATTCATTCAGTAATTATTTCCACCGAGCTCGTCTTGTGGAGGAACGTGAAAGTCGACAGGCTGATGCGCGAGAAGAGTCTCAAGCCTATACTCGTGGCCTCGCCGCAACGAGCATAGAGCACGCCAATTCAGCTAATGCCTATGCCTATCGTCGTGCCAATGCTACTCTGAAGCGGCGGTCAAAGAAAGGATTGACGGATGAACAGATTCGTGACCTCGCTCAGCAAGCCAGCGTTATCTCTGCCAATATGACCCGATTCAAGGGCGAACTGAACAATGGAGCCGTCTATGCGGGTCATGGCAAACAAGGCTCAATCTCTGAGGTAGTCAACAAGTTGTATGCTAAATTACCCGTAGGAGAACGTGCAAAAATTCTTAGCGCAGCCGAGAAAACACAGGCCGGTGTTGGCGACGGAGGCGATGGCACGACCTTTAATCCGAGCACAGGAGGAAGTTCAGGAGCTTACACCCCAGAACCTTCCAGCCCTTGGGGTGACCACCCCGACGCTGCCACGACCAACTGGTCGAAGATGAACGGCAAGGATCTCGTTGCCCGTCGCAAGCAGATGAATGAGTTTGTCTTGGCCTTGCAG
>Ga0256404_1011447_pt1 | contig 11879 bp, 8 predicted proteins | sample RumenRJG_01DNA_FD_185990 | JGI IMG/M metagenome (GOLD analysis project Ga0256404, IMG submission 185990) | Bovine rumen microbial communities from Lethbridge, Alberta, Canada - RJG_01 | ecosystem: Host-associated > Mammals > Digestive system > Stomach > Rumen | place: Canada: Alberta | collected... | reverse complement strand
CTTCCACCGGGCTATGTCCGCCATCATCGATGGAAACGTCACGACCCTGATTGCAGCGGCTGTCCTTGGAATCATGGGCACCGGTACCGTCAAGGGCTTCGCCATTACCCTGGCCCTCGGCGTCGTCCTTTCCATGTTTACGGCCCTCATCATCACCCGTCTGCTGATGCAGAGCTTCCTCTCTGTCGGCGTGGACAATGTAAAGATTTACGGCAAGGCCCGTCCCGAGAAGCGGCTCGAATTCATCAACAAGCGCTTCCTCTTCTTCTTCATTTCCATCGCCCTGATTGCCTGCGGCATCATCGCCATGATCGCAAACTCCGCTATGGGGAAGAAGGCTCTGAACTACAGCCTTGAGTTCTCCGGCGGCACTGCGACTACGGTCAACTTTGACAAGGAATACACAATCGAAGAGATTGAGTCCGATATCGTACCCGTCGTTGCCAAAGTCACCGGCGACAACGATATCCAGACCCAGAAGGTAAACAACGGAAACTCCGTAATTATAAAGACCCGGACCCTGAACCTCACCGAGCGTGAGTCCCTGAACAAGGCTCTTGAGGACAACTTCGGAGTCAAGGAAGACGCCATCTCCTCCGAGAATATTTCTTCAACGATTTCCGGTGAGATGCGGTCGACTTCGGTCCGCGCCGTCATCGTAGCGGTCATCTTCATGCTGCTCTATATTTGGGTACGGTTCCGCGACTTCCGTCTGGCATCCTCGGCCATCATCGCCCTGGGCCACGACGTTCTCGTAACCCTCACCATGTATGCCCTCTTCCGTTTGTCGGTCGGCTCGGCCTTCATCGCCTGCATCCTGACCGTCATCGGTTACTCAGTCAACGATACCATCGTCATCTTCGACCGGCTGCGTGAGAACTACCGGTCCCTGCGCGTGGTAAATAAGGACACCCTGAAGGACCTGGCAAATGACTCGATTTCCCAGACTCTGTCCCGGTCCCTTTCGGCCTCCATTACGACAGCTCTGACCATTACGATGCTCCTGATTTTGGGTGTATCTTCTGTCAAGGAATTTGCCTTCCCTCTGCTGGTCGGCGTTGCCTGCGGTACCTATTCCTCCATCTGCATCGCTACGGAGCTCTGGTACATCATGAAGGTCCACTTCCCCGGCAAGGGCGGCCTGGACAAACAGGTAGCTCAGAAGAAGAAGCCTGCCGCCAAGGCCACGAAGGAGAACGGCGGACTAGTAGTCTGAAAATAATTTTTGCACGTGAATAAGAAGCCGGCTCGACCGAAGGTCGAGCCGGCTTCGCTAAAAAAGAAAGGAATTGCCATGTACACGATCGACGACATCCACAGGGAAGACCCCGAAATTGCTGACGCAATAAGTGCAGAGTACAAGCGCCAGTCTGACCACATCGAGCTCATCGCCTCGGAGAACTGGGTTTCTCCGGCAGTCATGTCCGCCATGGGCAGTGTCCTTACAAACAAGTACGCGGAAGGTTATCCTGCCCACCGCTACTACGGCGGCTGCGAGTGTGTAGATGTCGTCGAGGAACTGGCAAGAAACCGGGCGAAGGAGCTCTTCGGCTGCGAGTATGTAAACGTCCAGCCCCATTCCGGCGCCCAGGCCAATATGGCTGTCGAGTTTGCAGTATGCAAGCCCGGCGACACCATCATGGGCATGGCTCTGGACCAGGGCGGACATCTCACCCACGGAAGCCCCGTGAACTTCTCCGGGACCTACTTCAATATCGTGCCCTATGGGGTCAATGCGGACGGCTTCATCGACTACGATGAGGTCGAGAAAATCGCCATGGAGTGTAAGCCCGCGATGATCATTGCCGGCGCGAGCGCGTACGCGCGAGCCATCGACTTCAAGAAGTTCCGGGAAATCGCGGACAAGTGCGGGGCAGTCCTCATGGTGGATATGGCCCACATCGCCGGTCTGGTCGCTGCCGGCCTGCACCAGTCGCCGGTTCCCTATGCGGATATTGTGACGACCACGACGCATAAGACTCTGCGCGGTCCTCGGGGCGGCATGATTATGGCCACCGAGGAAGCCAATAAGAAGTACAACTTCAACAAGGCCGTCTTCCCCGGCATCCAGGGCGGTCCCCTCATGCATGTGATTGCAGCCAAGGCGGTCTGCTTCAAAGAAGCCCTGCAGCCTGAGTTCAAGACCTATGCCAAGCAGATTGTGGACAACGCCCAGGCCCTGGCCAAAGGCCTGACACTCCGCGGGGTTTCCCTGGTTTCCGGCGGCACGGACAATCATCTCATGCTGGTAAACCTTGTCCCGGACAATCTCACGGGCAAGGAAGTCGAAGCCTGGCTCGATGAGGCCCACATCACGGCAAATAAGAACACTGTCCCGAACGACCCCCAGAAGCCTTTCGTCACAAGCGGCATCCGTCTCGGTACGCCGGCCGCTACGACAAGAGGCCTGAAGGAAGAGGACTTCGACCAGGTAGCCGAAGCCATCGCCGCCATTGTGAAAGAGCATGAGGCCGGCATCGAGAAGGCCCGCTCCATCGTTTCCGATCTGACGGCCAAGTATCCCCTGTCGGCGGAGTTCTGATTACCCGGTCGCAGAGGGCAAACGCAGCTTTTTGTGCAAATGACATCCCTTTTCAGGCAGCCTGGGTCATGGGAAGGGGCTTTTACTGCAAATGACATCTCTTTTCAGGCAGCCTGGGTCACGGGAAGGGGCTTTTACTGCAAACGACATCCCTTTTGAACCGGCTGAGGTGTCAGTGCGGGGGCTTTTTTGCAAACGGCATCCCTTTTAATACACCGCGGGGAACGGGAGAGGCGTTTTGGAACAAATGACATCCCTGCTTTAATTAGACGGGGAGAAATGGTAAGATAAGTTCTGTTGTTTAAAAGTATGCGAATTCGCAGTTGATGATCCGCATTGGTTTATTTTGTAAGAAGAACAGGGAGTAGAAGAGATGCTTGACATCAAGTTCGTCCGGGAGCATCCGGACGTCGTCAAAGAAAATATAAAGAAGAAGTTCCAGGACAAGAAGCTTCCCCTGGTGGATGAGGTCATCGACCTCGATGCCAAGGTACGGGCGGCCCAGCAGGAGGCCGACGGTCTCCGCGCTGACCGCAATACGCTTTCGAAGCAGATCGGCCAGCTCATGAAAGAGGGCAAGCGGGAAGAAGCCGAGAAGGTCAAGGCCCAGGTTCAGGCCAACGCCGAACGCCTGGCTGCCCTTGAGGAAGACGAGAAGACCCTCCGGGAGAAGCTGAGGAAGGACATGCTGGTCATCCCGAATATCATTGATCCCAGCGTTCCCATTGGACCGGACGACACCCACAATGTGGAAATCGAGCGCTTCGGCGAGCCTGTCGTTCCCGACTACCCGATTCCCTATCATACGGAAATCATGGAGTCCTTCGGGGGCATTGACTTAGACGCTGCCGGAGAGGTCGCTGGAAATGGGTTCTATTACCTCCTTGGTGATATTGCGCGCCTTCATTCCGCCTGCCTTGCCTACGGTCGGGATTTCATGATTGACCGAGGCTTTACCTACGTCATTCCTCCCTACATGATCCGGTCCAAGGTCGTCGACGGCGTCATGTCCTTCGACGAGATGGACGCCATGATGTACAAAATCGAGGGGGAGGACCTCTACCTCATCGGAACGAGCGAGCACTCTATGATCGGCCGCTTTATTGACTCCATGACGGATGAAGAGAAGCTTCCCATCACCCTCACTTCTTACTCTCCCTGCTTCCGCAAGGAGAAGGGGGCCCACGGCATTGAAGAGCGCGGCGTCTACCGCATCCACCAGTTCGAGAAGCAGGAGATGATTGTCGTCTGCAAGCCCGAGGACGCTTTTGACTGGTACAATAAGCTCTGGCAGAACACGGTCGACTACTTCCGCTCCCTGGAGATTCCGGTCCGCACTCTCGAGTGCTGCTCCGGAGACCTGGCGGACCTGAAAGTGAAGTCCTGCGATGTCGAGGCCTGGTCGCCCCGGCAGAAGAAGTACTTCGAAGTCGGCTCCTGCTCGAATCTCGGCGATGCCCAGGCCCGCCGCCTCAACATCCGGGTCAAGGGCAAGGATGGCCAGAAGTATCTGGCCAATACCCTGAACAATACCTGCGTGGCCCCTCCCCGGATGCTGATTGCCTTCCTGGAAAACCATCTGCAGGCCGACGGAAGCGTCACCATCCCCAAGGTCCTGCAGCCGTACATGGGCGGCAAGGAAGTCCTGATTCCCAACAAATAAAACTTGATTTTAAAAGAATAGTTCCGGCCGGAGCACGCATTGCGTACTCCGGCCGCTTGGGTTTCCGGACAAAACGAAACTATTTGACTGGCTCCTCCGTCTGATCGAAAAAGGAGATTTTCCATGCAAAGACGAATGAAAAAAATATTTTCACTGCTGCTGGCAAGCGCAATGGTTCTTGCCCTGGTTTCCTGCGGAAAACAGGCCACGGAGACGCCTGCAGAGGAGTCGACGCAGACAGCCCAGGAGCCAGCGCAGACTTCTGAAGAGCCGGCGGCGGAGCATACGATTGATACACCTGCCGCAGAAGATTCCTACCTGCCGGTGACGGTTTCCTACATCTACGGCTACCGGACCGCCGACGACGGGACGACGATTGCCAGCAGCAAGTGTCCGAAGATTGAATTGAAGGAACTTGCCATCAGGGATGACGGGACCACAGGCTGGCGGCTGGCAGATGGCTATGATGCCCTGAATGCTGCCATAGAGAAGTGGGACAAGGAGACAGAGACTGTCAACAATGATTCCCTGGATGCCAATGAGGAATTTGCCAAGGCTGCCATGGAAAACGGCGCCTGGTACGACGGGCAGGTATTTGCAGATGAAACCAGTGCGACGGTGAAGCGGGCGGATTCCACGGTCCTTTCCGTAAGCCTCAAGACGTATGGGGACGAGGGAGGCGCACATCCTTCGACGATGTATTCCGGAGTCACGTTTGACAGTCAGACCGGGACCATCCTGAAAGTTTCCGATCTTGTGACCGATACGGACAAGCTGGCAGAAGAGACAATCAGCAGGATTCACAAGGAATATCCGGATATCAATGACGGACTGTCTGAAGAAGCTCTGACATCCGGCGTGAAACGGTTCCTTAGTGATGGCACCGGGGAGGGGGAATGCTTTTCCTTAAGTGCAGAGGGAATGGATATTGCATTTTCTGCTGACTTCCTGACTTCCCATGCCTACGGGCCGGTCTTTGTTTCCCTGCCTTTTGCCGACTACCCGGATTTGTTCAACGAAAAATATGCAGCGGCTGAAACGGAATACTTCGTTCCGGTGGAAGAGGGGGCGACAATCACAACCCCTCTCGGCCAGCGGATTTCCTGGTACCTGGAAACAGCAGTGACCCAGGAGGGCATTGACGACCCGGCAAACTACAAGCTCCATATTACTGTGGACGGACATGAGACGGCCTTCCCGGCCGAGCTTTCCTATTCCGTGAAGACCTATGGTCTCTTTAAGAATAATAAATACTATCTCTATTGCGACGGGGCCGGGGACGACGGCTATCACAGTCTTTTGGTCTATGAGATCAGCGGGACCGGGGCAGCCTGCCTGTCCGGGGATACCCCGCTTTCCTTGGGCTTTTATGACTATACCCCTGTGGATTCGGATCATTTCATTCTGCAGGGAAGATCCCAAGTGCTGGGGACAGAGCAGGTGGGCCGCTATTACAGCGTGGGGACTGACGGACTGCCAGTGAAGGAAGACAAGCCCTGGACCTACATTGTGACGGATGAAAACGGAGACCTGTCCAACCGGACGCTGACGGTCAGGCAGGAAGTGACTATGGAAGAAGTCAGGGACGCGGACGACTATGATTTTGCGAAGAAGAGGGATACGGTCACTTTGGAGCCGGACGACAAACTGACCCTGCGCACTACGGACAATTCGAACACAGCCATCCTCGAGACGGAGGACGGAAAATATCTGCGGGTGACCCTGGCCGGCGAAGACGGGGATATGGTCGGAGGCTGCCAATTCATAGACGGGAAAGATGCCAGTGAAATCTTTGACGGTATGATTCTGGCCGGATAATGAATACACGCAATGCGTGTTACACGAAATTAATATCGAGAAAAAACGGGGCGGCGCCAAATCGGCACCGCCCCTGTAAACAAAAAGGTTTTCAAACCGCCTCGGCTTCCATGTCGAGGCTTTCTTCGATTGTCGTGGGAATTGAGTTATAGTCCTTGAATTTCGGATTCCGGACGCCCAGGTCCACCTGCTGCATGGCCCCTGCCGACCCTGTACTTTCGTGCAGGAAGAAGCCGCTGTGGCGCATTTTCCCATAGACACTGATTCCGTCATCGCCTGTCTTTGTAAATTCCGTCGGGGCAGATCCGAGATAGATGGCGCCGACATCGGCGTCCTTCAGGGACTGCATATGTTCCGCCCCGTCCGAGTCGACGGTGTAGATGCAAAGCTTACTCCAGACGTCGTCTGCTTCATCAATCCACCCGTTGCCGTCGGAATCATATTCCGCGAGGTCCGCAAAACCGTTGCCTGAGCGGGCACCGAAGAGCTCCGTACCGTTGTCGATTCTTCCATTATTATTCTGATCGATGGCCAGAAATCCGCAGCCGGCGGCGAGGTTCTGCACCTCTTCCTCCTTCCCGTCGCCGTCGATGTCGAAGATGAAGGTCTGGTCGGAGATGGAGGCGTCGGCCGGCACGTCCTCGTCCGTCCGGATGATGAGGGGGTCCTGCAGGATGGCCTGGCGGGCGCTCATGGCGTCATAGGAGGCGGAGAAGGAGCGGGTCATGGAGATGTTCAGGTTGAAGGACAGGTTCCGCCCGTCTGCAGTCTGAACCGTGCCGGTCGTCGAAAAGGACGTGGCCTCTTCTTCCGAGTAGGTAAAGGAGGCCGCAGTGACGTCATAGACACAGGTTTGCAGGAAGCTGTCGGCCTTGTCTCCGAGGGTTTCTCCGGAGAGTCCGTCTTCTGTTTCTGGGTCATAGACTTTTCCATACAGAAGCTGCAGGATATAGCGGAGAATCGAAAACTGCATCCGAGTGGAAAAGTCGGAAAGACTCATGGTACTGTCCGCCTGCTTTGCACTATCGACGGAAGAGGCCGCCGTATCGGTGCCGGTCTTTCCTGAGCCGTCCGCGTCCACCTTGTCTGCCGCATCCTCGGCAGTTTTTGCGTCAGCGGACGTCGGACTGCCTGTGAGTCCGGTGGCGTCGTACAGAAGCTGGGCGAACTTTGTATAGTTTCCGGATACCAGGGGGTCGACGGCGACGCAGTCAGCCTGGGCGCCGACAATCGTTCCGCCCAGGTATTCGCCCTGCCCGGCCTTTGCCCTGGCGCAGGCCATATTCTCGTCGAAGGCCCCGACCCGGATTTTGGAATAGGAAAATCCTGTGTGCTGTGAGTAGGTATGCTGCGAACTCATGTCCACCGCAGCGTTTGAAATGATCATACACATTCCTCCCATAGGTAGTGATGCACCGGGACTTACGTATGCGGCTTCCATTCCAATATACGTAAAAACGGACGGGTACGAAAAAGAGTTCCATCTCCTCTTCGTCACCCGTCCGTGGTGAAGTCTGATTTTCAGGTCTGACCTGTTCACAGTATGTATCGACGCTCCCCGGCGAAAAGTTTACCTCCATTTCTTCAAAGTTCACCTGTTAAATCAATACAATCAAATACAATTTCGTGAGCTGAAAGGCGCAGAAAAAGCCTGCCTCAGGAAACTGAAAAACAGGCTTTAACAGGTGAACTATTTTTACTCACTGAAATTTTCATTCTTCAGTGCTTCGGCGTGTGCGCGGAAATCGGCCGCGGTTTTCAGTGCCCAGGGGTAGTCGAGGGCCTCGACGGAATCCGCCAGGGAGAGGAGCTTTCCCGCCTGCCCCTGGCTTTCGTAGATGTCTGCGAGGAGGGTGTAGTTCGACCGCATATCCGTTTTTTCCCGGGCCCCGAATTCGAGCACTGTCGCCGCCCCGTCCGTGTGGCCTTCTTCGAGGAGGGCTTTCGCGTAGTCGACGAGGAGGACCGTCACCCGGTCGAAGTCGTCGGAAATCTGCTGCATGGTCTTGATATTGGCGGCCCCGTAGGCCAGGCGCAGGTCGGTATTGGTCTTCCCGGTCAGGTTCAACAGGCGATGGGTGGCCAGGGCCCGAAGCTCGTCCTCAATCATGGCCGCTTCGTCGCTTTCACAAATGCCAAGTGGAAATTTGTCGAGGGGAATGGTAATATAGGGCAAATTGCTTAAATCCGCGGACGGGGCCACAGCGGCCTCCCTTTCCCGGTCCCAGAAGGACTGCATGTCCCCCTTCTGTTTTCTGGAAAGGGACTTGAGACGGACGACAAGGACGACGGCGAAGATCAGCGCGACGATGACCGTCGGATAGGGTATGATGAAAGCAGCGTACAAAACAAAAGCCTTTCAGAGGAGATTCTATGTATAAGCGTTCCAAAAAGACACGGATTATCGCGGGCGTCATCGTCATTGTTCTGGCTGTGGCCATGGTCGTGACTCTGATTCTTCCCATGGTTCTCTAGGCCGGGAGTGGCGGAGTGGCGCCTGCGCTTATTATAACCAAAAGCGGTTGGGAAATGGTACTTTATTTCGTGGGATAGTGATATTTCTGCGGAAGCCCGGCCTGTGGTAGAATGGCTACGGCTTTTGAAGTTGGCCCGGCTTATTTTCTGCCGGATGTTTCGGTATTGGATTTATGACGAATATAAAAAAACTTACTTTGACATTATTTTCCACTGTCCTGCTCATTGCCGGGCTTCCCTGCTATGTCTTTGCAGGGGATGCCACCCAGGGCGTGACCGAAGGCGGACAGACCGGAAACAGCGAGGAAGAGGCTATTTCCACGGAAGAGAATGCTTCCGCGGAAACTGACGGGGCAGTAGCAGCTGACGAGGCTCCGGCCCCTCTGACCTCTGCCGAAGTGCCCGGCACCATCGCAAACGGAGTTACGATTGCCGGGACCGATGTGTCCGGGATGAATTTCGATGAGGCGAAGGCGGCTGCGGAGCAGTATGCTTCCCAGTTTGCCAATGTGAATTTCACAGTGAAGGCCGGAGACCTCTCCGTCAATGCGACGGGGGCGGATTTCGGCATCGGGGCCAGGGCCGATGAGGTCTGCCGCCTGGCCGTCCTGTACGGAAAGACGGGAAATCCTCTCGAACGCTATATCGCGGGCAAGAAGTGCGATGCCGGGCAGGCGGTCGACTTCTCTATCCCCCTTGTCGCAGATTCGGAAGCGGTTTCCACCTTCCTTACGAACAATCAGTCCGCCCTTTCCGTCCCGGTCGTGAACAACGGCTTGAAGCGCGAGAACGGCCAGTTTGTCTTCATCGCCGGAAACGACGGGGTCAGCATCGACGTGGCTTCAAGCGCCGCGAAGATTACGAACTTCGTGGACAGCGAATGGGACGGCAGCGACAGTACGATTGAACTCGATACGACGACGGTGGAGCCGGAGGGCAGCGAGGAGCAGCTCAGGGCCATTCAGGACAATCTCGGGACCTTCTCAACGAATTATTCCACATCGGGGGCCAGCCGCAAGCAGAATATCAAGGTGGCCACGGCCAATATCAATGGTTCCGTCGTCTATCCCGGGGAGACCTTCTCGACCTCGACGACCATGAAGTCCAGGACCCTGGAGAACGGCTACGCCATTGCGGCCGCTTATGAGAACGGCACCACGGTCGACTCGGTCGGAGGCGGGGTCTGCCAGGTGTCCTCGACCTTATATAATGCGGTCATCCGGGCCGAGCTCGAAATCGTCGAGCGGTCGCCCCATTCCATGAAGGTAGCCTACGTCAAGCCTTCCGACGACGCGGCCATCGCTGACGGCATCAAGGACTTCGTATTCAAGAATAATCAGGACTACCCCATCTACATCGAGGGCATTACGACCGGCACGGTCGTTTCCTTCACCATCTATGGCAAGGAGACCAGACCCGCCAACCGGAAGGTTTCCTTTGAGAGCGAGATTCTCGAGACCACGGACCCGGGCAATGAGTTCCATCTCGACGGGACACTGGCAGTAGGCACCGTGACCCGGACCTCTGCGGCCCACCAGGGCATCAAGGCCCAGCTGTGGAAAATCGTTACCGTTGACGGGCAGGAGCAGAGCCGGGACGTTTTCAACAAGTCGACCTATCGGATGACGAACAATATCTACTCCGTCGGGACGGCCGGAGCGACGCCCGAGGGTCTGGCCGCCATCAATGCTGCCGTTGCCACCGGAGACGTCGAGGCTGTGAAAGCAGCGGCAACGTCAGCTGCTGCCGCAGCAGCCGGGAGAACCCCTGCGGCGGATCCGAATGCGGCCGGCCAGACACCGGCAGCAGGGGCGGAGACTACTCCCGGGGCCAATACGACCCCGGCTGAGAACACCACCCCGACAGCCCCCGCAGAGAACACGACGCCGGCCCAGCCAACGACTCCCACGGAAAATACGAATACAACCCCTGCCGAGTCGACGACGCCGGCAGCGGATACAACGGGAGCAGGCGGGAATTAATATGGAACTGAAGCCGGGAAAAATACCGGAAAATATACTGAAACGAAGCGTCCTCGGGAAGATTTCAGGAAAGAGGCCGGAAGTCCTCCTGGGCAGCGGGGTCGGAGAAGATTGCTGCGTCCTCGCACACTTCTCGGACGAGGTTTTCGTCATGTCGACGGATCCGATTACGGCCGCGGAGAAGAACACAGGCGATCTGGCTGTCCTCGTGACTGCAAACGATCTGGCTTCTGCCGGAGCGGAACCGGTGGGTATCCTTCTCACGGTATTGCTTCCGGTGGGAACCACGGAAGAGGACATCTCTTCCCTGATGGGAGAGGTTACGGACAAGTGCCGGGAGCTTTCCATTGAAATCATGGGCGGCCACACCGAAATTACGGATGTCGTGAAAAAGCCCCTTCTTTCCGTGACCGGGGTCGGGAAATGCCCGAAGGACCGGGTCATTACGACCGGCGGGGCAAAGCCCGGCATGGACCTCATTGTCACGAAGGCCATCGGTCTCGAGGGAACTTCGATCATTGCCTCGGAACACAGGAAAGAGCTTCTGACGAAGCTTCCCGCGGACCTTATAGACCGGGCGGCTTCCTTCATCAATGAAATTTCCGTCGTGGAGGACGGCCTTACGGCTGCGGCAGCCGGAGCTTCTGCCATGCACGATGTGACCGAAGGGGGCATCTACGGGGCCCTTTGGGAACTGGCGGAGGCCTCCGATGTAGGCCTGGACTGTGACCTCAAAAAAATTCCCATCCGCCAGGAGACCGTGGAAATCTGCGAGTTCTACGGGATTGACCCCTACCGCCTCATAAGCTCCGGTTCCATGCTGATTGCAGCGAAGGACGGGAATGGGGTCATCGAAGCCCTGAAAGAGAAGGGAATCGCGGCTTCCTACATCGGGCGGACGACGGCCGGAAAGGATCGGGTCATCCGTTACGACGATACGGCCCGCTTTCTGACTCCGCCGGATATCGACGAACTGCACAAGGTGCCGGCTTCGAAATGAAAGTGCAGGCGGCAGTATGGAAGAAGCAGAACTGCTGCGTACTGTGCTGCAAGACGGACATTATACCCGCTCATGGGGTTTTACATTAGTCATAACAGGAGAAAGAGATGAGAGAGAAGATTCTGAAGGTTCTGGAAAAGAACGCCCGCGTGGACATTGACGAGCTGGCCGTCCTGATCGGGGAGGACCCGGAGGCCGTTGCTGCCGAGGTCACGGCCATGGAGAAGGAGAACATCATCTCCGGCTACAACACCATGATCAACTGGGACAAAATCGGCGTAGAGCGCGTGACCGCCATGATCGAAGTGTCGGTCACTCCCCAGCGGAATATGGGCTTCGACGCCATCGCGCGGAAGATTTACCAGTACCCGGAGGTCGACTCCGTTTCCCTGATTTCCG
>Ga0256404_1011446_pt1 | contig 11880 bp, 12 predicted proteins | sample RumenRJG_01DNA_FD_185990 | JGI IMG/M metagenome (GOLD analysis project Ga0256404, IMG submission 185990) | Bovine rumen microbial communities from Lethbridge, Alberta, Canada - RJG_01 | ecosystem: Host-associated > Mammals > Digestive system > Stomach > Rumen | place: Canada: Alberta | collected... | reverse complement strand
TTCTGCCAGTTTAGCAAAACCGTCAAGCAAACGGCGCAAAGAGCCGTTAGTATTTTTGCAGTTATCAGAGTCCGTCTCATTCTGGCTGCAAAGGTACTAAAATTATCTGTAATAAAAGAACTCTATCATAAAAAAAAGAGCAACACCCGATAGGATGCTGCTCCCTTTATTTATGCGGTTAATCAATGTCCATTACGAGACCTCGATGGCCTTGGTGACTTTCTCCTTCGGCTCGGTCTTCGGCATCGTGATGGTCAGGATGCCGTCCTCTACCTTGGCAGAAATCTTGTCGCGGACCACATCATCAGGCAGTGTGTAGTTCTGCTCGTAGTTAGAATAGCTGAACTCACGGCGCAAGTAGTGACGGTGACTGTCCTCATGCTTATGTTCCTGTTTGTTCTCAATGGCGATGGTAAGGTTGCCCTCGTCGTTGATGCCTACGCGACAATATTCTTTCTTGATGCCTGGAGCTGCAAGTTCCATCGTGTAGGCCTTCTCACTCTCCTTGACATTGACTGCGGGTGCTGTACTATTGGCACGAGGCATGAAATCAGTGTTAAAGAAATCATCAAACATTGTTGGGAACCAACCATTGCTTTTCATTAATCCGTTCAACATAATCAATACCTCCTAATTATACTTTTAGTTTAACTTATTTGTTCTTGATTGCCTCGGCTTTTGCTTTGGCTTTCACCAATAGATAAGCAAAGTACATGCCGACAGGTGGCTCAAGTGACAAAATGTCAATCGGAGAAGGTCATTATGGCACGGAATTTAAACTCGCTTAAACTATACTGACAATTTATTATACTTGGTTAAACATTGACAGTTCAGAAGATGGATGCAACCAATGAATACAGGTAGCTGCCGAAACTGATGAGTGCCCATATCATCACTGCTATGAGCAATAGTAGGACAATGAGGAAGATGGCTGACTGCCAAGCTCGTTGGTTCACTTGCTTGATGACGGTTTCATCACCGTCAACAAAGCCCTGAATCATTGCCATATTCTTTGTGTTGGCACGATGGAAGATGTCGATAACGTCACCGACGAAGAAGGGAATCATGCCCAAGAGCACATCACGCAGGGCATTATTGAGGACGGCCAGCGTCAAAGGTATGCTCTTGATAACCCTCGATGAGAAATACACGAACGGCACTACACAGAGTAACGCAATGGCATCGCCCCAGCCAGGGATGATGCCAATGAGTGCATCCAGATAGTAGCGATCCATGTAGCGCGTCAGACCACTCATTGTCTGATAGGCTTTGTTGTCCATCAGACGTTTACGCTGCAGTTCACGTTTCTCGTTCTTGTTCATGGGCTATACAACCTCTTTCCCAAAAGGTGAAAGAGCTAGCTTTGCAAGTCGGAAGTGCATCTTTCCGAACGGGATGCCGATGATGGTTATCATCAGTATCAGTCCGGCGATGAAGTACTCCAAGGCTTATTCAAGTAAAAACGCTCAATATAATTACTTTCTTCATACTCTTAATCCCTGCATTATAGCCGTCCCTTATCAAGGGACTCTAAACTGCCAAGACCATTCAAATTATTGACTTTACTTCTTGTTTGCGAAAATCCGACTTATCTATTAGCATTTTATAAATGCCTGTTCAGCACTTCGTCGGGCATGGTCAACAGGGCAATTTTATCTGATAAAGTTCATGCCCTGCCACTCTTCGCGTTCAGGATAGTCAGGCTGGCCGTTGGCGTGAATCTTCTTCAACAACCAAGCCATATTGTTTGCCAATGTTCGCATGGTCTGCATTCCCTCCGTGTCCTGTGTTGCCTCACCAGGTGCCAATCCGTAGGCGATGTTCCAGTATTGTGATGTCACCACAGGCATGTTCTTCATTTCAAAAATCATATTCATCGTCTGAAATGCTGCCGTGGCACCACCTCTGCGACAGATGGCTACAGCAGCCGCAGGCTTGTTCTGTACTTGGGCACCTGAGAAGAAGGCACGTTGCAGCACTGCCAACACAGCACCGTTGGGCTGACCATAATAGACAGGCGAGCCCACAATGAGCGCATCGGCCTCATTGAGCTTTTCAACGATACGGTTGCAGATGTCGTCATCGAAGACGCAATGTCCTAATTGCTTTGCCTGACACTGTCCGCAGGCAATACAACCACGGACGGGCTTGTTGCCCAGCTGCATGATTTCCGACTCTACCCCACTCTTCTCCAATTGACGGGCTATCTCCGATAGTGCCGCGAACGTGTTGCCATTCTTGTTGGCACTGCCGTTTAATAATAATACTTTCATAATGTGTATTTGTGTAGTTTGACAGATTTTGTTGCAAATTTACCAAATAACATGTTAAATTCATTATCAACGTGCCTATTTTTAACAAAAGTTTTTTTTGAATCATAGATATGCTATTATTTAAAAAAATTACTATCTTTGCAGCAAAAAGGCGGTACACACCCCACTTAAAATGAAGAAAACAAAGTTTATGAAACGAACGCTAGCCCTCATTACACTTGTCATTGGTACCTGTATCAGCGTGCCTGTGATGGCGCAAGGAGGACTGAAGGGTTTCGTCAAGAAATTGGGTACTAAACTGGACTCGATGGCAGTCAAGGGTGTTGACAGACGCTATATTGATGCACCGACGAGGCCGTGGCAAATCATCTTGAGAGGCAACATCAACCAAACCATCGTGAGTATGCATTCAGAGGGTTACCTGGAAGGTCAGATGTATAGCGCCAAGCCCTACCTGAAGACGACACCCTCGCAGTATCTTGGTGTGTGGGTAGGCTATCGGGGCTACGGTCTGGGCTATACGGTGAACGTTGCCGGCGACAAAGGTAGCAATCTGACTTTCGGTGCCACGGGAGGCTCTTACGGCATCAACGTGCGCATCCACTCTTTCGAGAACAGCAACCCGGATTTCAACATCAACAGCCAGTTGCTCACCGAGGCGGAGATGGACTCCTGGAACAACGTCACGCTCACAGACCCCATCAGCGTAAAGACCTTCATGGCCGACGGCTACTATCTCTTCAACGGCAAACGGTTCTCCTACTCGGCAGCCTACGACCAGTCGGCCATCCAGAAGCGCTCGGCAGGTTCGCTGATGGCGGGATTTATGTACAACTACACCCGCATCGACTATGCCTCGCAGTCTAATGGCGACCTCATCTTCCTGATGGGCAATCTGGGCAAGGTCAAGATGTGGCAGGGCAGCTTAGGTGTCGGCTATGCCTACAACTGGGTACCCGTGCGCGGCTTGCTCGTCAACATCATGGCGATGCCCATGCTTACCTTTGTCAACAAGCTCAAGGCTTACAACTATTCAACGAATATGCTGGAACTGTATAACGACCCCATCACCCACGACCCCACGGTTTCCAACGACGAGTGGGACAAGTGGTACTACGAGCATATACGGATAGCTCCTGAAGGTGAGGAGACCTACAACAGCGGACTGAGCATCGGTTTCGATGCCCGCACGTCACTGACCTACAACTTCGAGCGCATTTACTTCTGTGCCTACGGGCAGTTCAACAACATCCGCTACCATCACAGCTCCAGCCACGGATACCTGAACGACTGGTTCATCAACACATCCATCGGTTTCCGCTTTTAGATAAAATGCAAGAGCAGCAGCGCACATATATTGCTATCGACTTGAAGTCGTTCTACGCTTCTGTGGAATGTGTGGACAGAGGGCTTGACCCGCTGACCACCAATCTCGTAGTGGCAGATGTGTCGAGGACGGAGAAAACCATCTGTCTGGCTGTTTCTCCGTCGCTCAAAGCTTATGGCATTGGCGGACGTGCACGACTGTTCGAGGTGGTTCAGAGAGTACGCGAGGTCAACTATGAGCGCAAAAAAGCTGCTGGCTGGAAGATGGCAGGCAAATCATTCAACAATCTGGAGCTACAGGCTCATCCAGACCTTGAACTCGACTATATTGCAGCACCACCGCGTATGGCTCACTATATTGAGGTAAGCACCAAAGTCTATCAGATTTACCTGAAATATATTGCTCCAGAGGACATACATGTCTATAGCATCGACGAGGTGTTCATGGATGTGACGGCTTACCTTGGCACCTATAAGATGACAGCCCATGAGTTGACGATAAAGATGATTCGTGACGTACTTGCCACTACTGGCATCACGGCAACGGCAGGCATCGGCACCAACATGTATCTCTGCAAAGTGGCAATGGATATTGTCGCCAAGAAGATGCCTGCCGACAAAGACGGTGTGCGTATTGCCGAATTGGATGAAATGTCGTATCGACGTGAACTTTGGGATTACCAACCTCTGACCAAGTTCTGGCGTGTAGGACGTGGAATAGCTGAGAAGCTGGCTGTTTATGGTATTGACACAATGGGTAAACTGGCACGGATGTCCATACAGAACGAAGGAATGCTTTACCGGCTCTTTGGCGTGAATGCCGAACTGCTGATAGACCATGCCTGGGGTTGGGAACCGTGTACGATGGAGGCGGTGAAGGCATATCGGCCTGAGACCAACTCGTTCAGTAGCGGACAGGTGCTCCAGGAGCCTTATACGTTCAAGAAAGCCCGTGTGGTGATACAGGAAATGGCTGAAGGAATGGCACTCGACTTGGTATCAAAGCGATTAGTGACAGACCAATTGGTGCTGACTGTAGGTTATGATGCAGAATGTCTGACACGTCCTGAAATCCGTGAGAGATATCATGGTGAGATTACCACCAACTACTACGGAAAGCAGGTGCCGAAACATGCTCACGGCTCATTCAATTTCGAGAAACCCACATCATCCTCGCGCCTTATCATGGAAGGTGCTTCTGAACTGTTTGACCGCCATGTGAATCCAGATTTGCTGATTCGCAGGATGAACCTGACAACGAACCATGTGGTATCGGAGGCATCGGTAGCTGCACAGGACAATGCTCCCCAGCAGCTTGACCTCTTCACCGACTACGAGGCCTTAGAAAAGCAACGGAAGGAAGAGCAAGCCAAGCTGGACAAGGAACGCCGTATGCAGGAAGCACAGTTGAAAATCAAACAGCGTTTCGGCAAGAATGCCATCCTTAGAGGTCTGAACTTCGAGGAGGGAGCAACAGCCAAGGAACGCAACGAACAGATAGGAGGACACAAGGCATGACCAACGATTACAACGATATCATCAATCTGCCACATTACGAGCCAAAGCATCACCCAAGGATGTCAATGTGGAGCCGTGCAGCCCAGTTTGCACCCTTTGCAGCTCTGACAGGGACAGGATATCATGATGCATAGCGTATCTGTAGCGGATGCTTTATTCGTATCAGGTATTCATCGGCCAATAATTTCCAATGGGCAAAAGTTGAGACATCATAGAGACTCCATGCCGAACCGAAATAATAGGTATAGGGGGTTCCTTTGTATGGGTGGACCATACCTATTGCGTGACTTTTCGGACCTTTTAGAATCATATGCTCATTAATCCCATTAGGGAAGAGTGTCCCCACATAGATCTGCGATTGGTGTACTTTCGGATTATCGGTCGGATCGGCATATAATACATAGTCGCTGTCTAATATCAGGTTTTCTTCTCCATGAAGCACGATACCAGTGGCCAGTGACATCGGTGTTTTAATGCCATCGTACCATACCGTCAGTTTATTGAAGTGCGAGCCTTTATCCAAAGTGACCAACCGATGTTCTGTGATTCCGTCGGCTGTTTTACCATATACCAATTCAGCAGTAAAGCGGAGAGGACCGTTGTCGACAATCTTACACGCTTTAAAACAATAAGGGAATATCAGGTGTCCGTCTTTCATCAGAGCCGGCGCGCCACAGCCTAAGCTGGCTCCTACGGCATAGACATCCATCCCGTAGCCATGATCCAAATGGAAGGAGTGGTTCATGAAAAAATCACTCCCCTCTTTCGGCTTGCCCGCTTTCTTTAAAGAGTCTGCTTGATGCCAGCCCCAGTTGTGAAGACGGTAACGCTCTTCGACCACCAACTCGGGGGTATTCTTCACCCAGACGTCCGTACCGTATGACTTCTCACCGATGCGCTGGAGTGCCGGACCGTAAAAGCGATAGATTCCACGATCGTTCTCCCAAGTAAGATCATCGAGTCGTTCTGGATATATCCTGCCGTGGACATACGATTTAAAGATGGACGGTTTGCCCTTTGAGATAGTATATACCACCTTCCCTTGAGGTTGCATAGACACCATTAGCAGGAGTTTACCATCGTAACTCTTCTGATAGGTCATCTCTTGACCTAAGGCATTTCTGACCACCAACGAATCATTGTGGCCGATGCCAAGCTTCTGGCAAATCGTGTCTAAATCGGCCTCAACAACCTCTTGCCGTTGAATATCACTCGGATTAGTAATGGTGAGCGATAAAGTCTGGGCATTCAACTTTAAGGAGACAGCTATTGCTATCCAGATGATGTGACGTAAACTTACCATTTGTCTTTTGTATGAATTGTATCCTCCCAACGGTGATCTTTCGGGAATGGCTGTCCTCCCCAGGCTTTCACCTGCGTCCAAGGCTGCGCTTCATCAGTCCAGAAGGGATGACTTGCGGGCAGTCCGAGGGGCATGAAAGCCAGTGAAGTCATATAGAGTGAACCATTGTTGGTATACCAATCGGCGGTCTCAGGCTGACGACCGCAGAAACCGATTGTCAGATAACCACCGGCATTGAAATTCTCCTGAGTGTCGAACATGCGATGCAGTACCTTAGTCAAGGCTGCGCGCACCTGTCCGTTGCTGAGATCTGACGGCAACTTCTGATACCATGCCATCAAAGCCAGAGGTTGCATGGCAGCCATACGGTAAGGTGTTGAACGACCAATGACAGGAAATGTACCCTCAGGTGATATGAAACGTTCAAGGATAATGGCAAACTTCTGGGCACGCTTCAAAGCACGATCGTAATACTTCTTATAATCTATACGGGTGTTGGCCTTGGCATCAACCATCGCCTGAAGGGTCTCCAGATACATGGCATGAAACACATAACTTGAATAATAGTCGAATGCGAACACAGGACCATCGGCATACCAACCATCGCCTACATACCACTCCTCTACTTTGCGACAGGCGGTGTTGACACGGAACTGATCATACTGAGCCCCCGCCTTAGCCAGCAGACTCTCGATAGTAGACGAGAAAAGGAACCAGTTGGTGTAAGGTGGATCTATCTTACGCATACCTTGGAACTCCTTGATATAACGCTGTTTGGTAACATCATCGAGCGGGACCCACAGCGTGTCCCAGGCACGAAGGAACGATTCGGCAATATAGGCAGCATCCACCAAATTCTGCCCTGCTCTACCCCAACAGAGATAATCTGGCGAATTGGGGTCTACAGAGTTCTTGTAGGCAGCCAGTGCCCATTGGCGAAGCTGACGGCGCTGCAGTCCCTCTGGCGTGTCATCGTCAGGCAGGGTAAGCCACGGAGCGATGCCAGCCATCAGACGGCCAAAGGTCTCCATATAGACTACAGAGCGATCACGATTGTCGAACGATGGAGAGAACTCCGTTTTCATATTCTTCTGCAACTCACCGCGAGCCATGTTCTCGAGTACCGGCTGTGCCATCATGTAGGCCAGCGAACACCAATAATCGCGATCTGTCTGCTGTGACTGCTTGACTTTTCTTGCTGCCTGTGCAGGTAATAACAGCGAAATAACTGCCAAAATGATGATTGTTTTTTTCATTGTATGATGTATTTTATCTGTGTTCATCGACTGATATATCTTACATATTCACATGCTGCCAAAAGGAATGCACCCACGCCGAAATTTGCCTGTGAATTGGCATTAACGGTCTGTCCTGGTATAGCGCGTTCACCAATGGGTTGAACATAGCCCACTATGCCGTCTTCCTGAAGGGCTATCGTGGCAAGGTAGTTCCATGCTTTCTCAATCGTAGGACCAAATTCTTCCTTTGAAAGATAGCCATTGTTTACCCCCCAAAGCAGTCCGTAGCAAAAGAATGCTGTGCCGCTAGTCTCATAACCGGGAGCCTGCTCCGCATCCATCATCGAACGTGTCCAATAACCTTCTATTTGCTGCAGTCGCTTCACCCCTCGAGCCAAATTGACATACTTCTCTACAAAAAACGGCTGACGCGGATAACGCTCAGGCATATCCTGCAACACCTTGGCCAAGCCTGCCAGCACCCATCCGTCGCCACGAGCCCAGAAATCCTTCTTGCCACTGGCCGTTTGGTGTTTAGGATAAACGTATTTCCCATCACGGAAATACAAGCCTGTCTGTTGGTCAAGCATAATAGAATCACTATATAGGATATTTTCGTATAGTTTACGCAGATATTTGGTGTCACCGGTTAGTTTGTACATCTTTGTCATAACAGGCATCACCATATACAATGCATCAGCCCACCACCAATAGTCGTTTACCTTCGAGTCTGCCTCATACCCCATCACCTCTTTAGCGCGTGCCACCTTTTTCTCGTCAGGAGCAAGCTGGTATAAGTCAATATAAGTCTGGAAACAGATTTGCCAGTCGCCGAAGAGCACATAATCCTGACCCTCTCCATATTTCTTGTATTTCCATTTGGACGGGTCTGACTCCGTTGCTCCTTTCCACTGGTTATACTCGGCCCAGCGGATGCTGTAATCCAGCATTTCCTGGTCCTTCAACAGTTTATAGACTTCGATATTACCGGTATGGTAAGCAGCATGATCCCAAAATGCACGGACCTCGGCAGGATGGTTGGTCTGCCAGCAGATATTCACCTTTTTAATAATACTCTTTACTTCATCGACAGTCCATTTTTTTGCCTGAACAGTCATAACGATTCCAAGAGTTACCAGACATATAAATATTCTTTTCATTGATTGTGGTTTTAGTTACCTTTATATTTTATAACGAGTTTCATACTTACTCAGATTATTGTTTCTCTAAGTAATCAAATAGTTTAAAGGTTCCTGTTTCCTCCTCGACATTGAGTGAAGGTACTTTCTCCACCATTCTTGTTGTGCCACTTGTCTTATTAACATAGAAATGCACAAACGCACCAGTATAGCTGCGGAATACAACTTGATACGCTGAGTCCGTCTCTTCACCCATTTGTACATACATGATGTCTGGGTTGTCCTTTGCCACACTCCAGTCGTATTCCTTATGGCAATAGTTGTTCACACCCTCGAAAGCCATATCTGCTGTTATCTCGCTCCGTGAACCATTGGTGCCTTTGGAACCACATGAGCATAAAAGCAAGGCTACAAATACAATTGACAATGTGATATTCATCAGTATAGGTTCTTGCAAGCGTGCAAGCCACCTTTGGCCGAGCGGTGGAAGAATCCACGGCTTTAATCTAAAATTCTTCATCTTAATAATGTTTGAAATATTGCGTGCAAAGTTACGAAAAATCAAGCGCAGAACAAAACAAATTCATTTGTTTTTATGCCGAGATGCAGTAACTTCGCCAACTTGTTGGCAAAGTCAGACGGCTACGTGTGGAAACACCCATCGGCTCGTTTGCGCCTAAGCTGAAAACTTCTGGGCGAGCATCCGCGCCTGTGGAGGGTACGTGAAAGCCGCCGCTGGCTCTACTTCCCTAAAAAGAATAGTACTACAGAATAAAACTCGGTTTCGACCGACCGCTCCAACATATAAGGGCGGGTGCTCCAAGATGTAAGGGCGCCAGCCCTAATTTGTGCGGGCGGTCGTCCAAGTCTAGCAAGATGCCGTCTCGCTCCCTGTTACATGCCGTCTCGTTCCCTGTTTGCCCGTACCTTTTCCCCTGTTCCTACGTACTATCATCACCAAAAGCATTATGCAACAGTCCAGAAAACCATAAAAGCGTAACTTTTTGTCCTTTTCCTTTGGATTATTGGAAGTATTTTCATATATATGCACTGTGTTTCGCAAGAGACACAAGACATAGTAGGCTCTACATTCCCTATCACCACCTCGGACAAAGGAGCCAAATTGCAACAAAGAGCGTCGGTGCATACTATGCGCAGGCGTTTCAACGGTTACTGAGGCTTGTGGTGAGCTGGGAGTGCGTGGGAATGACCTGCGCATTTCATTTGACAAACTAAAATTATAGCTACATGAAAAAGGTTTTATTCTTGGTTGTGGGATTAGCTACAATGCTAAATCTTGTAAGTTGCTCATCTGACGATGATGACAATGGGAATTCAGGTGGTAATGGAAAGAAGTATCTTGCTGAAATTACAGTGAAAGAGCATCCGTGGAAATTTGGTGAGCGTACCACGTATGGAGAAGACTATGAAAACTACAAGTACGATGAGAAAGGAAATCTGGTTGAGAAAGAGACAAACTATTACAGCTCTCTGCTTGAGGGACGTAACAATTATAGGTATGTATATACATATGACGAAAGGAATAGGCTTGTGGAAATGAATGAGTATTGGTTCTATTCGTTGAATTACAAATACAAATATCAATACAACGAATTCGATTCAGTTGCTACTATGCAGAAGTATAATAAAGATGGACGGCTATATGAGGATAACACCTACGAATATGACAGCAATCGCAAATTGGCAAAGGTCACAGAGAAAGGCTCCATCATAAGCTATGTTCACACATACCAATATGAGCCCAACAAGGTTATTGAGGTAACAAGGAGGTTGGACAATGATGAACTCTTTGGTACATTTGTTTGGGAATATGACAATCACAATAATCTTCTGAAAGAAACTTGGACGAATGGAGAAACAGGAAAAAGTACTGTTCAGAAAGATAATACTTACGAGTACAACTCAAAGGGGCAGTTAACAAAATGGACGAGCAAGGGATCCTATTTCAAGGATGAACTTTCGTATCGCGATTATTATTATAAAGAGGATGGGACGATAGAGAGAATTCACTTGTCATATTCGTTCAAAGACGATAAGTCCGACTTAATATATACATACGCATGGAAATGAAAAAGTTTTTTTTCTATTTAGCAGCAGTCTTGATGATTGCATTGGCGAGTGTTAGTTTTACGGCTTGCAGTAATGACGATGACGACGAGCCTTCATTGTCGTTCACGAAAGAAATTATTGTCGGTAGGTGGAAAATAACCAATATTGCTGGCAATAACGAACATGGTAACTGGCTTTTAGTCGGAAGCGAGGCAGTGTTCAAGTCTGACGGAACCTGCAATGGATGGTTCTCGATGGAAGACGCTTACAAGATAGAAGGTGGTCGCGTCAAAACCTATTATGCAAGGACGAGCGAACCGATGTTTGTCTATACTCTACTATCGCAGAACGGAACCACGCTTTCGGTCAAGATGGACGGAACGTTGGATGACAAAAGCACGTGTACTTTGACTTTGCAGAAAGTGAACTAAACTAAGACACTCACATTACAATCGCAATAGCGGGAAGCTGCGCCGACATCCTCGGCCTCGGTTCCCGCTCTCAATAATACTCATCACAACCAAGCTCACTTCCTCATCAGTTTTATATACCATTCTTCATTTGGATGGAAACCAAAGAAGGCTTTTCCTTCTCCACCTAAATCCCAAGAGCGCATCACCTCGAAGGACTTTAAGGGAAGAAGATGATCTCTTCCCTGATGTAATAACACATGTGCTTTGCGGCGAAACTTGCGGCTACTTGCCTGCTTTCCTTTCTTCTGCGACTTGCAGCAACACCATGTGCTGCCCGGCATTCGCTTTCTACTTCTGCTCATTGTCTCGTAAATGTTATGAGGCGACACGGATTGATGTCTCATGCCGTCTCGGTTAAACATTACGAGGCTTTATGGTTCCGAATGTTCATAATCATATTCCTTTCCCTTAAGGTTATGGTTACTTATGCCATCTCCAACTCTTCTTTGAGAATAGAAATGTGCAGACAGTCTTCTATCTTCGACATGGTTTCGAGAGAAAGATTCTCCTGACCTTTCAGAACCTTTGAAACGTATTGCT
>Ga0256404_1011445_pt1 | contig 11881 bp, 12 predicted proteins | sample RumenRJG_01DNA_FD_185990 | JGI IMG/M metagenome (GOLD analysis project Ga0256404, IMG submission 185990) | Bovine rumen microbial communities from Lethbridge, Alberta, Canada - RJG_01 | ecosystem: Host-associated > Mammals > Digestive system > Stomach > Rumen | place: Canada: Alberta | collected... | reverse complement strand
AAAATTATTTTGGTTATTACGGCTGTTGTTATAGCTGTAGTATCGCTTGTTGTTTTCCATTTTCTAATTAATGATTTGTCGAAAGAGGAACGATCACGTATGAGCGTGTGGGCAGAGGCAATGCATTCGTTGAATGCAGCAGATGAAACAACAGATTTAAATCTTGTTCTTAAAGTTATAAATGAGAATAACACTATTCCTGTAATTGTTCTTGATGCAGAAGGAAAACTGCAGGTTTTTCGAAATGTTGATATCAAGGCTGATAATTATGCTGATAGTTTGAAGGTTGTTTCCTCACTTGCTCGGCAGTGGTTGCAGAGTGGAAGAATGATTAAACTGTCAGCTGATAAGCATAACAATAGTGAATTTATTTTGGTTTGCTATGATGAGTCAACAATGTTGAAACGCTTGGCCATGTATCCCTATGTACTACTTGGGGTTGTTTTATTGTTTGTGTTTATTGCTATATTTATTTTACTTGTTTCCAAAAGAGCAGAACAGAATAAGGTTTGGGTTGGGTTGTCTAAGGAAACGGCTCATCAGCTTGGTACACCTATTTCGTCACTTATGGCGTGGATAGAAATATTGAAGGAGCAGTATCCTAATGATGCGCTAATTCCTGAGATGGATAAGGATGTGAAACGACTGCAACTTATTTCTGAACGTTTCTCAAAGATTGGTTCTCTGCCTGAGCCTGTACCTACTAATCTTAAAGAGGTGTTAGAACATGTGATTGAATATATGGACCGTAGAACATCACATGGGGTTGTTTTTGTCAGGGATTTCCCTGATAAGGATGTATGGCTTAAGATGAATGCATCTCTTTTTGAATGGGTTATTGAAAACTTGTGTAAGAATGCTGTTGATGCAATGAGTGGTGGTCCTGGAACTATAACTGTAAGAATAGTTGAAGAAGATAATAAGATTTGTGTAGAGGTTAGTGATACAGGAAAGGGTATAAAAAAGAAGAATCTGTCGCATGTTTTTCGTCCTGGATTCACAACTAAACAGCGTGGTTGGGGACTTGGCTTGAGTCTTGCCAAGCGCATAATAGAGGATTACCATAAGGGAAAGATATTTGTTAAGTGGTCGGAAGTAAATAAGGGTACAACGTTTAGGGTGGAGTTAAGAGAAGCGTAGCTTCGCTAAATGGAAAATGATAAATTATAAATGATAAAAAAAGGGTAATATGTTTTAAAATATAGGAGTTGTTAGTGCTTCTCACCTTTTGGAGAGGTAGGGAGAGGCTTTAGCAATGCTTTGCTTTGCGAGGTCAGTGTTGACGTTGGAAATCGCTGATACTCATGCACTAAATACAAAATTATTGCACTTTTTTATGTGTAATTTGTCATTTTATCATAAAAAATTAGTAACTTTGCAGCCCGTATGGATAGTTTAGAGTCATTCAAGATTGATTTGAGGGATTTGGAGCAGGGCGCAACGACGCTGAAGCTTCATCTTGACGACGATTTTTTTTCGGCGCTAAATACTGATGATATTAAGCGAGGCGATCTTACTTGCGATATGGTAATATATCGTACAGAGGATGTCTTTGAGCTTAAGTTTCATACAGAGGGAACCATACATATAGCTTGCAGCTTGTGTTTGGGAGATATGGAGCAATCTATTTCTACTGATGACACATTGGCTGTGAAGTTTGGAGACGAATACTCAGAAGATGACGACCTGGTGACTGTGGCCGAGGACGAAGGAATACTCGATGTTGCCTGGTTCATCTACGAATTTATAGAACTTAATATCCCCATCAGGCATGTGCATGCACCTGGAAAATGCGACTCTGCTATGGTGAAGATGCTCGAGGAGTATTCTGCCGCCCGAAGCGGTGTGGATAGTGAGGACTCTATAGATCCGCGCTGGGCAGCTCTCGCAAAATTAAAGAACAAAGATTAAAATTTAAAACATTAAAAATTATGGCACATCCTAAAAGACGTCAATCAAAGACCCGTACTCTTAAGCGTAGAACTCACGACGGAGCTGTAGCTCCAACATTGGCAATTTGCCCTAACTGTGGTGCTTACTATGTATATCACACAGTTTGCCCAACTTGTGGTTACTATCGTGGTAAGGTTGCTATCGTAAAGGAAGTAGCTGAATAAGAATGGGTAAGATAAACGCGATAATCACAGGTGTTGGTGGATACGTACCTGATTATGTTCTGAATAACGAGGAACTGTCTCGTATGGTTGACACCAACGATGAGTGGATTACTACTCGCGTAGGTATCAAAGAGCGTCGAATATTAACGGAGGAAGGTCTTGGAACGAGTTATATGGCTCGTAAGGCTGCCCGTCAGCTTCTTCAGAAGACTGGTGTGGATCCTGATACAATCGATGCTCTTATTGTTACCACCACTACCCCTGACTATAAATTCCCTTCTACAGCTTCAATTGTATTAGGTAAGTTAGGATTGAAAAATGCTTTTGCATTTGATTTCTCTGCAGCATGTTGTGGTTTCCTCTATTCGCTTGATGTTGCGTCAAGTATGATTCAGAGTGGACGATATAAGAAGATTATTGTTATCGGTGCTGATAAGATGTCTTCTATGGTTGATTACACCGATCGCGCTACTTGTGTGCTTTTTGGTGATGGTGCAGCTGCTGTTTTGGTTGAAGGTACTGAGGAAGAAGGAATTGGTTATCAGAGTTCTTTCTTGAGAACAGATGGTCAGGGTCTTCCTTTCCTACATATGAAGGCTGGAGGTAGTGTTTGTCCTCCTTCTCATTTCACTGTTGACCACCGTTTGCATTATCTTTATCAGGAGGGTCGTACTGTTTTCCGTTATGCGGTAACTGATATGGCCGGTGATGTTAAGAAGGTGATGGCTGATAATGGTCTTACAGCAGATGATGTAGATTGGGTCGTTCCTCATCAGGCTAACCTTAGAATTGAAGAGGCTGTTGCAAAACGTGCAGGTATAGCTCCAGAAAAGGTGCTCATCAACATTGAGCGTTATGGTAATACAAGTGCAGCAACTATTCCACTTGCTCTTTGGGATTTTGAGGATAAGTTCAAAAAGGGAGACACGTTTGTATTTACCGCTTTTGGTGCTGGCTTTGTTCACGGTGCATCATGTTTAAAGTGGGCATATGATGGCGCTTCAGTCGGGAAATAAGTAGTAGTATATAGATCTTTAGAAATGCTTAATAAGAAACGCACCCTTATTATTGAAGAGTGCGTTTCTTTTTTTCCAATGAAAGGAATGTGGAAAAACATTAATGAAAGGATGATATTATGACACATAAAGCAGGTTTTGTTAATATAGTAGGTAATCCTAATGTTGGTAAGTCAACGTTGATGAACCAACTTGTAGGAGAGAAAATTAGTATTGCTACTTTCAAGGCTCAGACTACTCGTCACCGTATTATGGGAATTGTAAATACCGATGACTGCCAGATTGTTTTTTCAGATACGCCTGGAGTGTTGAAGCCAAACTATAAGATGCAAGAGATGATGCTTGCTTTCTCTGAGAGTGCGCTTGCTGATGCCGATGTGCTTCTTTATGTAACCGATGTTGTTGAAAATCCAGAGAAGAACGTGGACTTTCTTGAGAAAGTTTCCAAGATGAATATCCCTGTTCTACTTCTTATTAATAAAATAGATCAAAGCGAACAGACTAAGTTGGGAGACCTTGTGGATAAATGGCATAAATTGTTGCCTAATGCTGAAATTCTTCCAATCTCTGCAGCAAATAAATTTGGTACAGAGATGCTTATGAAGCGTATCAAGGAATTGCTTCCTGATAGTCCTCCTTTCTTTGATAAAGATCAGTTGACAGATAAGCCAGCCAAGTTTTTTGTATCTGAGATTATCCGTGAGAAGATTTTGCGTTATTATGATAAGGAGATTCCTTATAGTGTAGAGGTGGTAGTGGAACGTTTCAAGGAAGATGATACACGTATTCATATCAATGCTGTAATATATGTTGAACGTGACAGTCAGAAAGGTATTATCATAGGTCATCAGGGACAGGCTTTGAAAAAGGTTTCTACCGAGGCGCGTAAGAGTCTTGAGAAATTCTTTGGAAAGAGAATATTCCTTGAGACTTTTGTAAAAGTGGATAAAGACTGGCGTAATAACCAGCGTGAACTGAACAACTTTGGATATAATCCAGAATAGAAATAATTTTTGGTCCTGAATGTATTGAGGACATACTCTCTTTAATTAGAGGGCCGAAGAATGTATAACTTCAGAAAATAAAACAAAATGGCAAATTTAGTAGCTATTGTTGGTCGCCCAAATGTGGGTAAATCAACTCTTTTTAATCGTTTGACCCAAAGCCGACGTGCTATTGTTAGTGATACTGCAGGTACTACACGTGACCGTCAGTACGGCAAGTGTCAGTGGAATGGTAAAGAATTCTCTATCGTTGATACCGGTGGTTGGGTTGTTAAATCGGATGATATTTTTGAGGAGGCTATTCGTCAGCAAGTGCTTGTTGCAACTCAGGAAGCAGACTTGGTACTTTTCGTTGTAGATGTAGAGACAGGTGTTACTGATTGGGATGAAGATGTTGCTACTATTCTTCGTCGCGCCAAGTTACCTGTGATTCTTGTAGCTAATAAAGTTGATAATAGCGGTCAGGCATATGAGGCAGCTGAATTCTATAAGTTAGGTGTTGGTGAACCTATCTGTATCAGTGCCGCTACTGGTGGTGGTACTGGTGATCTTTTGGATATTATTTTGGATAAACTTCCTGATAATCCAGAGGAGAGTCTTGAAATGGATATACCCCGTTTTGCTGTTGTTGGTCGTCCGAATGCGGGTAAGAGCAGTATTATCAACGCTTTTATTGGTGAAGACAGAAATATTGTAACCGAGATAGCAGGTACAACACGTGATAGTATATATACGCGTTATGATAAGTTTGGATTTGATTTCTATCTTGTAGATACTGCTGGTATTCGTCGTAAGAATAAAGTAGAGGAAGACTTGGAATTCTATAGTGTGATGCGTAGTATTCGTGCTATAGAAAATAGTGATGTATGTATTCTTATGCTTGATGCTACCCGTGGTATTGAGGCTCAGGATATGAATATTTTCCAGTTGGTTCAGAAGAATAATAAGAGTCTTGTTGTTGTTGTTAACAAGTGGGATCTTGTTGAAAACAAAGATCAAAAGGTTATAGATACATTTGAGAATGCTATTCGTAAGCGTATGGCTCCATTTGTTGATTTTCCTATAATATTCGCTTCTGCACTTACTAAACAGCGTATCTTTAAGGTTCTTGAAACAGCTAAGCAGGTATATCTTAACCGTAGAACTCATGTTGGAACTTCTAAGCTAAATGAGGTGATGTTGCCTATAATTGAGGCTTATCCTCCACAGAGTGTTAAGGGTAAGTATATAAAGATAAAATATTGCACACAGTTGCCTAATACTCAGATTCCTTCTTTTGTATTCTATGCTAATCTTCCACAGTATGTGAAAGAGAATTATCGTCGTTTCCTTGAGAATAAGATTCGTGAGAACTGGGCTATGCATGGTTGTCCAATTAATGTTTTCATTCGTCAGAAATAATCACTACGGGTGTGAAATGAAAAGTATAATAACTATTTATATCAGCATTTGTATGCTTTGCTCAATAGTTTTGTCATGTTCTCATGACAAGACTGTTGATGAAGCCCAATTGGCTGCTATTGCAGCTAAAGGATATTATGATGAACTCTTGATGGGGCATTATGATGCTTTTGTTGCAGGGAGATATCAACCGGAAGATATTCCTGTTTCTTATCGTGAACAACTAGTTGCTAATGCCAAGATGTTTATAGGACAGCAGAAAGAGGAACATCGCGGAATGAAAAGTGTTGAGATTAACAATGCTAATCTTGATTCGTTAACAAGGATAGTAAATGTTTTTCTTCTTATTAATTATGGCGATAAGACAAGTGAGCAAATTGTTGTCCCGATGATAAAACATAAGAATGTGTGGTATATGAAATAATAACAAAGGCTGGTTCTTTATGGAGCCAGCCTTTGTTATTATTTTTAAAGTTATATAAATCAGATAATTTATTCTTTATTATTGACTTGTTGAACAGTTTGGCGCATTTCTTTCAACAAATCGCTTGCAAAAATAAAATCAGTAAGACGTTTGTTACTGCTATTCATGACCTGAGAAGATTTGCCTTGCCATTCTTTTTCTCCCTTGTAGATGAATAAGATGTTTTCACCGATGCCCATTACGGAATTCATGTCGTGTGTATTGATGATTGTTGTCATGTTGTATTCCTGTGTGATGCTGTGTAAGAGGTCGTCAATGACAAGGGATGTCTTGGGGTCAAGGCCAGAGTTTGGTTCATCACAGAATAGATATTTTGGATTCATAACGATAGCTCGAGCTATGGCTGCTCGTTTCTGCATACCGCCAGAGATTTCACTTGGATATTTGTTTTGTGCCTCCAATAGGTTTACTCGGTCAAGGCAATCTTGCGCTCTTTTTATTCTCTCATTATAGTTCATTTTAGAGAACATATCAAGTGGAAACATTACGTTTTCTAATACAGTAAGTGAGTCGAAGAGAGCAGCACCTTGAAAAACCATTCCCATCTCTCTGCGCATTAAAGCCTTTTCCTTCTTGCTCATTTCTACAAAGCTGCGTCCGTCGTAGAGTACTTGTCCTCTTGTTGGTGCAAATAGTCCAACAAGGTTTTTCATAAGAACAGTCTTGCCGGAACCGCTTTGTCCGATGATAAGATTAGTTTTACCATCCTCAAAGGTAAAGTCTATGCCTTTGAGAACTTCTTTTTCTCCAAATGATTTATATAGATTCTTAACTTCTATCATGATATTTTTATTCTAAGACAGCAGTTGAGTGAGGAAAACGTCACTAAATAATATCAATACACTTGAGCAGACTACAGCATCAGTAGAAGCTTTACCAACCTCAACACTACCACCTTCTACGTTATAGCCGAAAAAAGATGAGACGCTGGCAATGATATATGCAAAGAACATGCTTTTTATTATACTCATCCATACGAACCACTGGTTGAAGGCATGCTGAAGTCCTAGGGTCAGATCGTCGGGAGACATCATGTGTCCAATATATGCTGTAGCATAAGCACCAATAGTGCCCATGGCAGAAGAGAATATTACCAAAAATGGCATGATGGTAATTAAGCCCATGATTTTAGGTAGTATGAGATAGCAAGCAGAGTTTATTCCCATGATCTCAAGGGCATCTATCTGTTGTGTTACTCGCATTGTGCCTAATTCAGAGGCAATATTCGATCCTACCTTACCTGCAAGGATTAGACACATGATAGAACTAGAGAATTCCAAAAGCATAATCTCACGGGTTGTGTATCCTGTTACCCAGCGAGGCATCCATGGACTTTGGATGTTAACTTTCATCTGAATGCAGATGACTGCACCGATAAAGAAAGATATCAATAGAACGATACCTATGGAGTTGATGCCTAACTGTGACATTTCTTTCACGTATTTCTTCCAAAACATTCTAAAACGCTCTGGGGTGGAAAAACAGCGTCCCATGAGTATGAGATACTGTCCCAGTGTGGTGAGATATTTATCGAGTAGCTTCAATAAAAACATGATTTATCATCCTTAAATGTTAGGTACAAAAGTAACCAAAATCCCATAAAAAACTGCAATAAAAACAATAGTTTTTACTTTTATAAGTGTTATTAGCGGTATTTTTATTAAATTTGCCGTAAAATAAACAAAATAATGAGCGAAAATACATCTAAAGAAGGAATGGTACTACGTACCGAAGGCCTTGTAAAGCGATATGGCAAACGTACAGTTGCCAATGGTGTTAGTATCAACGTTAAGCAGGGTGAAATAGTTGGCCTTCTTGGTCCTAATGGAGCAGGAAAAACTACTTCTTTCTATATGACTACTGGTTTGGTGGTGCCAAATGATGGCCATGTATATCTTGATGATCAAGAAATAACCGATTATCCTGTATATAAGCGCGCTCGTGCAGGAATAGGTTATTTGCCACAGGAAGCAAGTGTGTTCCGTAAGATGAGTGTGGAAGATAATATTATGTCAGTTCTCGAAATGACAAAACTCTCTCATGACGAACAATTGCAGAAACTAGAGAGTTTGATTAGTGAGTTTCGCTTAAATAAAGTGCGTAAAAATAAGGGAGATCAATTGTCGGGTGGTGAGCGCCGTCGCACGGAGATAGCTCGTTGTTTGGCTATTAATCCGAAGTTTATTATGCTTGATGAACCGTTTGCTGGTGTAGACCCAATTGCTGTTGAGGATATTCAGCATATTGTGTGGCGTTTGAAATATCGTAATATTGGTATTCTTATTACTGATCATAATGTTCAAGAAACACTTTCTATTACGGATCGTGCTTATTTGTTGTTTGAAGGGCGAATACTTTTTCAAGGTAATCCTGAGGAATTATCTCAAAATCCTGTTGTAAGAAAAAATTATCTTTCAGAAAACTTTGTGTTCCGAAAGTTTAAGCCAAATGCTGAAGATGAAATGGCTGAAGAAGCGGTTAGAAAATAGCGAGAATCTTTTCTTGTAATGAGTCTTAAACGGTTAAAAAAACAAATTTTTCTCTTATATATTAGGTATATTCGCTAATTATGAGTAATTTTGCAGCCCGTTAGATTCGAAATCAATAAAAATAATAAATAACAAAAAAATCAGAGATGAATATTTCATTTGAAAACCCTGACAAAATCAATGGTGTATTGACCATTACAGTTGAAGAAACTGATTACAAGGAGAGTGTCGAGAAGACTTTGAAAGATGTTCGTAAGAAGGCTAACTATCCTGGTTTCCGCCCTGGTATGGTTCCAATGGGTCTTATCAAGAAACAGTATGGCGCATCTGCAAAGATGGATGCTATCAACAAACTCGTAGGTGAGAATATCTACAAGTATATGCAGGAAAACAAAATTCAGATGCTTGGCGAGCCTCTTCCATCAGAGAAGCAGGAAGCACAGGATCTTGAAAAACCAGCTCCATATACATTCACATTTGATATTGCTGTAGCTCCAGAGTTCAAAATTGAACTTAATGGTAAGAATAAGATTGACTACTACAAGATTAATGTTGATGATGAACTGATTGACCGTCAGGTTGATATGTTTGCTTCACGTATGGGTAGCTATGAAAAGGCTGATTCTTATCAGGAGAATGATATGCTGAAGGGTGATCTTCGTGAACTTGATGAGAATGGTAACACCAAGGAAGGTGGTATCACTGTTGAGGGTGCTTCTATCATGCCTTCATACATCAAGGTTGAGGATCAGAAGAAGCTCTTCGATGGTTGTAAGCCAGGTGATATCATCACTTTCAACCCAAAGAAGGCTTATCCAGAGAACGATAGCGAGGTTGCTGCTCTTCTTAAGATTGAGCGTGAGCAGGCTAAGGATCTTACTGCTGACTTCAGCTATCAGGTTACAGAGATCTCTCGTTTTGCTAAGCATGCTGTTGATCAGGAGTTGTTCGATAGCTTGTTCGGTAAGGATGAGGTTAAGGATGAGAAGGCTTTCCGTGCTAAGATTGCAGAAGGTTTGCAGCAGCAGCTTACTGTAGATCAGGACTTCAAGTTCATGCAGGATGTTCGTACATACTGTGAGAAGAAGGTTGGTAAGCTTGAGTTCCCAGATGCACTCTTGAAGCGTATCATGCTTGCTAACAACAAGGACAAGGGTGAGGAGTTTGTAGAGAAGAACTACGAGCAGAGCATCAAGGAACTTGCTTGGCACTTGATAAAGGAGCAGCTTGTTGCGGCTCACAACATTAAAGTTGCAGATGAGGATGTTAAGGAAGCTGCAAAGGAAACAGCTCGTGTACAGTTTGCTCAGTATGGTATGAACAATGTACCTGATGAGTATATCGAGAACTACGCTAAGGAGATGCTTAAGAAGCGTGAGAATGTTGATGGTTTCGTAGAGCGTGCTATCGATATCAAGCTTTCTGCAGCACTTAAGGAGGCTGTTAAGTTGAACGAGAAGGAAATTAGCCTTGATGAGTTCAACAAGATGATGAGTGAATAAAGTTTGTTTTTTTAATAAAAAAACTTCTTTTATAAAGAGGTTATCGACTTTTTTTATTATCTTTGTCTAAGTAAAAAGTAAAATGATGCTTATTTTTTTTTGGCATCATATTTGCTAAGACAAAATAATGAGGTCGATAACCTCTGTTTTTTATCTTGAAATTTAAAGGAATTATTTATATGAATGATTTTAGAAAATATGCTACTAGGCATTTGGGGATGAATGGAATGGTGCTTGATGATGTTGTAAAGGCTCAGGCAAAGTATCTTAATCCATATATTCTTGAAGAACGTCAGCTTAATGTAACCCAGATGGATGTTTTCTCTCGTTTGATGATGGATCGTATTATCTTCTTGGGTACAGAAATTGACGATTATACAGCAAATACCTTACAAGCTCAGTTGCTATATCTTGATTCTACTGACCCTGGAAAAGATATTTCTATTTATATAAATAGTCCTGGTGGTAGTGTTACTGCAGGATTGGGGATTTATGATACTATGCAGTTTATTTCGAGCGATGTGGCTACAATCTGTACAGGAATGGCAGCGTCAATGGCTGCTGTATTGTTAGTTTCTGGTCAAGAAGGTAAGCGCTCTGCTCTTACTCATAGTCGTGTTATGATCCATCAGCCTCTTGGTGGTGTACAAGGTCAGGCTTCTGATATAGAGATCGAGGCTCGTGAAATTCAGAAATTCAAGAAAGAACTTTATACAATTATTTCAAATCATTCTCATCAGTCTTTTGAAAAGGTATGGCAGGATAGTGATCGTAACTATTGGATGACATCTCAAGAGGCAAAGGAATATGGAATGATTGATACAGTTTTAACGCGTAAACCATAAAATGGCAAATAAAAAATGTAGTTTCTGTGGCAGAGGTGAAAATCAGGTTCACTTGCTTATAACTGGTTTGAATGGTTATATATGTGAGGATTGTGCTCAACAGGCTTACAAGATAGCTAATGAGGCTGGAGTATATAGAAGTGATTCTGGTAGCTCTGATGAACAGTTTAATAACAAGAAAGTTCCAAAGCCAAAGGAAATAAAAAAATATCTTGATGAATATGTAATTGGGCAGGATGAAGCTAAACGTACGCTTGCAGTAGCTGTATATAACCATTATAAGCGTTTGGCTCAGCCGGTTGATGATGAAGGCGTTGAGATAGAAAAAAGTAATATTATCATGGTAGGTAGTACGGGAACAGGAAAAACTCTTTTGGCTCGTACTATAGCGAAGTTGCTTGATGTTCCTTTCACTATCGTAGATGCTACTGTGTTTACTGAGGCTGGATATGTTGGAGAAGATGTTGAAAGTATTCTTTCTCGTTTGCTTCAGGTGTCAAATTTTGATGTGAATGCTGCGCAGCGAGGAATTGTATTTATTGATGAGATTGATAAGATTGCTCGTAAAAGCGATAATCCTAGTATTACACGTGATGTAAGTGGAGAGGGCGTTCAGCAGGGTTTACTAAAACTTCTTGAAGGTACGGTTGTAAATGTGCCACCTCGTGGTGGCCGTAAGCATCCTGATCAGGAGTATATCCATGTTGATACCAGAAACATTCTGTTTATTTGTGGTGGTGCTTTTGATGGTATTGAGCGAAAGATTGCTCAACGTCTGAATACGCACGTGGTTGGATATAATTCGGTTCAGAATGTACGTCAAATAGATAAGAATGATTTGATGCAATATATTCTCCCACAGGACTTGAAATCATTTGGTCTTATTCCAGAGATAATCGGACGTTTGCCTGTGCTAACTTATTTAAACCCACTTGATCGTGATGCGTTGAGTAGAATTCTCAAAGAGCCAAAGAACTCAATAGTAAAGCAGTATAGTAAGCTCTTTGAAATGGATGGTATAAA
>Ga0256404_1011444_pt1 | contig 11882 bp, 11 predicted proteins | sample RumenRJG_01DNA_FD_185990 | JGI IMG/M metagenome (GOLD analysis project Ga0256404, IMG submission 185990) | Bovine rumen microbial communities from Lethbridge, Alberta, Canada - RJG_01 | ecosystem: Host-associated > Mammals > Digestive system > Stomach > Rumen | place: Canada: Alberta | collected... | reverse complement strand
CCATGGCTTTCGGGGAGATGTACTCGAGGACGGCTTCGAAACTGAGGTCCTGGAGGGCTCCGACGGTTATGGTCATCGGCATTCCCTGGGAAATCCTCCCTACCTCGGTCTCGTCAACCTTTCCGTCGAAGATAAGGTCTCCCATGTCAGCTACGGTCGCGATAGTGGTCCCGTCGTTGAATGTGTTTGACTGGATAACTGAGTTTCCGACCTTTACGGGAATGTCAAGTATAAGTCCTGAAACCGTGGAGCGCACAAGGGTGGAACTGGAATTGGCATTGCTCTTGGCGACTCCGTCCCTCACGACTTCCAGGGATTCCTCGGCAGCCTTATATTCCTCCTTTGCCTGGGACAGGGCCTGGGAATACCTGTCATACTCGTCGGCGCTGACCAGTTTCTTGTCAAACAGTGATTTCTCCCTGTCGAAATCGACCTGGGCCTGCTGGAGGTTTATTTTTGCCAGGCGTACACGGCTTTCGGCAGCTGACAGGGAACCCATATCCGGAATGACCTTTACCTTGGCAATCACTTCGCCAGCCTTCACCTGCTCCCCGGCCTTCTTGTAAAGGTCGGAAATAATCCCACTAATCTGAGGCTTGATGTTCACCTCGTCCCTAGGGATGATTTTCCCCGTGATCACCGATGTCTTGTCGATGGTCTTGACAGCAGCGGACACATTGCTGTACCTCTCGGGCTTCGGCCTGGATTTCTTGTAAAGATAAACGAAGGTTCCCACGAACACCACTGCGAGCAGCGTCAGGAAGAAGTATCTTACAATCTTTTTCATATGACAAGTATATTTATTTCCTATAAATAATCTTCAAGTTTTCTTATTCATCCCTCATGGCATCCACCGGCTTGATGCTCATGGCCCTCATTGCGGGAGCCAGGCCGGCCAGCACTCCCAGGACCGTAAGCACGGCCACTGCGCCTATTGCCGTCCAGAACCCTATCTGGAAATGGGCAGTCAGGACACCGTCCTTGGTTGCCGCCAGTTCGGCGCCGGAAAGGATCAGCACGGTGAACATGATTCCGAGCGCCCCTGCCGTCATAGTCAGCACGATGCTCTCCTTGATTATCTGGCCGAGAATCATTCTCGGCGTGGCTCCTATGGCCCGGCGGATACCTATTTCCGAAGTTCTCTCCTTCACCGTCACCATCATGATGTTCGACACCCCTATGGCTCCGGCCAGAAGGGTTCCCAGACCGATGAGGAGAATCATGATATCGACGCCCTTCATAAGGTTGTCCATCATCGTGAAGATACTCTCGGAATTGACCGAAAACAGGGCCTGGTCGTCATCGGGATCGAAATAGTGGCGCCGTGAGAGGATGGCCGAAATATCCTTGAACAGAGTCTTCACCCTCCATCCGTCCCTTGCCGTAAATCCCAGGAACTCCACCTCGTCTCCCTTGCCGTACAGTTTGTTGAACACCTTCAAAGGGGCGGTAATCGTCCATTCCGAAGGAGCCCCTATGGAGATGTTGCTCTCAGACACATCAACCCCTATCACCTGGTAATAAACCCCTCCTATCCTAACCATCTGGCCGCAGGGATCCTCTCCTCCGGGAAACAGTTCTTCCCACGGCCTCTTTCCAAGGATGCAGACCTTCCTCTCGTCTTCCATGTCCATCCTGTTCAGGGGCCGCCCAAACTTGATTTTCGGGGTTTCAATGGAATAATAATCAAGCGTTATACCCTTGAAGCTGCCGTTGTACGTCCTGTCCCCGAATACGGCGGTCTCTCCCCATCTGGTACCGACAGGAGCAACCTTTTCCACCCCATCCACCTGGGCTTTTACGGCTTCGATGTCGCCGAAGTCCAGTTTCCAGCTGCGGCCTCTCTGGAAGCCCTTGTAAGGGCGGGTCGTGGCATTGGGTATCAGGAAACCGGAATTGGTGGCAAAACCTTTGAAATTTCTCAGGAGCAGGTCTTTAAGCCCCTGAGCGCCCCCACTGAGGGCCAGGAGCATGAATACTCCCCAGAAAATGCCGAAGCCGGTAAGGATGGTACGGCTTCGGTTCCTGGACAAGGTGTCCATGATTTCCTTGAAGCGGTCTATGTCGAAAAATGATCTCATCACTCGGCCCTCAACGCTTCTATGGGTTTGACTTTGGAGGCCTTGACGGCAGGCATGAGCCCGGCTATGGTACCGGCAATGATTAGGACGACGGTTGCTTCGACGGCTACGTCGATCCCCACCGTCGGATTCAGGAACATATACATCTTCATGAAGCCCAGGTCCACGGCCTTGCTCCCGAGGGTACTGTCCATCACCTGGTTGGCTATCAGCCCTAGAACCATCCCTATGTATCCGAAGAAAGCCGTTATCGCCACGCTCTCCGTAATGATCAGCTTCAGAATGGACCAGGGACGGGCTCCGAGGGCCTTCCGGATTCCGAATTCATGGGTCCTCTCCTTCACCGAGATAAGCATGATGTTGGAAACTCCGACAATGCCGCTCATCAGGGTGAAAAGGCCTATTATCCAAAGGGCTATGCGGATGTAGCTGATGGCCTTGTTCGCCTGCATGTCCGAGGTGAGCCTGTTCCAGATATAGCTTGTCGAATTGTCGTCAGGGGAGGCGAGGTGGGCCTCGTTGATGGCTTTCTTGATCCTTTTCTCGAAGTCTGCATTCTCCTTCTCGGTCTTAAGGCCATGGAAGGTGAATTTCAGCTGATCAAGGGAATTGTCCCCGTTCTTAAGGACATTCATGAACGAATAGGGGATGTAGCAGGTGCTGTCATATTCCCCTTCCGAATCCTTGAAGATTCCGACCACCTTGAATACCAGGCCCCTCATGGTGACCGCCCTGCCAATGATCTTCCCGGTCTGCTCATCTCCGCCTAACAGGATCGATGCTGTGCGATTGCCCACCACTATCACCTTCCTTGCCTCTTTCTCGTCCGGAGGATTGACGAACCGTCCCTTTATTATCCTGATCTTCTCAATGTCTGCAAGCACCGGAGAAGCGCCGACCAGGCGGACGGATATACTCTCGCGACCGAGGGAGACGGTGTCGCTGACGCTCACCTGCGGAGTCACCTCATCGATGATTCCGCTGAAGGCAGGGGCCTCGAGCAGGTTTACGTCCCTGTCGTCAAATCTGATCCTGGTGCCCGTCCTGAGACCGTTGTAAGGTATGCTCATCGAACCAGGATAGACGGCCATGGAGTTGGTCATCACGTCCATGCTGGATGAGAGGAGGGCATTGAGAAGACCGTTTCCGGCTCCGAGCAGGGCTATGAGCATGAAGACTCCCCATGCCACGGCGAAGCCGGTAAGGGAAGTGCGCAGCTTGTTGTGCCCGAGGGTACTGCGGAGTTCGTCGAAGAGGTCTTTCATAGACATTATTTGATAAGGTCTCCGGAGCCGAAGCGGGCGGCGCTGTGGTCGCGGTTCTGCTCGATGGAGCCTATGACTCCGTCGCTGATGTGTATTATCTTGTCGGCGGCGTTCGCCACTCCGCTCTCATGGGTGACCACTATGATGGTCATCTTGTCTTCGCGGTTGAGCCTTGAAAGAAGTCCCATGATCTCGACCGAAGTCTTGGAATCGAGGGCACCAGTGGGCTCGTCGGCAAGGATGATGTCAGGATGGGTGACAAGGGCCCGGGCTATCGCCACCCTCTGTTTCTGGCCACCGGACATCTCATTGGGAAAATGAGTGGCCCACTGGGTCAGCCCCATGCGGTCCAGGTATTCCATGGCCATCTGGCGTCTCTTGCGCCGTCCGATTCCCTGATAGAAGAGGGGAAGTTCCACATTCTCCACAGCCGTCTTGAATCCGATGAGGTTATAGGACTGGAAAATGAAACCTATCATACGGTTGCGGTAGTCTGCCGCCTGCTTCTCGCTCAGGTCTTTGATCAGGCGGCCGTCAAGCCAGTACTCCCCGGTGTCATAATTGTCGAGGATTCCGAGGATGTTCAAGAGGGTGGACTTCCCCGAGCCGGACGCGCCCATTATGGACACGAACTCTCCCCTGTCGATGGAAAGGTTTATGCCCTTGAGGACATGCAGCGGCTGTGCGCCAAAATAGGTCTTGTTTATGTCTTTAAGCTCAAGCAGCATCTGTTTTTTCAAGTTTAGCCATACCTGCGCGGCGGGTTCTTCTTTGTTTATTAGTGTATGAGTTTATTAATACACTGCAAAGATATGCCTTAGTTTTCAATTATCCAACACCTATGCAAAAATTTTTCCATAAAATGATTAACTTGGACACATGAAAAAATTATTTACCCTCGTCATCACCCTGACGGCCGCCTTCGCCGTCCATGGCCAGCCCCTCATCATGGGGCACCGGGGATTCACCACCACGGAAGGATCCTACCAGAACACCCTCACAAGCCTGCGCAAGGCACAGGAACTGGGCATCTATTCAATTGAACTGGATGTCCACCTGAGCACTGATGATTCGCTGATGATTATTCACGGACCGACCATTCCCGGCACCGGAAAAGATATCCAGAAGGTAGATTATGCCACGGCAAGGAGCTTTACCCTCCCCAACGGAGACTTTATCCCCACTCTCCCGGAATTCTTCGCCCAGGCCAAAAAGACTCCTGAGCTCTTCCTTTTCCTGGAGCTCAAGAAACAGGAGAACCAGGCCAGGGAAACCCGGATGGCGGAAAAGGTCATCAGTCTCTGCGACAGGATGGGCATGTATCCTCAGATGTGGTTCATATCCTTCGAACAGCACCTGATCGACGAGATTCTCCGCCTGCACCCGGGCGCCAGGACGATGTACATAACCGGGAACGCCCATTCCCTTTCTCCCAGGGCGGCGGCGGAAAAGGGATACAAAGGCATCTCCTACCATTGGGATGCCGTCCTCAACGAGCCGGAAATCCTCGACGAATGCCGTGCCTACGGACTTGAAACGGTGATATGGCCGGTGAACAGCACGGATCTGGCCCTATATGCAGTCAGACACAACCTCACCCACATCACTACGGATTACCCACAGAAGGTCAAAGCTCTGTATGAAGCCGTGGCGGGGTTCTCGAAAGGATGGAGGCATGAGCCTCTGAAGGGAACCTATTACGACTGCGCCACACGCATCAATCCCTCCGACGTGGAGGCTCACGGCTATGAAATCCGGGCCTCCAAGAAGCTTATCTGCTTCGACCTCGACGGTACGCTTACCCAGCACAAGACACCCATATCCCCTGAGAACAGGGCCGTCCTGGATAAACTTGCCGAAAGGTATATGCTAGTAATGGCAGGAGGCGGAGGGTGCGAAAGGATCTACAAGCAGATGGGGAACTACCCTATAGACATCCTGGGCAACTACGGGATGCAGGAAAGCACCGTCAAGGATGGGAATTTTGTGATGGTCAGGGACCTGAAAGAAGAGGTTGACCGGAAATTCTTCGAAGAAAGATGCAACTACCTGCGCAAGAAATACGGCTATACCAAGTACAAAGGCGAATCACTGGAATTCCATGAATCCGGGATGGTGACGTTCGGCCTGCTCGGAACCAAGGCTGCCGCAAAAGACAAACTCTTATTCGACCCGGACAAGGCCAAGAGGAGAGCCATGCTGCGCGAAGTCCAGGAAATATTCAAGGATTATTCCGTATTTATCGGAGGGACGACCTCCTTTGACATCGCAAAGAAAAAATACAACAAGTACGACTCACTTATGGAATACGCCCGCCAGAGAGGTATCTCAAAGGATGAGATACTGTTTGTCGGGGACGATTTCGGCGACGGTGGCAACGACAGCCAGGCAAGGCTCTACGGTCTTGACTATATCCAGATAGACGATTACACCAAACTTCCCGATCGTCTGGAATTCCTGTACAGATAACCGTTGCTTGAAAAGGGCCGGTCGCCTTTTTTCAATTGCCCGGTTAAAAACTTTTTTGGGTTTTTGTGTTTTTGGCACGATAATGGTATTAACGCCTAATCGGACAAAATACACATAAGCTGATATTGATTTAGTTAGAATTGCAGCGGGGCCTGTCGGGAAGACACGCCCCGTTTTCTTTTATTCCTGCTTGCCGCCTGCAATGTCGAGAAGCTCGTTGGTGATGCGCTGCTGGCGGGATTTGTTGTAATCCAGAGTGAGATCTTCCAGTATCTCATTACCGTTGTCCGTAGCTGTCTGCATGGCTACGGTACGGGCGGCATGCTCTGCCGCAGAGGTATCAAGCAGGACGGTGAACAGCTTCAGCCTTAGATAGTTGGGAATCAAGGTCAGGATAAGTTCCTCCTTGGAGGGTTCAACGATGTATTCAACCTCCCCTCCGTCCCCGGACACTATCGAGAGGGGCAGCCACACCTCCTGTAACGTGGGTTGGGACGCAGTGGAAGCATAGTGGTTGTACACAAGTTCCACCTTGTCGAACCTGCCTGCCTCAAAGCCGTCCATCACCTCCTTTGCAAGGATGGATGCACCCTCGAAGGATGGGTGTTCGGACAGTTCCGAGAAGTCAGCGGGAGAGGGATGGAGAGACTTCCTCATCGCTTCCGCCATCTTCCTGCCGACTGAATACACCGTAACCTTCACGCCCTTGCCTTCATATTCACCGACTACCTTCCTGGCCTGCCGGATGGCATTGGCATTAAAGCCTCCACAAAGGGAAGCATTTGAGGAAAAAGCGATCAGCGCCACGCTGCGGACTTCCCTCTCCTGCGCATAAGGACTTTCGGACACGGATACACCTTCCCCAAGCAATCCCTCAAGGATATGGTTCATCCTGGACTGGTACGGGAGCATGCCTCCGATGGCGTTCTGGGCCTTGTGCAGCTTCGCAGAAGCGACCATCTTCATGGCCGAAGTTATCTTCAGCGTACTGCGCACCGAAGTGATCCTTCCCTTTATTTCCTTGAGCGACGGCATTTATTCCTTGACTATATAATGGCGGGCAACCGAAGAGGCCACTTCCTTGATAATCTTTTCCACTCCTTCATCCATTCCTCCGGCTTCCAGGACATCCAGCACGTCTTCCTTGTGAGACGCCCTCATCCTGTCCAGAAAATCACCCTGGAAATCCCGGACCTTGTCGATGGGGATCTTTGCCATAAGGGCATGGGTGCCACAATACAGGATGGCCACCTGCTCTCCCACCGGCATGGGGCTGTACTGGGCCTGGATGAGAAGCTGGTTGTTCTTGCGGCCCTTGTCAAGGGCCATCGCGGTCACGGGATCCATGTCGGACGAGAATTTCGAGAAGGACTCGAGTTCATTGTACTGGGCCTGGTCGATCTTCAGGGTTCCCGCCACCTTCTTCATGCTCTTGACCTGGGCGCTGCCTCCCACGCGGGATACGGAGATTCCCACATTGACCGCCGGACGGAATCCCTGGTTGAAAAGTGAGGTTTCCAGATATATCTGTCCGTCGGTGATGGAAATCACGTTGGTGGGGATATATGCGGACACATCTCCCGCCTGGGTCTCGATGATTGGAAGGGCGGTAAGCGACCCCCCGGCTTTCACCTTGCCCTTCAAGGACTCAGGGAGGTCGTTCATGCTCTCCGCAACCTCCTGCTGCGCAGTGATTTTAGCCGCCCGCTCCAGCAATCTTGAATGGAGATAGAACACGTCCCCGGGATATGCTTCGCGACCGGAAGGACGCCGGAGGATGAGGGAAACCTCCCTGTAGGCCACCGCCTGTTTCGAGAGATCGTCATATACCACGAGGGCAGGCCGGCCCGTATCGCGGAAATACTCTCCGATGGCGGCTCCGGAGAAAGGTGCGAAATACTGCAGGGCGGCCGGGTCTGCAGCCGTAGCGGCCACCACAATCGTATAGTCCATGGCCCCCTTGGCGCGGAGGGTATCCACAATATTTGCCACCGTGGAGCCCTTCTGTCCCACTGCCACATAGATACAATAGACAGGCTTCCCTTTGAGGAATTCCCCTCGCTGGTTGATGATGGTATCGATGGCTATGGCGGTCTTGCCCGTCTGGCGGTCACCGATAATCAGCTCCCTCTGGCCGCGGCCGATGGGAATCATGGCGTCGATCGACTTGAGTCCCGTCTGGAGGGGTTCATTCACGGGCTGGCGGTAGATTACACCCGGGGCCTTCCTCTCGAGAGGCATCTCCACGAGGTCGCCCTTGATGTCGCCCAGACCGTCGATAGGGTTCCCGAGCGGATCCACCACGCGGCCGACCATGGACTCGCCCACCTTGATGGAGGAGATGCGGCCCGTCCTGCGGACAGTCATGCCCTCTTTCACCATGTCAGTAGGTCCCAGGAGGACGGCTCCGACATTGTCCTGCTCGAGGTTCATCACGACAGCCATCACCCCGCTCTCCGTTTCGAGCAGCTCGCCGGCTTCGGCCTTGCCGAGACCATATATGCGGATGACGCCGTCGCTGACTTGAAGGATCTTCCCTATCTCTTCGAATTTAAGGGAGACGTCGATGTCCCTGAGCTGCGAAAGCAGCACGTCGGATATTTCACTTGGTTTTATTGTCTGCGCCATATTCTCTATACTACCCTTCTGTTTTTCTCTATGAACTGATGCCTGATGGTCTCGATCTGACGGGCCACGCTCGCATCCACCATGTAATCGTCTATCTCAAAGATAAACCCTCCGATAAGGTCCGGCCTTACCAGGGTTTCCACCACGATATTGTCCCCAGTCACCCGGCTCATAAGGGCCACGAGCCTGTCCCTGAGGTCATCAGACTCCACCGCAGTAATGAGCCTGCACATCCTGATGCCACGCGACCTGTAGTACCGGGTCAGGTAATCCTGGAAAATAAGCCTGAGTTCACTCTCGCGCCCACCCTTTATCACGAGCCGCAGGAATTTTTCCAATTCCGGACGGAGGGCACCATCTCCCAGGGCTGCCGAAAACAGGGCGATTTTCTCGCCTGTAGAAACGGCTACCGGATCTTCAAGCGCGCGCTGCAGTGCAGGCACCCGGGAGAGCGCCTGCGCAAGGACCGGCACCTGTGAGGCAACGGCTTCAGTGCCCCCGGTGAGTTCAGTGTACTCAAAAAGGGCCTTGGCATAGCGTGAAGATATGATTCCGGTATTCATCTGATCCTAGTTCCTTATTCCCGCAGGGATGGCCGAAGATATTTCCCCCGCCATCTTCTCGGCCAGCCGTATCTGCTGCTCCTGTGAAGAAAGATTCTCCCGGACCACCTTTTCGGCGACCTCCACGGAGAGTTCCGCAACCTGTCGGCGGATATCCCTTATGGCGCTCTCCTTCTCGGCCTCGATTTCCGTCCTGGCTTTCTTGAGGATGATTGAAGCCTCTTCGCGGGCTTCTTCCTTTGCCTGGGCGATAATCTTATCCTTGGTTTCGGAAGCCTCCTTGAGAAGGCGAGCCTGTTCCTTTTTGGTCGCCTCGATGAGGGCAGCCTGCTCTTCGGAGAGGAAATGCAGCTTCTCCTGAGCCTCCCGCGCGAGGCGCAGCGAGGTGTCGATATGCTCGCTCCTCTTCTCAACCATCCTTGTAATTACGGGGAACCCGAATTTGGCAAGGACGAAGAAGACTATGCCGAAGATTATGACCATCCACAGGAGGAGGCCCGTATCTGGAGTTACAAGAAACATCCTTTTGGAATACTTACTTGACGACTATGGCCAGCAGGCAGACGATGATTGCAAACAGGGCCGCGCCTTCGATCATACCGGCTACGATGATCATGCTGGAACGGATGTCACCGGAAGATTCGGGCTGACGGGCGATGGCCTCCATGGAAGAAGATCCGATCTTTCCTATCCCGTATCCCGCTGCAAACGCTGCGAGGGCGGCGCCTATTGCGGCTCCTACTTTGCCCATGGCCGCTCCGGCGACCGCCTGAAGAATGATTGCAAGTAACATGATTCTATGATTTTTAATTGTTTATGATTTCTGTCTCGCCAGTCCGATATATATGGATGAAAGCATTGTGAACACGTAAGCCTGGATGAAGGAAATCAGCATTTCCAAACAGTCCAGGAAAATACCGAAGGCTACGCTGACCACGCTCATCGACCCGGTCATCACCGACCCGTATTTTGCCATTATGAAGATGATGCAGACCACGCTGAGGATCTGGATATGCCCCGCAAGCATGTTGGCGAAAAGCCTTATTGTAAGGGAAACCGGCTTCATAATGGCGCTGAACACCTCGATGACCGGCATGATGGGCTTGAGGAAGCCCGGCACTTCCGGTGCGAATATCTCCTTGTAATAATGTTTCGTACCCGTGGCGTTTACGATGACAAAAGTAAACAGGGCAAGCACCAGGGTGCAGGCGATGTTGCCGGTAAGGTTTGCTCCTCCGGGGAAGAACGGGATTATGCCGAGAAAGTTGTTCAGGAGGATGAACAGGAAGGCCATGATAAGATAAGGGGAATACTTCCTGTAGTCCTCTTCCCCGATATTCGTACGGGCCATGTCATGGATCATCATGACCAGCGGCTCCATGAAGGCGGCGATGCCCGAAGGCGCCTCGTTCAACGCGTCATGTTTCCTGTACCATCTGGCTGTCAGGAGGATAATGACCAGAAGCAGGAGGCTGCTCATCATCAGAGACAGGACATTCTTCGTAACCGACAGGTCCAGCGGACGGTACTCGCTCCCGTCCGGAGCCGTCTCCACTATCTTTCCCTCATGGGAAGAACCTTCAGGCGCAATGTGAAGTCCCTCAAAACCGGATCCTTCCAGCTTTTTCGAACTGAAAACATGCCATCCCGAATACTTCGACCAGACGATTACCGGCAGGAACAATTCAACCTTGCGGTCCCGCCCCAGGTCCATGATATGCCACTCATAGGCATCCCCCACATGGCCGAAAATGATGCCGGGAAGGTCTATCTCCCCTGAATTATCAGCGGGGCCGGAAATATCGTCCTCCGCGGGCAGGGAATACTCCTGGCCGGACGAACTTTTTCCTGAATCTTCCGTGAGGACGGCAGGAGAATTCCCTGCCGAAAGGAAGATTGCGGCAAGGACGGCAAACAGCGGTATGAGGACGGCCCTTTTCATTCTTCCACGCAAGCAACCACCTTATTGTCAGATACCTCCACAAATCCCGAACTGATCTTCACGGAATCCTCCTTCTCCCCGGTCCTCCACCTGATTTCGCCCTTCGTCAAAGAAGACACGAGCGGAGCATGGTTGTGCAGGACCTCGAAGGCGCCGGCGGAACCCGGAAGGAACACGCAGTCGACCTCCTTCTTTGCCAGAGTCTTCTCCGGCGAAAGTACTTCCAAAGATATTTTCCCGGTCCCGGACATATCAGCCTAACTCTTTTTTCCTGCCATTGCAAGGATCTTTTCTCCCTTGGCTATGGCATCCTCGATCGTACCCACATTCAGGAAGGCCTGCTCCGGCAGGTAATCCACCTCCCCGTCAAGTATCTTGTTGAACCCGTTGATGGTGTCCGCAATGCTGACCATCACGCCGGGTACACCCGTAAACTGTTCCGCCACGAAGAACGGCTGGGACAGGAACCTCTGCACCCTGCGGGCGCGGTTCACTGTAATCTTGTCCTCATCGGAAAGCTCGTCCATGCCGAGGATGGCTATTATGTCCTGGAGTTCGGCGTTCTTCTGGAGGATCTGGACTACCCTGCGGGCCGTATCGTAATGCTCCTGCCCGACGATGTTCGGATCCAGGATCCTCGACGTGGATGCAAGGGGATCGACGGCGGGATATATTCCTAGTTCGGTTATCTTGCGGCTGAGGACGGTCGTCGCGTCGAGGTGGGAGAATGTGGTGGCAGGAGCCGGGTCGGTCAGGTCGTCGGCCGGCACATAGACGGCCTGCACGGAGGTGATGGACCCGTTCTTGGTGGATGTGATCCTCTCCTGCATCTGTCCCATTTCTGTGGCAAGGGTCGGCTGGTATCCCACGGCGGAGGGCTGGCGACCCAAAAGGGCGCTCACCTCCGAACCCGCCTGTGTGAAACGGAAAATAT
>Ga0256404_1011441_pt1 | contig 11884 bp, 14 predicted proteins | sample RumenRJG_01DNA_FD_185990 | JGI IMG/M metagenome (GOLD analysis project Ga0256404, IMG submission 185990) | Bovine rumen microbial communities from Lethbridge, Alberta, Canada - RJG_01 | ecosystem: Host-associated > Mammals > Digestive system > Stomach > Rumen | place: Canada: Alberta | collected... | reverse complement strand
TGCAAAATTACAGCAAAATGTCGTTAAAACAATCAAAATCCCGACAAAATTTGCTCAAATCAAAAAAAACATGTACATTTGCACCATCAAATTATTGTTGAACTTAAAAATGATGGTATGAACAACATTGATTCAAGCACTGGCGAGATCGTGATGTACCAACCCGATGAAACCATCAGGCTGGAAGTAAGAATGGGTGAAGAAACCGTATGGCTGACACAACAGCAAATGGCAACTCTATTTCAACGCGATCAATCTGTAATTGCAAGGCATATTCGCAACATCTACAAAGAAGAGGAATTAGATGAAGAGGGCACTTATGCAAAATTTGCATATATGGGGCATGATGGATTACAACTGTACGAAGTCACTCATTATAACCTTGATGTAATAATCTCTGTTGGCTATCGTGTAAAATCAAAACGTGGTACTAAGTTCCGCCAATGGGCAAACAAAGTCCTCAAAGACTATTTGCTAAAAGGTTACGTAGTTAATCAGCGCATCTCAGTATTGGAACATCAAGTAGCAGACTTAACGGAGAAAGTCAATTTCTTCGTCTGCTCATCACTGCCCCCAGTAGAAGGTATCTTCTTCGATGGTCAGATCTTCGATGCCTACGTGCAGATTGTCAGCCTTATCAAACAGGCTAAACATTCAATCGTCCTCATCGACAACTATATCGACGAGACCACCCTGACGATGCTCAGCAAGCGCGATGCCAACGTTTCAGCCACCATCTACACCCGTCAGTTATCAAATCAGCAACAGCTTGACATAACGCGACATAACCAGCAGTATCCACCCATCACCGTCAATCTCTGCCATCGAAACCATGACAGATTCCTGATTATCGACGATGTGGTATATCTCTTCGGGGCCAGCCTCAAAGATGCAGGTAAGAAACTCTTCGCCTACATCAAAATGCAAGAAACCCCAGCAGCGGAACTGCTGTATAATATAAGATAATGGTTTTTGTTATTCGACACGTCGTGATGACGGATGACATTGTTTTCATACGAATAGATTTAGAGTTAACAAATTATTAGGGCTCAGCGGAGCCCATTTTTTATGCTCTTTACGACAATCTCTGCCCCTCTTCCCTTACTTTGTCGCAATTATAATCCCTTGTCGCAACAACTCCGACAAGAATCAGGCTAATTTTTTGGAATCAGCCCAAAATCCCCGTACCTTTGCATCAGTTATCTTATTTTCATACGTTATTTGTTCATTTTGCATAAATTTGGTTTTTAGTTATTTGGTTAGTAATGTAGCATACAGGGTTCGCTGAGACAGCGAGCCCTTTTGCTATTATTGATTCGATTGAACCCGATTATTCGTTCCTCTGATTAATCAGATTAACCACCACTTTCACCATGACATCCTTCTCTTCCGTCTTACTTTCGGCAATCATCAGAGTCAGAGCCACGAGAGTATTGTCTGCAAGACGCTTACTACCATCCTCACGATAAAGGATACCATTGTTATTCAGGAACCACAGGAACAGTGTGGCAGCAATACGCTTGTTACCATCACTGAACGAATGGTTCTTGGTTACCAGATACAGCAGCATGGATGCTTTTTCCTCCACACTAGGATAAAGTTCGTTCCCTCCAAAGGTCTGGTAGATCTGACCTATGCTACTCTTGAATGAATCGTCCTTCTCATTTCCAAACAGCGTAGAACCACCAAACTTATCACGCAGACGCCCAATCTCTTCCATCGCATTGTCATAAGTAGCATGGAATTTCTCTTGCTTAGTGGTCTTATCAATGGTCAGACGTTCGTAGTCATAATTATCAAGCGTATCAAGGGCATAGGAATAATCTGTCACCACCTCAAAGAGAGCATTAGTCTCATCAGTGGACAGAACAGTTTGGCTCTGAATAGTACGGCCAAGCATGCCTACTAACTGACGCAGTTCACCAATCTGTTCACTATGGATACGCTGATTGACAGCATAACCCTTTACGAGATAATCTTTTAATACCTTGTTTGCCCATTGACGGAACTTTATACCTCGTTTAGAATTCACGCGATATCCAACAGAAATAATCATGTCCAAATTGAAATACGGAATGTTTCGTTTAACAGCTCTTCTTCCTTCAACCTGAACTTGTGCAATTTTTGCACAGGTTGACTCTCTATCTAATTCTTCCACTTTGTAGATGTTGTTGATGTGGCGAACTATAGAGGTTCGATCCGTCTGAAACAGCTCTGCCATCTGAGCCTGAGTCAGCCACACCGTATCATCCTCTAATCGAACATCGATTTGAGTCTTACCATCTTCCGTCTGGTAAATAACAATTTTCTGATCTTCTTTCATTCTTTCTTATTTCTGCTACAAAATTAATACTTTTCTACAAATATAGTATGCAAAAATCGAAAATGTTACATCCTAAAGGAAGTTTTTTTTGAAGTAATTATGATTTTGTTATCTCGACATTGATCTCCGTCCTGAACTTCCTTACATAGATGAAGTCAGTAATGGCAAACAACATGTGCTGAAAGAGTTTATGGAATTGGCTGATGAGATGCAAGTCTTTTGTCAGTTCAGGGTCCAGTCCCTCATTCCAATTAGGAGGCGGACAGTCCATACCAATGAATGAATCAAACGTATAGCCCTCATCTCGTGGAAATGTCAGAGTCAGTATAGAGATGCCATCAGCATATAAAGGATTTAAATCTTCATCGCAAAGCGCATACCATAACTCCTGCCTATCTTCGCCCTGTATAGGATGTAAAGCCGGATATTCAACATCAAAATAACACTTAGCAGTGAGTTCCATATCTTCGCCATCTCTCTCATCGATGGTGTCTATCATCTTTTCCCAGATACGATGAGCGCGCTCGTACATATCAAGAAGTGCCCCTCGCAATGCATCATTGAATGCAATAATATCAGGTAAGATCTCTGCCTGATGAGCAAGCAGTTCTTTGTTTATGATATTTTTACGCAGACTTAAAAGTGCATCGCCATTTACCGAGTAATCACGAGTGTTATTATACCCTTGGATGATTTCCTTTTCAATCATCTTAATGCTATAGTCGCAAAGCGCATTGATTTCAAAGTCCTTTTTATTCATATTTTAATCCCATAAATTAAGAAAATACTTACGAAACAAATCCAACCCCTCATTGATGATTGGATAGTCATCTCTATATACCACTTTATTGGGCTCTACCAATTCAAAAGCATCGATCATCTTCTGAATAGCCTTATTCCAAGCAGCAATATCCTTGAAGCCTGGTGGATGCCCGTGCTTATCGAGAGATTTAAATGCCTTTAAACGAGGCACTATATCCCTCGCAATATAATGATATGTCCCCCATACTTCCTCTATTGGGAAGTCATTCTTATAACTCCAGTTCTCTGAGTCATCATCTTTCTTTTTCCTTTTCATATTGTTTCTCTTATTGTTCTCAATGCAAAGATAGAATAAACCTCTGCCGTTTTGGGGCAGAGGTTTGATAGTTTTTAAAATATGATAGGTTTGTCGTCTGGTGGAGGAATAATAGAGGTAATATCGAAGCCATCCAGGGGATTATTCTCTCCATTTATACTCGACCCTCTGATTTCACCTCCATAAGTAGGTGGACAATTATCTAACGATTTGTCTTCTGGATTCGCAAATCGGGTAAACTCTCCAATAAAATCTAGTAATACAATACCTGTTGCCCCCTTGCGATGTTTTGCAATGATGACCTCTGCCTTTCCCCTATAGTCTTTGCCATCATCACTTTGATAGAGACCATAATACTCAGGGCGATGTAAAAACACTACCATGTCTGCATCTTGTTCAATGGCACCAGACTCTCTTAGATCAGACAATTGAGGGCGTTTCCCCTCTACACCTTCTCGAGATTCCACGCCTCGATTTAACTGGCTCAATGCCAACACTGGCACATTCAGTTCCTTAGCCAAGCCCTTCAGAGAACGAGATATCAATGACACTTCCTCCTGACGGTTGTTATACCTCATACCACTGGCTGTCATCAGTTGCAAATAGTCAATCATAATCAGTTCGACTTTATGCTCTTTCACTAGTCTTCGAGCCTTTGACCTCAATTCCATCACTGAGAGCCCTTCTGTATCATCAATATATAAAGGCGCCTCTATCAAACGTGTCAGACTCTTATCGAGTCTATTCCAATCCTCCCTATCTAACTGACCGTTCAACAACTTCTTCCCCTCAATCCCACTGACATTTGACATCAGACGATTTGCAAGTTGTATATCCGTCATTTCCAAAGAGAAGAATGCCATAGGTTTATTCTGGTCAATCGCAATACTTTTTGCCAATGAAAGTGCAAAGGCAGTTTTTCCCATGGCAGGGCGACCTGCGATGATGACGAGATCTGAGTTCTGCCATCCACAAGTCATGTCGTCTAGTTTGTAAAATCCTGTTGGGATACCTGTTAATCCCCCAGTATTAGAATGTGCTTTCTCTATGATATCAACAGCCTTTCCAATAATGGGTCCCAGGGCAGAATAGTTCTTCTTCATATTCTTCTGGGTCAGTTCAAAAAGAATACTCTCTGCCTCTTGCATTACGTCATGAATATCATAGGTCTCGTCAAATGTCTTTTTCCCTATCACACTGACATAGTTGATCATCTGGCGAGCCAAATACTTTTCAGCAACGACATTAGCATGATATTCGATGTTTGCAGAAGAGGCAGTTCTAGAACTTAAATCTGCTATATAGGCAGGCCCGCCCACTTCCTCGAGTTTTCCCATCTTTCCTAATTTGTCTGTTACCGTAAGAACATCAACAGGACTCAGTTCCATGCTGAGGCGCATGATGGCCTCATACACCATTTGGTTTCTTGGCTCATAGAAACTTTCAGGCTTCAACAAGTCGCACACCTCTAGATATGCATTATTATCTATCATAAGTGCTCCTAATACGGCTTTCTCCATCTCTGGAGCCTGAGGCATCACATGACCATAAGTGAGATCCGCTGGTTGTTGGCCTCTTCTAGTATTCTTTCTTTGTTCTGGCATAATCTAATGGATTTTTTGAATTGAATGTAGCATAGTCAATACGGACTTGTCTGCCCAATGAGGGATCTGTAGCCAAGAGGATGTTGCTTGATTTGCAATTTCTAATAAGGATTTTGCACAATCGTTGTTCGTCTTCAGTCATTTCCTTGTGATATTCTCCTGTTGTCAGAACCACTACCATTCTGTCTAATCTTGTATTGATATCTTCCATCTCCAGCAACTCGCAGAAATACTTGACTCCATTCGTATTCTCATCAGCATACGATGTGATTGTTTCTGGACTGAACAAGTCAGACTGAAACAGGCCACACAATTGCTCAATACTCATGTTGTTTCTCTCGTCACTCAATGCCGGAATTGCCTGAACGATGAACTTGCTAATGGCAGCCATACGCTCATAGTAAAAGCCTCTAAACTCTCTGCGAAACATTCTCTTCTTTTTAATCTTGTTCATCCTCCTGCTGATATACCAGAAATCTTCTTTGGATCGTCTGATCAATTCCTTTTTCTTTGAATGCGCCAACTCTTTTATAGTAGGAACATGGCCACCATTCTTATGAATGATGGTGAAATACCTCTTTGTCTTTACCTTATAATATTTGGAGTCACTCCACCTGTCTTTGATCTCTAAATCTTCATCAAACCTTAAATATTCCTGTGACTGCTCTCTCACAAAGCCATAGAATGAGGTATGCCAGATGCAGCAAGCTGCTATTTCTGCATTAGTAGCTTTCACATCAGGCGCGAGAATGATTTCCTTTGTCAGCGAGTGCTCCCAATAATCACCTTCCATTGGGTATGCATTGAGACGAAATCCCCCACCCTCCATTTCTCTCGTGGTGATATTACACACATCACTATTCGCATCGTCATCGTACTTAGGTGTCATCTGACGCAGCATATCAAAATGAATCTTATACCATTTCAAATTACCCTCTGCATCTGGATGCATCTGCAAAAGACAAGGTACTACCTCGTCAAAAGTAACACTGTTTAATAATTCTTTGAAAGTCATAATCTGTTCTTTTATCTTTATTGTTCTCAGTGCAAAGATAAAAGAAACCCCTGCCGTTTTGGGGCAGAGGTTATAAGTTTGTTCAGAGCTTTTTTATTTGGGTAAGTCAGTTTCTCGATAATCTTTCATCTTAGACAATAGCATATTAAAGAAATCTACTATTCTGCTATCATCGGTACCAACATCTGCGACGAAGTTAAAATCAGCATCCTTTTTAAATAGTTTCGATTCATCACATATTTCTTGTACTTTTGCTATGAATTTATCTGGATGATTGCCAGTTGAAAGAATAGATAAAACATACTTATTACCTTCACCATCCATTTTTAATCCAACGGTGATTGTGCCATTCTTTCTTTCGTATTTCTCATTTTTGCCTTTACAAAAGTATTCATGTACAAGTATGCCATCAGCATCTATCCACTGATTTGTTCCATCTTTATTGATTTTGTCTTTTATAGCAAGTATTTTATCGAGTTTATTATGATTTTCCCTCTTATTGGTTAGAAAACATCTATAGTGTTTTATACATTGATTACGATTCTTGCCGACTCCTAATAAATATTGGGGATGATAGTAATTATTCTTACTTATATCACTCGGGTCTAGATAGTGCATTTCTGCTTTAACTGCATCAAAGAACCTTCTCGCATTATCTTTAAATAACTTGTTTCTCCATAAATCTCCCCATCCAATATAAACAGGTAATTTGCTGTATTGTTTTATACTATTTATGTCATCTTCAATAGTGTTAACAACTTGTGGGTCATAATTATTTATTGCCTCCCCTAGAGATTGATCTATAACGTTGAACAGATTAAAGATTTGTATAATACCATCTTTCTTTTTATTATTATAGTCACAATAATTTTCTATAAGATGACCAACATGTCCCATAGTTGGATCAACACTAAAATCAAACCACTCCTTTGAATCCATACTATTGAAGTCATCAAATCGATACAAGTATCTTAGTATTTCGAGATTATCAATTGGGGTTGGTTTATCATCTTTCCAATTTTGAGGGTGCGAAGAACCTGGGTTTTTCATTACCACTGTTCCACATATATCCCAGGAATCTCCCAATTGAAGTAATGTTCTCCAACGATATTCTATACCGTTTATTTTTTTATAATGTGCATAAACTTTCATCTTTCTCATATATTTATAAAAATCAAGAACCATATACAATTGAAATCTCTTTGTCAGCTGTTGGATTGACAAGTATTGTCCTTGTCTGCCAAACGACATTCAGGCCATCCATGCAATCTGCAAGTTTTTCAAGTAAACCAGAAGGATCAGACGAACCACATAGAGTTACAACCACTTTCTTCGAAGAACGTAATTGGGCCAGGTATTCACTTCTGATCGTATCAATGATGCTCTGAAGTTGCTCTTCATCGTTGGCTCCTTTCCCCTTGATGCGAACTTCATATACTCTATCTGCATCGTAGAGGTCTTTGAGATCAGAATAGTCTATTGAGACTACACCTATCTGCTGCAATATTCCACAGACAACGGCATCAATGTTTTTCCATTGATAGGGCCAAGGGCCTTGGCATGCGTTATACTTTGCAATGAGTGCTTTACGCTTTTCGTCGAAGTCACGCCCTGCTTTTTCAAAATCCTCATCTGAGATTCTCCCAGCATCATGAAGTTCACTCAATGCAGCATAATTATCATAGATGCTTGGTTTTTTACAATTCTCCATATATGTGATTGTTTTACCTTTGTATTCTGCATAGGCGATTTCTCGTCTTGTGCTATCACCAATATAGCCACCCACATTGATGACATAGATTTCATCTGCCAAATCGATCTTAGCCAGATGCTGGCGATCTAACATGTCTTTCACACCCTCTGTCCATACTACATCATCTCCAGAATGGCCAAACAGCCCCACAGAAATAACGATGTTGCCTTCAAGTGTCAAGCGCTTTTGCGCTTCCAGGAATTCATCCTTGAAACGGGTGCTTCCACAGAGGGTTATCACTTTAAATCCATTAACCATAATTCTTATTTATCATTTTAGGTGCAACAAAGATACTACTTTATTTTGAAACCTACATCAATTTAACAATCTTTTTTAGGTTTCAAGTAGGTCATTTCCCAGAAAAGACCAGCAGCCAATTCCACTTCGCTGATTTCCACATCGACTCTTACTTTCACTTCCATACTCAACACCTCAATCTTATCTTTATGTTCTGCCGCAGAATACAAAAGTCCTTTCTCGTCGTTGACAGAACAATTCCAGTCAATTAAAGAATTCGTCATTTCCCATCTAGAAGCCAACTCGATATAAAGATTGGTGGACTTTGGCTCGCACTCCTGAGCCCAATGGTTGTATATACCACGGAAAACCTCAATACTAGCATCAGAGAGATGATGCCTGCTATTTACTACGAATAGATGATCAAGATGCGGAAGTACGCTCTCAAAATCATACTTTTTAAAAATTTCTAATACTGTCATAATAATCTTCTTATAAGTTAATCCCACCAATTTCTCATTCGATGCTCCAGATAGAGGAAAAAGACATGCCAGGCTTTTTCTTGACGGAGAGAATAGGGGTCATGATAATGACTAAACCGTTTCCTGTTACGTTGATTGACGATCTTCTCCAACTCATCATAATCATCAATGTATGATCTTCCTTGGATAATATTTACCAAACGCATAGCCACTTCAATCTGCTTGGCTACTTTCTTTGCTCCGGCAATATGAGTATGCTTGCTATTGAAGAAGGCCACCATGCGCTCGAACTTATGGTACATCATATCAAGCAAATAGCCATAGTCATAATCTGTCATCTGAGCAATCTCCTCATCAGTGTACTTCGTCTTCCACTCAGGTTGCTCCACCACGCGCCGTTTCTGGCCTTTCACCTTAACAGCTTTCTGCTGCATCTTCATTTTCTTTCTGTACTTCATAATCAATATGATTTTGATGCAAAGATAGAAGAAAGGTGTGCCGATAAAGGGCACACCTTTGAAGAATCTCACTAAAAAATAGAAAATTTATAGGATTTCCCTGGCGATCCAGGCGCAGGCTTCGGCATCAGCGAGGGCATGATGGTGGTTTTCGAGATGGTATCCACAGAGCTCAGAAATGGTGTGCAGTTGGTGGTTCTCTGCCTCTGGGAATGCCTTGCGAGAGGCGATGCAGGTGCAGTAGAACGGATAATCAGGATAGTCCATCTGGTAAGTGCGGAAGACAGCCTTCAGACAACTCTCATCGAATGCCTTGTTATGGGCTACGAGGGGAAGCCCCTCGATCAGTGGCTCTATCTGTTTCCAGACTTCAGGGAAGATGGGGGCATCCTCTGTGTCCTGACGTGTGAGACCATGCACCTGGGAACACCAATAATTATAATAATTGGGCTCCGGCTGGATGAGAGAGTAGAAGGAATCAACAATCTCGCCATTTCTGACGATAACCACACCAACGGAGCAGACACTGGTACGCTCGTTGTTGGCAGTCTCAAAATCTATTGCTGCAAAGTCTCGCATATTCAGCCCTCCTTGTATTTATTCCACATGTGTTTTGAGATTTCTGCCACCTCATCACGGAACCATTTGGGCTCCATCACTTCGATATCATTGCCTTGCGAAAGAACTTCCTGACGGAAATCGAAAGTGGGGCGAAGTCTGACGGTAAAGATGCTATATTCATCAGTCCTTTCAATCTCCTTTTGTGTCTGATGGAGGGTTAGGCTACGAAGATAATTGGCCTGCCCTGCAGAAACTTTGAGTTTGACTGTCTCAACCTTAACCTTCTGATCTGCTATAATCCCAAAACAATCGTCAAAGAATTCTTCAGGATAGAAGTTCTTGGGGTATTTAAAACTCTTTTCGGTTAATCCCAACCATTTTACACGATCCAAAGCATAAATCATAATCTTATCATAATAGGGGCTACGACCTACGAGATACCAGCGCTGTTTGAAGGATTTCAGGCAATAAGGCTCAATCCCGAAAGTATAAGACTCATCGTAGTTATAACTTTGGTAAGTCATTTCGAGCACAAGATTCTTCTTTAGGGATTCAAGAATAACAGGAAGATATTGCTCGCCATCAGGAATTTCCTCAAACAACACCTTGTCCTTGATGCTAACACTATCCATCATCAGGTTACTAACCGTAAGCGTATTGAAGAGCCAACTACGCATAGAACCACTTTTTAACTCATCAGCATTCTGGATATAGTAGCGATATTGACCACTATTCTCATTCTCAATGATGAGACCAAACATCTCTTCAATAGCCTGACGCCACTTATGAAAGGTGCGGATGGGTAATTGTTTACCCTCGCTCATGTCGTTGTCAAGCCACCGTTGGTTTATATCTTCATACGTGATCTTCTTGGCCTTATAGATGGTTTCCACCAGCCAGACGTACTTGTTTAATAGGTTCTTTGCCATAACTTTTTGAATTAGTCCGCTGCAAAGATACAAAAAACCTGTGCAAAAACAATGCATAGGTTAGAAAATCTTTCAACCGCAAAGCATAACATAACATAACACCATAACATCTTGTGTTTTGGTTATGCATATTGGAAAGGTTGTCTGGTGGAGGAGCTGAGGGAGAAGGGATTTATCTTATTATTTAATTATATATATATTATATATATATTATAATATATATATAATATATATATAATTTATAATATCTATTTTAGGCTGATATGGTACACATTGAAAATCGCTCATGTTATGGTGTTATGTTATGGGATGCTTCTGCCCCCATACTCCATTTTTAACATTTGAGGGGAAAATGAAAAAAGGCTTGCATAATTGAAGAAATTTTTGTACCTTTGCAGTGTCAAATGAGAGAGGTGGAGACACCGCCCATTAAGGATAAAAATTGCGAGCATTAAATCTAGAAATTGCGCGCTTTAATGGTAGCAAGATTTTCCTTTAATGGTGGTTCAAAACGGCTCAATCAGGCGACATCGAGAGAACTAACAAAATTTTTAACACAAAAACTAAACTAGATTAAATTATGGCTATTAAAGTTATTGCACAACTGCGTGAAGTGAAAATTGGTAAGAACCCGGGTAAGAAGTTCGTGATGCGTCCCGACCTCTACGTGCCCATCGCTGAGAAGAAGGTGTTCCAGGAGGCTGCTACCCACTCAGGTATCTCCTCTGGTGTGATCAAGGCGGCTTGGGATGCTGCTGGCGAGGTGATCCGCACCTGGGCTACGGAAGGTCACTCTATCCCCCTGCCTGGTCTTGGCACGATGCGCTTCGGCGTCCGCTCCAAGGCGGTAGAGAAACTGGAGGACGTGAAGGCTAACCTGATTAGCGTGCGCCGTATCATCTTCACTCCGAACGTCGATGTGAAGGATGAGCTGAAGAACACCAGCATCCAGATCACCTGCCTCGATGAGGATGGTAACGTGCTGAAGCGCGTAACCTCTGGGGACTCGGGCGACATTGAGGACAACGAGAACGGATCTACAGATTCTGGTAACAACGGTTCTACCGAAAACGGCTCTGGAACCGAAGTACACAATGGCAGCGGTATCATCCCGACCCCATCAGATCCTGAGGACGATTATCCCGAGGGCGGTAATTGATTAATCTTGGGGACTTAATCTTGGGGGCAGTCATCAGTCTTGGTGACTGTCCCCAGTATTAAAAAAGAAAGGAGGAAATTATGAATAAAAAAGAGACAACTAAGTTTATTGTACAGTTGATTGCATCGATCGCATCAGCAATCCTGACTGCACTGGGCGCGACATCCTGTATGGATTTCTAAGATAAAACAAAGAGAATGCCTGTTAATTAAGTTTAATGGGCATTCTTTTTTCTTCTTTGCTTACAAAACACATTAATCATGCAGTAACGGAAGACTTCGTTTT
>Ga0256404_1011440_pt1 | contig 11886 bp, 9 predicted proteins | sample RumenRJG_01DNA_FD_185990 | JGI IMG/M metagenome (GOLD analysis project Ga0256404, IMG submission 185990) | Bovine rumen microbial communities from Lethbridge, Alberta, Canada - RJG_01 | ecosystem: Host-associated > Mammals > Digestive system > Stomach > Rumen | place: Canada: Alberta | collected... | reverse complement strand
GCCTGCGGTACACCTCAGCAAGTGGCAGCCTGCCCAAGCAGCATCACAGGACAATTCCTGAAGAAATATCTACCCAAATAAGGCGAAAAGCTATTAAACTGAGGTAAATACGCCACAAGAGATGCTAAAAGATGTAAAAAAGTAGAGACATACTAAACTTTATGTGTAATTTTGCATCCAAAACTTAAAAGAACAGAAAACGTTACATTTTTAAAAAAAAAGAAAATGAAAAAGTTTGTACTCTTTATATGTATGACAGTTTGCTGCGCTCTGAGCGCCAACGCTCAGGCTCAAATCAAGTTTGACAAGCAGACTCACAACTTTGGCTCATTCCCTGAGACAGAGAAGATCCACAAGACTACATTCACATTTACCAATGTAGGCGACAAGCCTCTTATCATCAATCAGGCATTGGCAAGCTGCGGCTGCACCGTGCCCAAGTACACCAAGGCTCCAATAGCTCCTGGTCAGAAGGGCCAGATTGAGGTAACTTACAAAAGCGACGGCACATGGCCCGGCCACTTCAAGAAGAGCATCACCGTACGTACCAATGGTACGGTAGAGATGACTCGTCTGTATATAGAAGGTGTCATGACCGAAGTCAAGAAGTAGTAATGATATTCTATTTCTCAGGAACAGGAAATACACGCTGGGCTGCCATACAGATTGGGGCTGCCACGCAAGAACGACTGATCAACATAGCCGACTATTCCGACTATCTTTCAGCCGATAAAGACATCGAGCCGTTTGCCTTGAAAGAAGGTGAACGGCTTGGTTTCGTTTTCCCCGTTCATGGCTGGAGAGTGCCAAGACTGGTGCGTTCGTTCATCAGCCGACTGAGACTGAAGACCGGTGGCGAAGAGGGTTTTCCCGACAGCAAACCTTTCTGCTATGCAGTATGCACGGCAGGCGATAGCATCGGAAAGACCATCGACACACTCAACAAAAGTCTGCAAGCCAACCATCAGTTGCAAGCAATGGGCATCAGCCAGCCCGACTCAGACTATTCGCTCATCATGCCGGAGTCGTACGTGGGCTTACCCTTCATGGACGTAGACCCACCTGAGAAGGAGAAGCGCAAGAAGGAGAAGGCTGCACAACAGCTGAAAGCCATCTGCGAAGACCTGAGAGAGCGAAAGACAGGCATCAGCCATCTTACGGAAGGTCCGCTTCCCTGGTTCTTCACCCACATAGTAGGAGGATTCTTCGAGCATGTGCTCATCACCGACAAGCGATTCCATGTAGTGGAAGAGCGATGCGTGAAATGCGGCATCTGTGCCAACGTCTGTCCTGTGGGCGACATATCGGGCGGCAAAGGCAAGAAGCCGGTATGGCTCCATCACGACGACTGCCTCACCTGTTTCTCTTGCTATCATCATTGTCCACATCATGCCATAGAGTTTGGCAGACAGACACAGAAGAAAGGACAATATTATTATAAATAGGTGTAACTGTCTATCACCTACCAAAACTTGAATAATAACTAAATAATTCTATAGACAAATGAAGAAGATTTTACTTAGCATCACATTTGCTCTGATGGGCATCGCAAGCGGATTTGCGGCAAAAGCGCATACTGCACTCACTACCATTACTCAGAGTGATGGCAGCCAACTGACCATTCGTCTTCATGGTGACGAACACTATAGTTGGTATTCTACAACAGACGATGTACTTCTCGTTCAAGTGGGCAAAAATTACTATGTAGCACAGGTGGAGGAAGACGGAACTCTGAAAGCTACCCCACAGTTGGCTCATAATGCCGGTGAACGTGGAACAGTGGAAGAACAGGTCATTAATAACCAGAACAAGGAAAAGTTCCTCAACTTGCTCAATGCAGAGCCTCAGGCACTTGCAAAACCTATCGGCACAGTAACTCCTGCATATTTCCCTCATACCGGTTCACCGAAGGCTTTGGTCATCTTGGTAGAATTTCAGGATGTCAAATTCAAGACATCAGATCCAGTTGCCACATTTACCCATTATCTTAAGGGAGCCGAAGGAGAAGCTGCACCTGAAGCCAACAATGCTTATGTTACAAAAGGAAAGGTAAACTACGGCAGTGTATACCAGTACTTCAATGATATGAGTCAGGGAAAGTTCACACCTCAGTTTGACATTGTAGGTCCTGTTACCGTAAGTAAGAATTCTGCATATTATGGTGGAAATATTGGTAAAGCTACCGATGTAAATTTTGCCCAGATGATAGCAGAAGCTTGCAAGAGTGTATCTGACAAGGTAAACTTTGCAGACTACGATCAAAATAATGACGGCTATGTTGACTTGGTGTATGTCATATATGCTGGTTATAGCGAGAGTATCAATGGCAATAGTTCAGATTGTCTTTGGCCAAAATCAGGCACTAGCGCATTCTATGAGCCGGGAACCAACAACTTGCTCAAGTTGAATGGTAAGAAGATTTGCAGATATGGTATCAACAACGAGTTGAATGCTACTCCATCCGATTGGATAGATGGCAAGCCATTACTCAATGGTATCGGACTTTTCTGTCATGAATTCAGCCATACAATGGGACTTCCAGACCTTTATCCTACAGTTAAAGCATCAAGAGTAGATAACCAAAACCCAGAATACTGGGATTTGATGGACGGAGGAGAATATACATATAGCGGCTATTTTCCTACTCCATATTCCCCATGGGAAATGGATGTAATGGGCTGGACTGCTCCCATTGAATTAGGAGATGAAGCAAAGCAAGTAAGCTTAAATTCCTATGCCAGCGACAGAACTGCTTACAAGATCAATGGAGAGAATGACGAATATCTCCTTATCCAAAATATCCAGACAGATGGTTGGTGGAGGGGAATAACAAAAGCCTTCAAAACTACTGGCATGTTAGTTTGGCGTATTGACTACCCTTACACAACTGTCAGCCTTGACAACAGACTCAACAATGAGATCGGCAAACCAAATGTCATGATTGTTCCTGCAGATGGTTATGTTATTTCAGAATATAACGTTACTGACGATGATGAAAGTAAGGCTAAATACAAAGCAAGCCTAAAGGCAGACCCTTTCCCAGGTGCGAATAATGTGACCGAACTTTTAAGTGTAAAACTCAACAAGAGTACATTAAAGAAGCCTTTCTACAACATCAAGGAGACCGACGACGGTGTCATCACCTTCGATTACCTCAAGGACTATGCTACAGGCATTGACCAAACCTTGGCTGACAAAGAGACAGAAAAGAATCAAAGTATCTTCTCCCTTGATGGCCGTTACCTCGGCAATGATGCAAGTAAGTTGACAAAGGGAATCTACATCATCGGCAAGAAGAAAGTGGTGATAAAATAAGGCAATTTTAAGGAAGCGCAGGCATCCATTCTGATGATGCGCTTCTATGAGACTTAACGAAGCGCTTTATTAGGTGTTAACGAAGCGCTTCCTTAAGGTGTAACGAAGCGCTTCTTTAGGGTCTAAGGAAGCGCTTCTTTAGGTCATGTACTTAACGACAGTCTGCAACACTCTTCGACATTCCCCTAAATTGTATTTTGTATCTTTGCACAATTCTACGGCAAAGGGAAATAAAATGGTAAACTCCACTTTCGCAGTCGCTAAAGCGGAGTTTATTATTAGCTGCACGTTCTATTTCTTGCTATAAAACAAGAAAAAAGCAGCAAGAATACTTTTGCATAAATATTCACAGCCACAGCTTAGTTAACTATGAAAAAAAAATCAAAGTTAGGAAAAAATATTTTCCCAGTTAGGCAGATTAAAAAACCTAACTGGGAAACGTTTTTTTGGCTATTACCGTATGAATATACAGCATAAAAATACAGACAAACTACTAAACTTCTATTTCTTTTACCAAACCTTCCACATAGCGGCAAAGAATATTGATACCCTTCACATTCTCACCTCCCTCAGGAATAATAATGTCGGCATAGCGCTTAGTAGGTTCAATAAACTGCTCGTGCATGGGCTTGAGCACTTTCAGATAGCGGTCGACGACCATAGAGACCGTACGTCCGCGGTCGATAGTATCGCGCTGAATGTTTCTGATCAGCCGCTCGTCTGGATCGGCATCCACAAAAACCTTTAGATCCATCAAATCGCGTAACTTTTTGTTGAGCAGCGTCATAATACCCTCTATGATAATGACAGGCTTGGGCTCTACATGTATCGTCGCTGCCTCACGATTACACTTGAGGTAACTGTAGGTAGGCTGTTCGATAGCCTTTCCGTTACGCAAATCGTTGAGTTGCTTGTGCAACAACTTCCAGTCGAAAGCATCAGGATGGTCGAAGTTGATGGCATGACGCTCTTCGTCTGTCATGCCCGTTGTGTCGTTATAGTAAGAGTCGAGAGGCACTACAGCCACAAAGTGAGGAGGCAAAGCCTCAACAATTTTTCTCACTACCGTGGTTTTGCCCGAGCCGGTTCCTCCGGCTATACCGATGATGGTTATTTTGTCTTTATCCATAGTTTTAATTTTTATTGAACTTTATCAGGTTCTGAAGTTACAGAAGTTAAAAGAGCTACTCTTTGGTAGCACATACACTTAGAGTACATCTTCGAACATTTTGCGATAATATTCAGCCTTCTTTTCTACGGCTAAGGGATAAGCCCTGCTACTGCTCGGCATGCGATAGAGTCTGAGAGTACGCCCCTCGAACTCAAACTCCACATAGCCTCCCATAGGAGGAGTGGCTGTAATGCCGTAATGCTCGGAGAAGATGCGGGTGGCCAACTGTCCTGCAGTAAGCACAGCCCTGCATTGGGGCAATACTCTGAGCATACCATCAAGGTCGGAGGGTTCCACCACCTGCAAGTCTTTGTCTGAAGCCGTATTCTTGGTACGTATCACCTTCTGAGCCGTGTCGTAGATAGCCACACCTTTCTCCTGCAGAAAACTCTTCAGTTCTGCCTCACGATAGCGCTTGTTCTCTGCATCGACAAAATGAAGTTTATCTCCGAAGAAGATAAGCCCGAAGATGCGCCACATATCGTTCTGATAGTTAGGATAATACCAAGGAATGCACCAGCGCTTGGGCGAAGGCGGGAAAGTGCCGAGCATCAGCAGATGGGCATTCGATGGCAGCCACGGCTCAAAAGGATGATTTTCTATCATTTTTTACCTTTTTACTTTTTTACCTTTAAAAAGTTACTTCTTCTCCTTCACGAGATACATCACTACAGGCAAGTGGTCGCTATAACCATTGAGCCAGCGTCCGCCTGCTGTGGTACGCAGCGGAGCTCCCTTGTACTGACCTTCCTGCTGGATGAGGTAATCGCGACGGAAGATATGGCTCTTCCAGTATTTCAGCGAAGAGTAGTCCTTCTTCTTGGCGTCCTTGTTGAGCAGATTAGGAGTAATCACTATCTGGTCGAAGAGGTTCCAGTTGCCACTATAGAATAAGGTGCCCTTTCCTTCCTTTGCCAGAACGTTGTACCAGGGGTTGTACATATCGCCAGCTCCCACCTGACTGATTTCGGGCTTAGCCTGCAGATAGACGTGCATGCTCTTGTTCACTGGGTCGTCGTTCATATCGCCCATCACAAAGATCTTCATCTCTTGGTTCACATTCAGCAGACTGTCCTTGATCACCTTCACCTGTCGCGCAGCCGACTCACGATAGAAAGGACCAGAGAAACGGCTTGGCCAGTGGCATACGATCACCGCCACATCATCACCAGCCATCTCTCCTCTTACAGTGAGGAAGCCACGGGTGAAGAAGGCGCTGTCCTTTGCCAACTCCTGCACATAAGGTAACAGCTTCACATTCTTCACACTGAAGAGCGAAGGATTATAGAGCAGCGCACAGTCGATGCCTCGACGGTCTGGACCCTCGATATGTACATATTTCATATTGCGGGCCTTAAGAGGTGCCTGGTCTACCAAGGCATCAAGCACCTTATGGTTCTCCACCTCGGAAAGTCCGATGAAGGCACACCCCACATTAGGAAGCACGTCTGTTCCCATATCCGCCAAAGCCTTAGACATATTACGCAACTTGTTGGTGTACTTCATGCCGTTCCAACCCTTGTTGGGCAAATACTCGTAATCTTTCTTTCCCTCGTCGTGACAGGTATCGAAGAGATTCTCCTGATTGTAAAAACCTACGGCGTAAACCGAGAACTTCTTCTGGGCAGAGGCAGCCAAATTGACTATCAAAAGAGCCGCCAAGAATAGCAAATGTCGTTTCATTATTTATAGTTTTAAAATTTGTTTGCTGCAAAAGTAGCTATTAAATTGTAATTATCAGTAAGAAAAGTGGAAAAAGTGAATTTTTAATGAAATTTTAATCAAAAAAACTTTCTTTTTTAAAATTTATTTATTTACTTTGCACTCACATTATATTAATTAAACAATTGACTATGCAACAAAAGGTAAAATTAGCAATGATTGCTCTCTGCTACAGCCCATTGCTCTTTGCTCAGAACGCCACCGAGCAGAAGATAGCAAAGGGATTGGACGAGAATGCATTCACATTCACCGAAGCACAGTTGGGTGAGGATGACGATATGTCACAGAACGTCACCATTCTGAATTCTAACTCAAATGTTTACGCATCAGAGGCAGGCTACCTGTTCTCGCCAGTGCGTTTCCGTTATCGTGCCTTCAATCAGAAGTACAATGATGTGTACATCAATGGTGCTCCCATGAACGACATGGAGTCTGGTCAGTTCCGCTTCTCTAACATCGGAGGTCTGAACCGATTCTCAAGAAACGTTGACTTTGCCTTGCCTTTCGAGGGCAACAACTACTCCATGACAGGTATGGGAGGCAGCAACAACTATGACTTCCGTGCCGGAAGCATGCAGACAGGCCACTATGCTTCTGTGGGAGTTGCCAACCGCAACTACACGCTTCGTGGTCTTTATACCTATAGCAGTGGATTCAACGACAAGGGATGGGCCATCTCAGCGGGTCTTACCTATCGTTGGGCAAACCGCGGTTATGTAGAGGGAACCTTCTACAATGCGCTGTCTTACTACTTCGGTGTGCAGAAGAAGTGGGACAACGGTCACTCCCTGAGCTTCACCACATGGGGCAATCCTACAGAGCGCTCTACACAGGGAGCAGCAACCGACGAGACTTACTGGCTCGCTAACGACTACTATTACAACCCATACTGGGGCTACTACAATGGCCACAAGCGCAACTCACGCGTTGTGAACGACTTTGCGCCATCAGCCATCGCCACATGGGACTGGGACATCAACGACAAGATGAAGCTCACCACCTCTGTCTTTGGCAAGTACTCTATGTACAAGAGCACCAAGCTCAACTATGCCAATGCTGAGAATCCGCAGCCAGACTACTGGAAGAACCTGCCAAGCAGCTACTACGACATCTGGAATGCTGACGCGCTGGGCAACAACTCGTCTACACTCCAGAGCTGGTACAACTCTTACAACTACTGGACAGCAAGCAAGGCCAACCGCCAGATTGACTGGGATCGCCTCTATTATGCCAACACTCAGGCTGCCAACCAGGGCCATGATGCACTCTACTTCATCCAGGCCAAGCACAGCGACAACCTGATGTTCAACATGGCTTCCACCCTGTCGGCTAAGGTTACCAAGCGCTCTACTCTCGTAGGCGGACTGGTATTGGGCAGCAACAGCAACCGTCACTATCAGACCATGGACGACCTGCTCGGTGCTTCCTTCTTCCACAACATCAACACTTATGCGCTCGGCACCTATCCTGCCGATGACCCAAGAGTGCAGTACGACCTCAACACAGCAGGACCCAACAACCTCGGCTCTCTCGTTTACGAAGGCGACAAGTTCGGTTACGACTATAAGATTGAGGTAATGAAGGGCTTGCTCTGGACTTCCTACACTGCTGAGATGGGACGTTTCCAGACCATGATAAGCGGCAAGCTTGGTCAGACCAACATGCGTCGTCATGGCTATATGCGCAACGGTATGGCTGCCAACAATTCTGAGGGCAACAGCCGCATCGCACGCTTCGGTGAAGGCGGTGCCAAGGGTAGCATCAACTTCGATGCCGGCAAGGGTCATGTATTCAAGATTGGTGTAGGTTACGAGTGGCGTCCACCAATGGCCAACACAGCATTCATCTCTCCTGAGATCTGCAACGACTACGTTCTCAACCTTGGCGACGAACATGTCTTCAGCAGCGAGTTCAGCTATCAGTATCAGAATGCCTGGGTACACGCCAACGTCAACGCATACTATAGCCGCCTCGACCACGTCACAGAGTGGCAGAACTTCTACAACGATGACGAGAACTCTTTCACCTACCTCAGCATGACAGGATTGGAGAAAGAATACTATGGTATCGAGGCAGGTCTCGACTTCAAGGTGGCTTCTTTCCTTAACTTCAAGGCCATCGGAACCATCAGCGATGCCAAGAACATCAACAATGCCAACGTGAACTACATGCTCTCCAAGTCGGCAGAGGTCAAAAAGGACTACGCATATATTAAGGACATGCGCGAAAGCGGAACTCCTCTTACTATCGGTAGCCTTGCACTCGACTTCCATAAGAGCGGATGGTTCGTCAACCTCAACGCCAACTGGTACGACCGCATCTATTTGTCATACTCACCAAGCTATCGCTACAAGTCTTCTCTGAAGAACCGCGACATGCTCTTCAACGACGAGCCTCTCCCTGGTTCTGTTGACCAGGCTAAGGGCCACGGCGGATGGATGGTAGACGGAAGCATCGGCAAGAGTATCCGCCTCAAGCACGGTAGTCTGAACTTCAACCTCATGATAACCAACATCCTCAACAACCGCAAGATTGTTTCAGGTGGTTACGAGCAGAGCCGAAGCGACTATACCCTCAACAAGGAAAACGAGGCCAAGGATCGCGTCTACAAGTTCTCTAAGAACCCTAAGAAGTATTACGTATTCGGAACCAACGGAATGTTCCAGGTATCATACAGATTCTAAAAGAAGAGAAAGATATGAAAAAGTTAAAATATATCGCAATGGCATTTGCTGCCCTGCTCTTGGCTTCATGCATGGGCGACGGTTATGCTGATTCCGTGGGAGAAAAGGATTATATCGGCCCTGCCATCGGCAACAACAAACTGGAGGCTACTAATGTCATCACCATCTCCGAACTGAAGGAGAAATATGCCACACAGATAGAACGCGGCCTGTACAAGCAGGTGGACGAGGACATCAAGATATTGGGTATCGTCACAGGTAACGACCTCGGAGGCAACCTCTACAATCAGGTTTGCCTGCAGGACAAGACGGGCGGCATCTTGGTTTGCATCGGCAAGAGCGGACTCTATGGCGAACTGCCTGTAGGTCAGCAAGTGCTTATCGACTGCAAGGGCCTCTACATCGGTGGCTACGGCAAGCAGGCTGAGTTGGGCGGTGTCTATACCAACACCAACAAGGGCTCACAGTCTATCGGTAAGGTAGACCGCTACGTATGGGAGAAGCACTACAAGATTATCGGCGAGGCCGACGAGGCCAAGGCTGAGGCTATGGTTGAGGTGTTCGACCAGACCAAGATCAAGGATGCCGACTATCTGAAGTCTTGCTCAGGCAAGCTGATGAGAATAGAGGGCGTAACCTTCGCCGATGCCGGCAAGAAGGTGTTTGCCGCTGCGGCAGACAAAGACAACGCCAACTGTGTAAACCGCGGTTTCTCTGGCATCAGCACCAACAACATGGTGGTTCGCACTTCTGCCTACGCCAAGTTTGCCAACAGCCTCCTGCCAGAAGGTATACAGAGTGTTACTGGTATCTTCACACGTTATGCAGGAAACAAGAACGACACATGGCAGATTCTTATCCGTACAATTGACGACGTGCAGTTACTCAAGGGTACAGAGCAATGCCCTTACACCGTGGAGGAAGCTCTCAAGTTGATCAACGACGGAAAGACTACCGATGCTATGGTCTATACAGAAGGTGTCATCTGCTCTGAGCCAAAGGTAAATCTACAATATGGTGATGCAGAATTCTACATCTCCAAAGACGGCAAGGGTATGAATGCTGACGGAACTGGCGATCCTGCCAAGACCATCAAGGTATTCCGCAACTATTATCTCAACAACGAGAAGTACACCGATGCCAACAAGGACTTGATCAAGAAGGGACAGAAAGTTGTCATCTGCGGCAAGCTCTTGCTCTACAATGGTGTAACACCGGAAATCAACAGTGGAAACTATATCGTTTCCATCAAATAAAACTAACTCAAGTAGAAAACTATAAAAAGAATAATCAATATGAAAAAGTTCATTTATTCATGCTTGTTCTTGGCTATGGCAGCCATAACATTCAGCAGCTGCGAGGATGTTCCAGCTCCTTACAATATGCCTAATGAGCCAGAGACTCCAGAAGTAACAACAGATGGAACTGAAGCCAACCCATATACCGTAACTGATGCAAAGATTGCAGCTACTGGTACTAATGTTTTCGTAAAGGCTTTCATCGTAGGTTATGTACCTGACAAGGCCCTGAATGAAGCTATCTTCGGCGATGCAGCAAGTGCAGAAAATGCTCCAACAAACATCTTGGTCGCAGCAAGTGCAGATGAGACCAACGTAAATAACTGTATGCCTATCCAGTTGCCAGCAGGTGCTATTCGTACAGCACTTAACCTCAAGGACAATCCTGGTAACTTGAAGCAAGAAGTTATTCTTTGCGGTAATATTGAAAAATATTTTGGCGAAACAGGTTTGAAGAGTGTTGCCTATGCTAAGATTGGAAACAAGGAATATGGCACAAAACCTGATGGTTCAACCACTACTCCAGATACTCCTACAACAGGAAAGGGTTCTGCAAGTGATCCATACACCGTAGCAGAAGCTATCGCAGCCATCAAGGCAGGTGCTCCTACCTACGAGGTTTACTTGACTGGTATTGTTTCTGAAGTTGATTTTTACAATGATCAATACAAGAGCCTTTCTTACTACATCTCAGACGATGGTAAGAGCAAGGACATGCAGGTTTATTCTGGTAAGGGCTTGAATGGTGCAGACTTCACATCTAAGGATGATTTGAAGGTTGGACAGAAGGTAACTATCAAGGGTATCATCAAGGCATTCAACAAGAATGGTACTGATATTATGGAAGTTGACAAGAACAGCACTATCGTCAAGATAGAAGGCGAAGGTACTGGTGGTGAAGTAACTCCAGAAAAGCCTGACACTCCAGACACACCTTCTACAACCGAAGGTATCTCAGTAAATGGACTTACTGTTACATTGACGAATAGTGGAGCCACAGCTGGACAAAGCTTTAAAGTAGAAGATCTTAGTACATTGAAGTTAGATGCAAACCCAACAGAGTTCACACTCTCTGACGGCACTATTTTCAAATTGGATTCAAATGGCAACAAGACAAAGCCTGCTTACAACGAAAAAGCAAAAGAACTTCGCATTTATGCCAACAACATAATGACCATAACAGGCTCCAAAAACATTGCTAAAATCATCTTGACTTGCACTCATGACAACAACAAGAACACAGACTGTGTTGGTAACGAAACTGCAACCATAAACTTCTCGGGCAAGACTGCAACCTACACCAATGTGTTTACAGGTACAACAGGTGGTGGTGTACAACTTCGCATCAAGTCAATCGAAATTGTTTATGCCAAGTAATCCACTCAATTACAAATAACTTTAACTATCCCCATTGCCTCTCATCAGACAATGGGGATTTTTGTTTCATTTGGTTGCTAAATTACTCAACCTTCGCATGCAAGCGCCACACGCCCAGAACCAACGGTCACCGGCCAAATGGAATTGAAAATCGCAGGCCGAAGGGTAAAGCAAAGGGAAAAGACAGAAGCTCTTAGCCCAGGGCAACGCAAAGAAAAAAGCAGTTCATTACAGCAGCACGCCCTGAAGGGGCAGAAGCTCTTAGCCCAGGGCAACGCAAAGAAAAAAGCAATTAATTACAGCAGCACGCCCTGAAGGG
>Ga0256404_1011439_pt1 | contig 11886 bp, 12 predicted proteins | sample RumenRJG_01DNA_FD_185990 | JGI IMG/M metagenome (GOLD analysis project Ga0256404, IMG submission 185990) | Bovine rumen microbial communities from Lethbridge, Alberta, Canada - RJG_01 | ecosystem: Host-associated > Mammals > Digestive system > Stomach > Rumen | place: Canada: Alberta | collected... | reverse complement strand
CAAATGTGTTATAGTATTAAGGTACTAAAGATTTATTCATAATTTCGAGGCGTAGCGCAGTTGGTAGCGCGCGTGGTTTGGGACCATGAGGTCGCAGGTTCGAACCCTGTCGCCTCGACCATTTTTTGCCCTTTTTTGAGGGAATTAAAGAGAATTTGAGAAAATTCAAAAGTTATGAATTATGCTATTTTTCAATAAAAATGAAGAATAGCATAATTTTTTTGAGTTCAGGAAAATTCTATAAAATTTGCTTATTTTCTTCAAGAAAAAGTTTCAAGAAAATTTTTATAATGTTTCAAGAAAGTTTCAAGGAAAAATATCAAGTAGTTTTAAAGTTCTTCAAATAAACAGAAAGGAGAACTTTTTTTATGGAATTTAAACCTTATAAAGATAACGAATATTTAGAAAATTCATATTATAAAATACCACAAGAACTATTTGTAAGTTCATTATATAAAGATAAATTAAATTCAGATAGTAAAATTCTTTATGCTTTTTTATTAGACAGATTATCACTATCTCAAAAAAATCATTGGATAGATGAAGAAAGAAATATATATTTAATTTTTACAAGAGAAGAAGTACAAGAAAAACTAAATTTATCAGATAAAACTGTTACAAAAGCATTTAAACAATTAAATGAAGTAGGACTTGTACAAGAAAAAAGACAAGGATTAGGTAAGCCTAATTTAATATATGTTGGAAAAATACAACATGAAGAAACGGAAAATTTACGTTTCTTGACTCGTAAAAATTACGATTCTGGAAACGAAAATATTACGAATTTAGAATCGGAGAATTTACGAGGAATCAATACTAATAATATCAAAACTAATATAATCAATACTGAGTCTATCAATCCTAATAGTGATGATGAACTTCATCTAAAAGAAATAAAAGATAAATGTAAATTAGAAGAATTTACACAAGAAGAAAAAACTATTTTAGAAGATGTCATTGATAACCTATATTATAAGGATAATTTAAAAGTTGGAAGTGTAACAGTTAATCACTATAAAATATTAGATAAATTGAAACTTATTGTAAAAGAAAATTTAATACAGTTATTAGATATATTGAAAAATATACCTAATATACAAAATGCTAAAAATTATTTGATGATTTGCTTATATAATAATTTAGGAAATACACATATTACTATACCAAACAAAAAAGAAAATAAAGCTTCTTATAAGGGAAGGGAATATGAAGATGGCTCACTTGATTTTCTATATGCTAACTTTGCTTATGATAATGAAGCAATAACTTCGTAAGGATTAGCTTTGATATGAAATTGCCAGCCATACTCTATATGGGCAATTTCACTATAAATTATAATGACAAGTTCATTATAATTTATAGCCTAAAAATGTTAAAGCATTTTTAGGAAAGCCTCGCAGAGCACACGGATAAGTTTGGAAAACTTGTCTAGTGTGTTAGACAAATAAATTTGTTTCGAGCAAGAAAGGAGTTCGGAGCAATGAGTTATGCCATAGTAAGAAACGAAAAATTAACAAGAAGCCAAGCAATCGGAATATGTGTTCATAATGATAGAAAAGCAAAAAATCATTCAAATAAGGAAATAGATATTAGCAAATCGCACTTAAATTATTACTTTAAGAAAAATGAATTAAGTTATACAAAAGAATTTGACAAACTAAGGAAAAAATACGATTTACATGGTCAAATAAGAAGTAACAGTATTATAATGTGTGAAATGATATTTACATCAGATAAAGAATTTTTTGATACAATTGGAATGGAAGAAACTAAACGATATTTTGAAGAAAGCTACAAGTTTATATGCAATTACAAAAATCTTGGAGAGAAAAATATAATATCTGCTGTAGTTCATTTTGATGAAACTACTCCACATATGCATTTGATTTACATTCCAGTAGTTCATGCAAAAGATAAAAATGGAAATGAAATTGATAAAGTATGTTGCAGAGATTTTTGGAAAGGTCGAGATAGTTATAGAAACCTGCAAAATACTTTTTACGAATATATAACAAGCAAAGATTTTGATTTGCTAAGAGGATTGCCTGCTGAAGAAACAAAAAGAAAAAATGAAACAATTCAAAATTACAAGCAAATAACTAATTTTGAAAATACTAAAAAGGTATTAGAAAACACAACTTTAGAATTGCCACAAACACCTAATATTAAAGAATTTAAAAGAGCTATATTTAATCGTGATGAAAAAATAGAAAATGCAATAATAAAACCTAGAGATGAACTAATCCAAAAGCTTTATCAAGAAAATAAGGCATTGCATAAAGAGTTATCAAAACAAGTAAATACAGTAGATTTCGCAGAAAATTTTGAAGAAGATTATATAAAAATGACAGAAAAGAACGTAAATTTAAGGTTTTCAAATAATTTACTTAAAGAACAATTGAAAAATAAGGAAAAAGAACTAGAATTGAAATATGAAAGTAAAGTTTGTAATATGGAAAATGAATATAAAAAAGAAATTCATAAGTTGAAGCAAGAAAATAAGCAATTAAATAAGATGATAGATAAATTTAAAGTAACTTTAAAAAGATTTATCAAATGGCTTTGTCATAAATTTTCATATCCGTCTGAGGATGAGCTTGTACGTGAGTTTGAGAAAGAAACATATACTAACTTTAATTTTGAAAAACAACTCGATATAAATCAATTTAAGAAGAAAGACGATGATTTTGATATTGAATATTAGATATAAAAAATAGGAACAATAATTTACTTTTCTGTTCCTATTTTTTTATAAATTAATTAATTTTAAAAAGCTTCTTAATTTTATCAAAAATTTTTTGTATAAAATTTTTGTCTTTATACTCAATCATTGCTGTTTCAACTGTAGCAACATTTTCATAACTTTGCAATTTGGTTGTTCTATTCTTAAATAAATTATCTGGATTATACTTTTCACTTAGGTATTCTTGAAATTTCAACTCATTCTCACTTAACATTTTCATAAACTGCTTTTTTTCTTCTTCATTGCAAAAACAATTTAATTTTAGGAAAGCTAAAATACTTATTGTTTCTTTTTTTAAATTTTGTTCTTCTAATGGAATATCTCTTTCAATTTTTGGGATATACTTCTCATCTTTTTGGGTCATTATTAAATTTATGAATTTAGATGGTATTTTACTTCTTAAATCATAACTCATTAGATTAATAATCTCATATACTTCTGAATAAGCTAATTTAATATTCTCCATCTGATATTTCTCCTTCTTTTTCAATTTTTTCATTATTAATACTATTTTCAAAATTTTGTCCAACTTGAATCAATTCACCACTTCTTGTATTAGCATATAATTGGCTTCCCATTATTGATTTTTCAAGTATATGTTTCCATTTTGATGTTCTTTCTAAGCTTGTTTTTATATTCTCTCTATTCATTGTTTTAGGACATGCAGGACTATGATATATAGCATCATATTTACTATGAGTTTTAAAGAAATCTTCATAACTTGTTAAAAAATATTCAGAATCACTTAGTTGATAATCTTTATTTTCATCATGACTATTTATATCCCAAGTATTATCCATCCAATATGGAATGCTATCTATATATACCCTATTAAATGAATGATTATTCGAACTAATATGCTCACATTCTACTCCAACTTTCTTTAATAGATATTCTGTAAGCTCTGCTACATCTTGACATACTCCAGTTTTATCATCTAGAAATTCAACTAAATTTCTGGTTTTAAGGTGTATTCTATTGCTGTCATTTGCAATTGCATTTGGATTTTGTTCTTCCCATTCTTTCTTTTTTTGGTAATTTTCATAATCATATGAGAAATTTTGCATAATCCAATTGCTAATATATGTTACTTTTTCAAGATCACTAGCATCTCTTGGAATACATCCAATAATATCTTCAGTTTTATTACAAAGTTGGAAGCAAGAATTTATATCTTCAAAACGAAATCCTCCAACTCTTTCAACACCAGGTTTATAATCAATTGAGAATGATATGTTTTGACTATTTCTTAATTCAGTCAAATATGTATCAATTTTTTCTACTGTCGATTTATCCAATGATTTTATATAATTCTCATCTAAATTAATCCTAAATGACATATTAGGAAAATTATTACTATTAATCAAATCTATATTTTGTATAAATTGTTCCAATGACGATATTCTTTTATTGCTAATGTTAAATGTAAGTCTACTTATCTTTTCAAAATTCTTTGGCGTTTGCTTTAAAATATTAAATATATTTGATAAGTCTGCATTATTAACATCTATATTAACTAACATATTAACATTATCTACATCGAAATCATAATTCATCATATATTCTAATAGGTCTAAATCTTCTGGCTTAGTTGAGGTAATATTCATTGGAATCACAAATCTTACATTTTCATATCTGCCAATATTTCTAATTGTATCATCTGTATTTTGAGAATTTATATTGTTTAAGTAAATTTGTGACTGATTAGAAGTTATTTCAAAACCATTATCAATAATTGAATTAAATATATTGGCAGGTATTTCTGTACAACGAAAAACAAGACTTTTTCCATTCAATTTTTCAAGCTTATCTTCACTAATTTCGTTTATACTATTACCAACTGGAATCTCAATATCTATTTTACAATCATTAGGTAATTTATCTAGTATTCCATTTTCTTGTAATTGCTCTAAATCTTCTATTTTTTTCACAAAGAAGCCATGACGTTTAAAAAAGTATTGTATAGCTTTAGGTTTTCTTTTTAAAAGTTCTATACAATCTTGTTCTGTTATATCTTCTACCTCACAATTTTTCATTTCAGCCAAATCCCATATTTCATCAGCTTCTTCTTGAATCCATGTTTTTGCAATTAATGATAAAATGGATTCTTCATTATCTACTATATCTTTTGCAATTGATAAATCACAATAATTCATTTGTTCCTCCTAATATTTAAATATTCTTAGAATAATAGTTATTTGTTATTCAGGATGCTATTATATTTATAATTAAGTTAAAATCATCCGGAATTTTATCCGATACTTTTGGGAATTTTATCCGATACTTTTGGGAATTTATCCGATACTTTATCCGGTACTTCCGGATAAAGTATCGAAACAAATAATTATTTTTTTGCCCATATTGGATAACGAGTTGTTCCAATATTTTTTATTTTTTCTTCTTTTTTCTGTAAGCAAACATTTACAAGATATTTTATTTTTGTTTTCTTTTGTTCTCTATTTAGGTAATCCGGCAATTTGCTTATTAACAATTCATCTAAATCTTTTTTTGTAATGCTTCCAAAATCATTTATATATTTCAAAACTAAATCCTTGTAATATTGATCATTGAATCCGGATTTTTTAGTATATGAAACTTTATCATCAACAATTTCAGAAATTTGTTTAGAAACATATATATTAGGATATCTTCCCTCAATTAAATTGTCTTTACGAAGAATGTCAGATTGCTCTTTAGAAATTGGTATATTCTTTTGTACTCTATCTAAAAGCATAACTTCTTGTAAGCTTAAATCCGTTTTCTCAAACAATACTTGAGAATATTTTTCATCAAGAATCTTTCCATAGATAGTTACTTTTACTCTATCTTTTTCACTTAAGTCATAATCTGGCATAGGGAAGAATCTTTCTCTTAATTTTTCAAAACTTCTTCTTATTCCCATACCTGCAGTATCAATCATATTAAAATTAACCATTGCTTGTGCCAAAAATTGATTTCTATAATATGGTGGAACATAACCTTCATTTATAATTAAAGTATCAACTGATTGAGGTATAAATCTACCTTCATTCAATATCATTACTTTATCTTTCATTTCTATAATATTCACTCTTCCACCTTTTCTATAGTCTTGATGGGCAATAGCATTATTTAATAACTCACGGAGAATATTTATATCATATTTATCTACTTCATTTGGGAATAGTGTTGTTTGACTTGGCATATACCTATATCTTAAGTTCCTGATTTTTTCACTAGCTTTATCCATTGTAATAATAAATGGAATTGTAAAATGTTCATAATCAATAATATTTGTACCTTCTTGTAGTTTCCAAGTTATATAAGGAATATAATTATCAACATATGTATTTGTATCTTCACTTCCTAATAATAGCCATGCAGCACGAGTTACTTTACCATTTAATAAAACTTTGGCTTTATTTAAGAATGTTGTATCATCCATTTTATCAATTTCATCAGCAATTTCTTTATTTTCATTTTTCTTCTTAAATTGTTCTCTAGCTTTTAATATAGCATTTTTATCTAAATCATCAACGGTTAAATCACTAATAATTTGTCTTGTCCAATCAACATTTACTGTAGATAATATTGTATCTCTTTTTACATCATTTAATGGAATTAAAGATTCATCATTTCTATCATAAGCAATATTCTTCCAAGTGGTAGGTACACCAATTGCTGCAGGAATTTTAAACATTATTACTCTATTACCATTTATTTCAAATTCATATATATCCATAAATGTCATATTATCATTAGTTGATTGAGTTATTTCCTTTTTCAAACTGTTTAAATTAGCACCTTTTCTATAATTAGTATTTACAAATTCATGAGTTTTATCACTTACTCCAAACACAAGCCAAGCATATTGTTTTCCTACTAGATTAGCTCCATTACTTAATGCAGAAAAATATCTTCCGAGCTCATTAAAATCAAAATTATTTTTAGCTTCTTTATATTCAACATATTCTTTTTCGTTTTCTTTAATTAAAGAAAGTAATATATTTTTTATTTCTTCCATTTAGAATTCCTCCCATTCAGTATTAATTTTCTTCTTCTTGAGCTCTTTTTCTAAAGCTATATACATTAGCTTTATTTTTACATTGTGGTGTGTCATATTCTGCCTTTGAATTTTTAGGTATAAATGCTTTATGACAGAATTTACAAATCTTAAGCATAATTGTATCTTGTGATAAATTAACTAAAAAATTCAAGTCTATTGCTTGTTTTAAATAACCATAAACTAAACCTATTCCATTATTGTGTAAGCTATCTATATTAGTATAAAGATTATTAATTGCTATAAGCGGAGAATAGTTCATTAAGTGACGTTCTTCTACAAAATGAACTAGATGTTCATATAAAATTTTTGCATATTGTAAAATCATATCAACAGGTTCTCCATAGTTTTTAGAAAAAATCAAGTATTCATTTAGTTCTGGTGTCAGGTATTTTTCCATAATTCTAGGAGAAATATCTTTTCTGCATTTTTCAATAAGTTCTTTAATTTGATTATTATTTAGTTTTGGCATAAAGAAATTTAAGTATTCTTCTAATTTTATATTTGTTATATGATCTTCATAATCAATTAAATTATAATCTCTTAAAGCAACATTATCATCTAGCACATAATATCTATTAACTGGAAAATCAGCCATAAATCCCAACAATCCATAATTTCGTACATAATCTAAAATTTCTATATCTTCAACTTCTTCATTGTAATATACTTTTTTTCCAATATTTAAAATATCTATTAAATATCTATCAATCCAATCAGAAAAGGTTGAAGCATGACTTTTAGCTCCTTTTTCTGGTAGAACATATCTTTTTCCGTTTATTTCTTCGATTACGTATCTGTCAAAAGCTAGGCAGAAACGTTGATTTTCTATATAAAAATTAGCTTTCATTTTCTACTCCTAAAAAATATTCAAAAATTTTGTTGTAATCGCTTGACAAATTATAAAGCTTACGTTATAATTTGATAAAGTTGAGTAATTACTTGTTGATATATATAGCTTACAATAATTACTTTAAAAAGTCAATAGAATTTCCAAAAATTCTTTAAATGGCACATTGAAAATTGAATATTTCAGTTGTTAGATACAACATAATGAGACGCCTACATAGTCACAACTTGAGTGGTTTAAAAGTACCATCGCACGTAATGAGTGTAGCTCGGCTGATAGCGGAGTGGTGAAATTCCAGTGGAGTAATGTAAATTACCATCTAATAATTCCTAGATGATGAGGGGTAAGGAAAATATCATCATAAAACTAAAACACGAAAGGAGATAAAACTTATGGAAAACGAAATTAAATTTTATACAACAGCAGATGTAAGAAGAATATTAGGAATAGGAAATAAAACATGTTTAGATTTATTCCATCGTTCTGATTTTCCTTGTATTAAAGTAGGAAAATCTTTTAAAGTTGCTGTAAGTTCATTTAATGAATACGTAAGTACACGTAGAGTTTTAAGTGAAGTAAATGAGTAAGATTACAAATGATAAAAAAAGAAGATTTAAATATTAGGGCATTTAAACCTTCAAACTACTATTTTAAATCGAATACAAGAAAACTCTTGCTATAGTATTGATATAATTATACACAAAAAATCAAAATATATCAAGAGTTTTCCTAAAATTTAACAAGAAAGGAAAACGAAAAAATGAATAAAGTAAAGGGAATAACAGTAGGAACTTATTTAACAAAAACAATAAAAAATTCAAAGGATAAAGGTTTATCTAGCAAAGAGATTTGCAATCATTGTAAAATGAAAGATAAATGTAAATACAGACAAATAACAAAATTTGAAAATGGAAAAGTTATCGATAACAATGTAGAATGTGATTTTTTCTATTTTTCTATAACACCTAAAGCAATAGTAACAACAGGTAGAGATACAATTACAGGGAAAAGAACAACTAAAACATTTGTAGGAAAGAATGAAAAAGAAGCATTTAATAAGGCATTGTCTTTTCAAATTGAAATGGAAGAAAATCAAGAATTTAGAATAATTACAAAAAGTAATAAAACAATAATTGATCTTGTAAAAAATAAAATTGAAGAAGATTATAAACTTGGCAAGATAATTAAAGCAACACATAAAAGAAAATCGGATACAATAAAGAAACTAGCTAAAGAGAAATTTACTAATAAGCCTATTTCGAAAGTTACAAGAGATGAAGTTGTTAAATATTTAGAAAGTTTGAAAAACTATTCTAAAAGTACAATAAAACAAAATTATGAACTATTATGTATGGCTTTTGGACAAGCAAAATATGAAAATATAATAACAGACAATTTTATGGAAGGCTATAATAGAGTTGAAAAGCCTAAAAGCGAATATAAAAGTCATCATAGAGTTGCATTAACAGTTGATGAGCAAAAGAAACTGGTAGATTATTTGAATAATGCAAATTATAAAGACTGTCGACACAAATATATTTTGTTATTATTATTAAGTACAGGAATGAGAATAGGAGAGGCTTTAGTATTAGATTATAACAAAGATATAGATTTAGAAAATAGAAAAATCTATATTAGAAGAACTCAAACAAAAGATAATAACGGCAAGGCAATTATAGGTAATACTACAAAAACAACTACAGGTCAAAGAACTTTGAATATGAATAATATAATCTATCAAATTATTCAAGGCGCTTTAGAACATAAGATTGATAATAAAGAACATTTATTATTTTGTAAAGAAGATAGAACAATGTATGTAGAAAACTCTATAAATAGTAGCCTAAAGAGAATTGCATTAGATTTGGATATTGGAATTTATGAAGAAGAAAATACAAAAGGAAAACTAATTAAGAAAACTGATATTCATACACATATGTTAAGAGGAACATTTGCAACTAGGTGTGCAGAAGCAAAAATTGCTCCAGCAGTTCTTAAAAAGATATTGGGTCATACTGATATTACTGTCACAATGAAATACTACGTTGATGTAGATGTTGAATTTGAAAAGGCAGAAAATAAGAATGTTGAAGATTATTTAATAGATAAAGAAATATTTAATGTAGATCCAGATTACGATTACGACTATGCTTAAGAACACAAAAGAAAAACCTTGAAACTTTATTAGAATTTATGAGAATTATTTTTAATAAAGTTTCAAGAAAATGTTTCAAAGTAAAAATATAAGACTTTAAAACACTTGATAAATAAAGAAAAATAGCTGTTGGTTAGAGTACCTCGCCTCGACCATATTTAGAAGAATTCGTAAGAGTTCTTCTTTTTTTATTGTATCAATCAAATGCAGTTATTTCAATATATTGACTAATTTCATCAAACCTTTCTTATCATTTCTCAAACTCTATAAAATTCTGTAAAAATTCATTAAAGTACATTCAAAGTACATTCAAAAATTATTTTCTACATAAAATGAATGCACTTTTGCATTCAAATCAAAAGCTACGAAAATATTGTAAATATAAGTTTTTTATGATATACTCTTTAAAAGAAAATAGGACTTAACCTGTTAACAATATAAGTAATCTTGTTAACAAGTGGCTTAATTATTATTGAAAGGAGTTTTATATGCTAAGTGTAGAGTGGATTAGAAATTATTTATTAATTATTAATATTATAGGATTTGTTTTATATTTAATTAATAATGCTTTATATAAATATACAGCTGATGGACAGATAGACATATTTTTAACTATTACATCTTTAATTGGTGGCTCTGGAGGAATATTGCTTGCAATACTTCTGTTTGACAGAAAACCAGAAAAAGATAATATGATGTCAAGAGTGTTTATAGCATGTGTTTTTGTTATACAATGCATATTACTTTTGATAATTAAAGAGAATATATTAGAAAATATTACATTAGGATTTAATAATTTTTTTGAACAGCATAAGTTTTTAATAATTTATTGGTTCATTATAAATATTATAACATTTATTTCTTTTGGATTAGATAAATATGCAGCAAATAATGATAAGTGGAGAATAAAAAATATTACTTTATTAGGTCTTGCCTTTATAGGTGGCACAATAGGTGGACTTATAGCAATGTATGTTTTTAGGCATAAAACACAAAAAGATTATTATACAGTTGGATTATGGCTTATGATTATTATGCAAATAATACTACTTATATATTTATTTAATAGATAACTAATAGATTTGATAAATGACAAATTTATACTATATAAATTGGATATTTGTGATATAGTTTTACTGAGGAGGTGATAATAATGCAAATGTGTTCAAATTGTGACAGAGTATATGATGAATCAGAATATAGTAGATGTCCATATTGTTCAGGCAAATTAGAAGAAGAACATGGAGAAAGATATTTTAAAAGATGTCCTAATTGTGGTGGAATTATGTATTGGGATGGATATTGGTATTGTACTGACTGTGACGAAGAAATTAATACAGATGAAGATGATAATGATGGTACTATAGAATACTAATAAAGGAGAGAAATTTTATGGGATTATTTGGAAGTTCAAAAAAGGAGAAAGAGAGAAAAGAATTAAAAGGTAAAATTGACAAATTGATGAAATCATATAGTAATGAAAAAATTGACGGTGATACTTATTTTAAAAAGATGATGAAGCTAACTTCTACTTATAAAAATAAGAAATAAACTTTGGAAAGGAAAATGTAAAAGAAATGAAAAAATATGATTATGTTGATTGGTTTTGTGATAGTTGTGATGCAAATTTAAATAGACAACCAGGATTTACAACTGAAAGTGGAACATGGATATGCACTGAATGTGGTGCAGTAAATGATGTTACTGATAATAACATTTTAGATGAAGATGAAGAAACATATCAAGAAGAATGTCCAAATTGTGGAGGGCATATGAGAAGAATGACTTATTCACCTGGAGATGCATGGATATGTGAAGATTGCGGACTTGAAGGATCAAAAGATGATTACGGTACAATGTGGGCAGATAAAGAATTTTTTGATGATGAAGATGAAGATGAGTATAATGACGATGATAAAATTGAATAAAATGTAACATATAAATTACAATTTATTAAGATGTTTACAATATTTTGGTATTGTAAACAAAAAAACAAATAGGACTAATGATGAGTTGTAAAATGTAACCTATAAAGAGGACTGTTAAAAAAAGACAGTCTCCTTTATAGGTTTTTATTATGTTTTGTTGTATAATAT
>Ga0256404_1011438_pt1 | contig 11887 bp, 13 predicted proteins | sample RumenRJG_01DNA_FD_185990 | JGI IMG/M metagenome (GOLD analysis project Ga0256404, IMG submission 185990) | Bovine rumen microbial communities from Lethbridge, Alberta, Canada - RJG_01 | ecosystem: Host-associated > Mammals > Digestive system > Stomach > Rumen | place: Canada: Alberta | collected... | reverse complement strand
GGATATGCAAAGCAACTTACAGGACATTGCCACGACGCTTGGCACGAAAGTTTATAGCACCCCGATAAGAGAATGTATCAGCGTTAAAGAAGCGCAAGCGTGCCGCCAGGACATTTTCAGTTATGCCCCACGGAGCAACGCCGCGAAGGATTACACAGCGTTTCTAGACGAATTTATGCAAGATTGACAAACAAAACCCACCAACGCCGCCCGGATCTCGGCGGGCCGGCATGGTGTAACCCGGCAAAATGCACAAATGAGAGGAGAAGAAAATGGCAAGCAAAGCAGACAAGAGTTTTAAAAAGAACGCTGTCGAAATGTTTATTAGTAGTGCCGCACAGATTCCAGAAAGCGCCCCGCAACCGGCAACGGCAGAGGAAGACGATAAGTACGTAACCGACATCAAGGTGCCGGCGGGGTACATGCTACAGCGGGAATATAAAAGCGAACGCATGCAGTTATTACTTCGGCCCACCACTAAAAAAATGATTAAGCAACAGGCCGACGCGCGCGGCATCAGCATGAACGACTTAGTAAACCAGATTCTGGACGAATACGTAGAAGGGATAATGAATAAATGAGATTATCAGAACAGTATGCAGAACACTTGAAAGAAGCGCAGTCTATGGACGCCGCCGAACTGCGCGACACGATCATGCAAAAGGACTTTTTAAGCGCCGAACAGCTTAACGGCGGTTATAAGTTCATGCTTTCCGACAAACAGCATGTTTATGAACTGAACACCGTTACAGGGACTTTGCGGCTTGTCTCACAGGATTTTTACGTGGGCGACAAAGTCGTATACAACCCCGAAGAAAAAATAACACTTAACTCAGGACTACTTCACGCGATTAATAAGGCAGTCGCCCGCGACTTCGCGCACCCGATCCGCGTATATACGCTACAGGAAGTCGCCGACATTCTCAAAGTTACCCGGCAGACGATTTACAACTATGTCACAGCGGGCCGGCTCCGGGCGACAAAGTTTGGCAAGGAATACCGCGTAACCGAAACAGACCTACAGGAGCTTATCCAGCGCGGCAGAAACTGAGGGGGCGGCTATGACAAGATTCTATTACGCGCGAATGAGATTTGAAGCCGAAGACGGCTTTTATCAAATCGAACTTGATAAGGACGGCTTCGCAGTAATTCGGCAATGGCTGCCGGACACACCCGAAACAATGGCGCTGTTCAAAAAGTGGGGCGCTAAAGAAGTCACTATGCAAGAATTAGACGCCATATACAAACAGGCGCAAAGAAAAGATTTCTACCCGAACAAATAACAGTTAGCAGAAGTAAAACTGCATATCTGCATACTGTTATCTGTATAAACCACCACACCCACCACAAGAAGAAAGGACAGGACAGCATGAACCAGTACAAAAAACTATCTGACGACCACCAGCGACGCGTAAGTGAATTTCTGGACAAGTACGCCTTTTTCGCGTTCAATGACCGGCAATTTACCAACGGGCTACAGCGGTTAGGAATCGACAAGAACGACGCCGGCAAGATGTTAGTACGCATGGGCGGCACGGGCGGTTATATGCTCCGGGAAAAGGCTGCGGAATACAGGGCGCTTTCGGAAACCATAGCCGCAGAGACAGACGCCGCCGTACATGATCCCGTCACGGGCCCCGGCTTCGCTTACGATATGTTTTACTACGAACTGGCGAACCACGAATACAGCTACACCGGCAGAGCAGACGACGCCCTGGACGCGCTCGGCTACGATTGGAACGATATACGGAACGACGAACTGCTGAAAACGGCACTTGAAAAGGCCGCAAAGGATGTTTTACGGGATTCTGTTTGACAATACATTAAAGGGCCGCGCCCACCACGGCACGACCCTACAGGACAGCACACCACCACCAGAACCGACCACAGGAACCGGCAACCGGGCATGCTATGTGCATCATAGCAAAAAAGCCCGCACTTTTCCATACAGGAAGAAAGGACAAGCTATGAGACTTCTTATTACCATCACCAAAGGGGAAAACGCAAAACAGAAAGCACAGTTTATCAAAGTTGGCAACGACACTGCAATTATCACGGCCCCGACCTTACAAGACGCGCTGCGCGTGATCCCGTCCGAAGAAGAACTGGACAACGCCCCGGAAGTTGCTCCGATCGGCGCGGCCACAAAGGGCGACGACAGCCCGCATTATAGAATAAGCCCCGTTTCAGAAGAAGCCCTGGACAAAACCATAACAGAGTATGAAGCGACAACGGCGGGTGCATCACTGGCGCGCAAGCTGGAACAGGCGCGAATCCTTCGCAAGAAGACCGGGCACAGCGTCAGCGCCGCCGAATTCTGCTACATGATCGCACGGGCCTATAAAGACGCGTATAACACCATATACGACTATTACGACCTTGCTTTTAAACGCGGCTATGATGCGGCCAAAAGGGAACAAAGGAAGAAGAAAGGAAAAGCGGCATGCTGATTAATTACACGCCAGAAGAACAGCGCCAAATAGAAGCAATACGACAGGCTTACGAACAGCGCATGCAAGAAGCCGCGGACAACAGCGAACGCGCAGAACTGCGGCTAATGCGGGCTAATGCCTTATATGAGTTTGGCGAACAATGCGAAAGGCGGCGCTTTGAAAAGCTGGGCGGCGACCTGGACGCGATCCTAAAAGACGCAAAGAAGCAAATACCCGGCATTATAAAACAGGGCTACACGTTCGCAACCGGGACAATTTCCCCGGAAGAAGACAAGACACTGGAGCTACATGTCTTCGGCGCAAGCGTGAACGGGGAACAGCGAATCAGCGCTAACTTCGCCGCCGATCTGATTAGAAACGAACTAAGGCTGCATATAGAAGCAATCAAACAGGACGACCGCACCCTTCGCAAGCTGTTTGCGTACATTGTCAACGCCATAAAGAACAGCGAATACACGGACAACGCAGAAATAACACTGCCAGAAACCGGAAGTACGGCGTTGAAACTTCTTTTCAAGTCCAACATGCCAATGTATCACGGCAAAGTGACAGACACCCTTTCCTTGCTGGTTGGCGTTGATGCCGAAGAAAACACGTACTCAGACCGGGCGACCATCCAGACGAAAACGAGCGACGGCGACTACAAAGTAGTTATACAGGACTTTAGCAAGCTCCGGGGGAATCTTAGTATTAACACGGACAAGTTGCTATGCACGGCTGTTGCAGAGTTTACCCGGATTAACAATTACAGCGGCGGCGTGATCCATCCGCAAGTATCATTCCCGCTCGACGAGTACGCGCGCCGGTTAGGGTACGAAATAGACGAACGACCGACCAGCACGCCAGAACAGGCAGAGAAAGAGAAGAAGCGCGCCGCCGGTGCTGTCAAGAACGCAAAGAAGCGCATTAAACAGGATTTGGATTTACTGCAAGCTATGCGTATAACGTGGACAGAAAAAGTAAAGGGCAAAGTCGCGGACTATGACAGCATCAGCATATTAGACCGCACATCCATCAAGAAGGGCTATATCACTATTGGATTTGGTCACGATATGGCGAACTACTTAAAAAGGCTGCCAATTACGCAATACCCGCAAGGGCTACTTGCTGTAGACGCCAGAAAGCCGAACGCTTACAACATGGGCTACCAGATGGCCGTGCATTACAACATGGACAACAACCAACGGGCGGGCACGGCGACCCGGTTAAAAGTTACTACGCTACTTTCGTATACCTCACTGCCGACATTTGAAGACCTGCAGAACGAACGACAGGACAATAGCCGGCAATGGTACACCCGAATCAAGGAACCGTTCGAAGCCGCCCTGGACGAGCTGACAGGCAAGGTAATAAAGAGTTGGGAATATGTCAAGGCGAAGGGCGAACCGCTGACAGAACAGGAAGCCTACGGTATAAACGACTACGCGGCGTTTTCTAACTTACTTGTGCAGTTTGAACTGATAGACGCGCCTAATCACGAAGACCGGCTGGAGCGACGCGACGAAGACAAGAAGCGCACGACGGCGAAAAAGGCAGCGGCAAAGAAGAAGCGCGGCAGACCGAAGAAAGAAGCAACATAAACATATCTGCATAAACACATGCTTATACAGATATACACATACTGATATACACATGTTTATGTATGTATGCGCCGCTATTGTCTGTAAAGCATTTGCCCCTGTTTTTTCTGGCTATGACAGGGGCATGTTTTTTACTCCGGGACAGTCTTGTATTACCCCGACAGGACGGGCACAAGATATGCTTTTTTGATCAAAAAGGGATAGATTACTTTACGCGTAGGGGTCAGATACTTTACGCCAGGGGGTCAGATACTTTACGTATAGGGGTCAGATGCTTTACAGCGACGGCGAAAAAACCAAGCATTTATGCGGGTTTCCGGGCGCGTAAAAAATCCAGTACTATTAGTACTATTAGTACTATTAGCCAGCCCGCGCCCACTTAGGCGGGCGGGGCTTTATGGTATAATCCCGGCAGTGAATCCCGACCGCGTCCTGTTGGGAATATCACCGGCGACAGGGAACCACCAGACACCCGGCGCAGATACTCGGAAAGACTGCGCAAAAATATTTTTTCGTCCTAAGTTGTCGCATAATTTCAATTATACGGCGCATTGGATAGTCCCTTATCCGAAAAATGAAAGTGCCTCACGGGCGACCGGGCGGGGTGTGGGTGCTAAAAATACTGAGCGAGAGATACACATATTTACCCGGACAAAATCGGAATAAATCGGAATAAGGCAGAATAACCGGGAAAAACTGCGATTTATCGCGCGGGGGATGAAAAAAGGACACCCACGCCACACCGGCCGACAGGGGCCGCCATGATCCAGACCGGCGGGGGTATCACCGGCCCGCGCTGGCGCCGATCCCGACCACCACCACAGCAAAAACTAATCACAGGACAGCACCAACGACCACAGAAAGGAAGACGACCACATGAAGAAAGTTAATACCAACGACGTTTACAACGATTACAGCGACTTCTTAAACGACCACAAAGAAGAAGTGCTGCGTAATGCGGCGTCGGCAATTGATCCTGTAAAAATGGGCATGAACCGCCACGAAGCTATGACTTTGTTGGGCGCTATGAAGAACTGCGGCTTTTCCCGTGAGGACTTCGCCGCAATCATGCAGAAGTCGCCCGAAGACAAGGGCACGTTCGCGAAACAATGGGGCAGATTCAGCGGCACCGGCCGCGAATACGGCGAAGCCGGCGAAGGTACGATATTCGACTATGCGAAGCGTTGCGGCTGGGCATGGCCCCGCCCGGAAGACATTACCGGCAACAGCGCGCCAGAATCCAGTCGAAAGACACAGAAGCCCGTGCCGGCCCTTCCCGATCTGTGCGCACAGTGGGGCGACGACTTCACGCTGGCGTGTTTAATGGACAGTCAGCAATACACGGGCAAGCCCGTAAAAGTCGGCGCAATTAGAAGCCGGGAACCGATACCGACGCCGGCCCCGGAACAATTCACCGTGCAGGACTTCGCGCGGGCCGTCACCAGCGGCCGGACATTTTACCCGACAGTGTACAGCAAAGAGCTAACCGGGCATGATGACACCGGCAAGCCGATATACTACTATCGCGCCATAGAACAGCAGTTGTTCGTCGTAGACATCGACAACGAAGAAACCTACAGGGGCGACGACGGGAAAGACCACAAGCGCCGCATAAAGGAACCGCTGACAATTGACGCCGCCCGCGAAATCTGCGACAAAGTCGGAATAGCCCCGTTTATGATCTATGAGACATTCAGTAGTAAGGCGCACAGGGAAGACCCGGCAGAGCCCTATCAGAAGTTTAGACTGTGTTTTGCCCTGGACAAGCCTTTAACCGTTCAAGAAGTCGGCGAACGCGGGCTGTTTGCTGTCGCCCGGTATTTTATCGGCCTGTTTGGCCAATCTGCCGACACAAAGACCACAGACCCGGCAAGGCTGATTTACGGTACCGACGAACGCGACCGGGCGCACCTTTATAAGCGCGTTCTGGACAAAAAGAAACTGTTGCAACGCGTCTTTACTTCACAGGAACCCGCGCAGACCGCGCCAGAAGCCCCGGAAACGCCCGAAAGCATGACAAGGGAAGAATATCTGCAGACAAGCGCGGCGGGCTGTATGGCGGCGTTAGACGCCCTTATAACGGCAAGCGCAAGTTCGCCGGCAATCAGTACCGGCTTTATGGAGCTGGACAGGATTTTGGACGGTGGCCTGTATTCCGGGCTGTATATACTGGGCGCCATTTCTTCGCTGGGCAAAACTACATTTGCGCTGCAAGTTGCGGACAATATCGCAAAACAGGGGCATGATGTTCTGATATTTTCCCTTGAGATGGCCCGCGCGGAACTAATGGCAAAGAGCATCAGCCGCATAACTTTCCAGACGACGAAATACGACAGCGACGCGAAGACAACGCGCGGAATTCTTGCCGGCTCTCGGTATGCGAAGTACAGCCAGAAGGAAGTCGACCTGATCCAGACGGCGAAGGGGCATTACATGCAATACGCCCAGCATATTTTTATCCATGAGGGAATCGGCGACATTGGCGTAGAACGGGTAAAGGAAGAAGTCGCCCGGCATGTCGCGCTGACAGGAGCCCGTCCTGTTGTCTTGATTGACTATCTGCAGATATTGGCGCCTTATGATCCGCGTTGCAGTGACAAACAGAACACCGACAAAGCAGTACTGGAGCTGAAGCGGTTAAGCCGTGATTTTGACTTGCCTGTTATCGGTATAAGCAGTTTCAACCGGGAAAGCTACAAAGAAAGCAGCGGGAACCGTGGGCGCGTTACTGCAGTGGATTTCAAGGAAAGCGGCGCCATAGAGTATAGCGCGGATGTCCTGTTGGGCTTAGAATTTAAAGCCGCCGGCACTAAGGAATACAGCGAAAAGACAGAGAAGCAGAAGACCCCGCGCGAAATTAAGCTGGTTGTCTTGAAGAACCGAAACGGGAAAGCCTGGCAAAGTACATGCTTTGATTATTACCCCATGTTCAACTACTACAGAGAAGCATAACTGCATACACATGTGATTATACGAAAGGGCCGACAGCTTGCGTACTGTTGGCCTTTTTATATTTGCCTGTAAAATGATTTTACTGTATAATTATATACACATACAGATATATGCACACAGCGAAACGCCCGGCGGGGCCGTGATCCTGTAGGACAGAGCGGCGACAGGAAATAACGCGGGAAGGGGGTGCAACTATGGCAAAAGGGACAAAATCACTTTCGGCAGAAGAATACCTGGCTTTTCTTGAAGTCAAAGAGCGAAAGTTGGAAGTAAAAAAGAATTTATGCAGTGATTCTTTTGAGGCGCGAATGATCGCCGACAGACAGGCAAAAGTTCAGCGCATGATTAAGAAACTGAAACGCATTTTATGCCGCAATACGGACGGCGTGACAGTAGAGACAGCAGACGACATTGAACGAAACAGAAGGGGAAAATAAAACATGCGTAGCAAAATCGAAATTCTGGCAAAGCAGATGAACGAAAACAGGAAGAAAGCCGAAGCGCTCCGGGCTGAAGTAAGTCAGCTTGAAACGCTGGCGGCAGAACTTGATGCGAAAGCAGAACAGGCGGCAGAAGCGGGTGATATCGAATCCTACAAGACGTTTAAGCTGAAAGCTGCAGACGCCGGCGCCGCCCTGTATGTGAAGCGGGCTACTATTAAGAAGTACACCTCACCATGCACGAAGGAAGAAGCCCTGGCGGCGTGGGCTGAATTCCAGCGCGATCATGACGCCGCCTTTAATAAGGCGCTGAAGGAATACGCGGCAGAAGTAAAGGCACAGCGCGCGCGTTTTATGGCCATTATCGGCATGCAGACGCGGGCCCGCGAACAGCGGTATCTTGTTGCCAAACTTGCCGGCATGTCTGATACTGAGGCCCTTGACGCGCTTAAATTTGCCTGTATTGACGGGTTCGCCCTGGGCGAAGATCGCGCCTATTATCTCGGCAAAAAAGAAATCACGGTGGAAGAATCGGCGGCTGCTTTAAACGCTTTCATGTGTACTGCTCTCCTGTGACTATGTGGACGCTGCGCTGGTCAATACATGGCGGTCATAACCGCGCCCCGGATCGTTGATACATCCCGGACTTTTCTTCTCAGTTGCGGTAAATTCCATGCTTAACTCCAAACCTCAAAAAGTCCCGGGGGAATAGGGCTCAGGCATCCTCTATTTTCCCCGGGATTGCTTAAGACATGACGAACGAAGAACTGGTATTTATGATCAAGCGCGGGGACACTGCGCTTATCGGCGAATTATGGGAACGTGTTTATGATTTTGTTCATGTAAAGGCATTGAGCATGCACGCCGGCGACCTTACGGAAGATTTAGAGCAAGAATGTTATTTCGCCCTGTTGGATGCGGTCGACAATTTCGACGATATGGCCGGCTGTAAGTTTCTTACTTACGCTGGATACTGGTTTAAAGCGCGCATGCATCGTTATTTGGCCATGAAGGGCGGCGGGCCAATTCTGCCGGTTAATCTTTTGCCGCGTCTTCGGAAATACAGGCGCGTAGTATCAGACTTTCAACGGGATAACGGGCGAAGACCCAGCGGCGCGGAAGTGATCGCTATAACCGGCTGGACGCTTGCGGACTTGATCGCCGTCGTTGACAACCAGAACGCAGACAAAACAGTTAGTACCGACGCCCCGTTGAGCGACGAAACCGAAAATATTACGCTGGCTGACACCATAGCCGCCGCAGATGATCCCGCCGAAACCGTCGAAGACGCCGTATTCCATGAGCAAATGCAAAGGGATGTCTGGCGGGCCCTGGACGAACTGCCGGAACAGGTGGCGCGGGTCATTTCCGACCGGTTTAAAAACGAACGGCCACATAAAGACATCGGCGCCGACATGGGAATATCCGAAGGAAAAACCCGGCAAATATGCGCAAAGGGGCTTCGCATGATCCGAAGCGACGAAAAGGCTATGGACATATTGCGCCCTTACGCTGTCGACCTGTACGGCGAAGGCATGCGCGGCAGTTTCAAAAACTTTCTTGTTACCGGCGTTTCAAGTACAGAAAGAGCTGCCTTTAAAGATTTGGGCATGTATTTTTGAAAGGGAAGAATGATTAAGACACTGATATGTCCGATTTGCGGCAAGGCGTTTGTAACACTTTCGCCGAACGGGAAATACTGCGGCCAGGCATGCGCGGAAGTTGGCCGGCGACAGCTCCGGGCGAAATGGAAAGAGGACAACCCCGAATACAGCGCGGCCTATATGCGGCAATACAGGACAGCAAAGAAAGAGAGAAAGAAGACCACACTATGAAAATAAGACCATGCCCGCACTGCGGTGGCAACGGCGCACTTACATCAAAATACAGCGCAAAGAAACGCCTTTATTTTATCTTTGTAAAGTGCGATCTATGCGGCGCACAGGGGAAAATATACGCCGACAAGGAAGACCCGGAATGGTACGGTTGGAATATGCCGGCATGCCAGAACGCCGTCAGCGCGTGGAACATGCGCACATATACAGGCGTCGACTAAACACACAACAGCATAATAAAACGAAGCCTGCCCGCCCCTGTCGCGGGCTTTTTTATTACTTGAATTTTATAACATTTTATAATATGATGATTAGACAGACATGTGCATGCAGACATGACGAAAGGGGGCGGCATGGGCAACGAGCCAGTACCAGCACGCGGGGATATTACGGCGGCGTACAGGGATTACACGGCCTTTCTGGACGCGTCTGAACGCACCGTACAGACCTACACGGGGAATGTAAGGCAGTTTCTTAAATGGGCGGCTCAGAATGGCGTACAGAGCCCCACGCGGGCCGACATCATCCAGTACCGGGACGAACTCCGGGCGCGCTGTCGACCGTCGACCGTTCAGAACTACATAACGGCCCTTCGGCTGTTCTTTCGGTGGACGGCGTCGGCGGGGATCTATCCCAACATCGCAGAGCATGTGAAGGGCGCGAAGCTGGACGCGTCACACAAGAAAGACTATCTGACAGCGCGACAGCTAAAAGCGATCCTGTCGAACATCGACACCGACACGGCAAAAGGCCGACGCGACTATAGCATGATTCTGTTAATGATCACGGGCGGGCTCCGGGATGTAGAAATAGCCAGGGCGAATATAAACGACCTTCGGCAAATGGGCGACAGCACCGTGTTATACCTACAGGGCAAGGGCCGCACCGAAAGAACCGAATACGTTAAAGTTGTGCCGGCTGTCGAAACCGTTCTGCGGGATTATCTGAAGACGCGCCAGGGCGCCCACGACATGCAGCCATTGTTCGCCAGCATGAGCAACAACAGCAGAGGGCAGCGGCTGACATCAAAAAGTATCAGCGCCATTGTAAAGCACCGTTTTATTTCTGCAGGATTCAACAGTGACCGGCTAACGGCTCACAGCTTGAGACACAGCGCCATCACGCTTTCATTGTTGGGCGGGGTGCCGCTGGAAGAAGTACAGCAATTTGCCCGACACCGAAGCATCACAACGACGCAGATATACGCGCACAACTTAGACCGAGCGAAAAACCGAAGCGAAGACACCATAGCCCGCAGTATTTTTGATTTGTGATCCTGTTCAACAGGGTGCGAAAAAAAAGTGGTGTTTCGACCGGGAATAGGGCTGGAGCATGTTACCGATCACGACCGGTACGACATAATCAAACAATTGCATTTTACATAGATATTAGGGCTCAAAAACGGCCGTTTTTCGCTCTCAAAAGAGACAAAATCAGGGTGTTCAGACCAAAATTTCATGAACTACACTTTCCTTTATTTCCAGTGGTGTAATTGCTCTAAAAGGCACTTTTGAGGGTATTTTCACAGAGTTGTTCCGACGAAAAACAACAAACTACACCGCAAGTGTAATTCATTTTTGCCCGTTTTTTGTGTAAAAAGCGATTTTTTCGGGAACATGAACTACACCGGCAGTGTAGTTGCCAAACCGGCAAAATTGCCCTTTTGCAACCGTGCAAGCAGTGCATACATGGACGTTTCCCGCCAGTATGCCAATTCAAGGGGCGACCCTTGCACCCGAAAAAACAGCTACGCCCGGCGGGCTACATTTTCAAAATCCAGTAGAAAGGGGGAACGTGATTTGCAAAAATCTGTCGTTGCAACTATCGAACAATTGGAAAATGACGTTTATAAAAAGTACGACACCGACCATAAACCACGCGGCAAAGTCTGGTTGTACATGGTGCTGGATTTGGCAAAGCTGATTGCTGAAAAAGTCGATTTTGACGACATCACCGAAGACGTTCTGGAAGAATTAACGACCGACAACTTCCATACGGCGCGACATGCAGCCGAAGCAATTCTGGATTTGCAGAAATACATTTTGCCATAGAAAGGGGATGAGAGAATGAAGACAATTGCAATTATCAATCGCAAGGGCGGCGTAGGTAAGACAGCGACCGCGCAGGCCATGGGGGCCGGGCTTATTCGGCGCGGTGCCCGCGTTCTGTTTGTCGATTTGGACAGCCAGACAAATCTGTCTTACGGGATGAACGCAAACCCAAGCGCGGGCGACATCATGGAAGTCATAACAGGATCTTGCGCGGCTGTCGATGCGATCCAGCACACGCCCATGGGCGATCTGATAGCCGGCGCGGAAAGTCTGGCGGCGGCAGATGCGGCCATAGACGGAACCGGCAAAGAGTACAGACTTAAAGAAGCGCTGGAAGGAATCGGCGGCCTTTACGATTATGTGATAATCGACACCCCGGCCGCGCTGGGAACTCTAACCGTAAACGCGCTGACAGCGGCAGACGGCGTTGTTATTCCGGTACAGGCCGACGAATACAGCCTACAGGGAATAGGACAGCTTCACAAGGCGATCACGGCAGTTAGAAAATACTGCAACCGCGATTTGAAGATAAACGGCATTTTGATAACGCGGTACAATGCGCGGGCGATCCTGTCG
>Ga0256404_1011437_pt1 | contig 11887 bp, 9 predicted proteins | sample RumenRJG_01DNA_FD_185990 | JGI IMG/M metagenome (GOLD analysis project Ga0256404, IMG submission 185990) | Bovine rumen microbial communities from Lethbridge, Alberta, Canada - RJG_01 | ecosystem: Host-associated > Mammals > Digestive system > Stomach > Rumen | place: Canada: Alberta | collected... | reverse complement strand
AGGGAAGACAAGTGGGGTTGCCTTACGGCGAAGGCGGGCGAACTTTTCTTCCCTACGGTTTCCCCCTTAAGATTCCCCTTCCCTTCACCTATCTTTTTTCGCGCCGCCATCTCAATCCGTAGTGCAGTAGGCGGCAGAGCGCAACACGCAGCTCGACCGGGCTCGCTGCTACACCAAAAGCGGTGACTGCTACTGCCGTGGCAGCCGCTTTGTTTGCATAAACATATCAAGTTAGTGTTTACCTCAGTATGCATATCGTGCAATTGTGGAGTTCTCTTGAAAGTTCTTTCTTCAAATCTTGCTTCTAAGCCTTCACCACTTTTTCGTTATTTGGGGACGCGTCCCCAAATGGCGAAAAAGAGATAAAAGTTTTAGGGGTGGGGTTTGGGGATGAGACAGAGTAACCGTTACCACGGTTACTCTCGAGAGAATGGCAGAGCCATTCTCGGCTTTCTTCAAAAGGGTCCTCCCCAATTACGCGGTGTACACACCGCGGCAAACTCGGATTTGCGGGTTTACCAGTTCATTTCGGTTTTGATTTTTTCGGTGAGCAGGGCTGCGGCTTTTTCGTAGGTCTTTTCGGAGGGGTGCTGATTTACAGTCACGCCGTCTGCCTGCACATCCTGTATCGGCAGGTCAAGGGTGGTGATATTCTCGTCGCCCGTTTCGGACGAATACTGTGCGGCGGCATTTTTCATCGCCTGCGACAGCAGATCGCCCATAGTACCGAGGGTGCAGATGATCTTTGCCTTGGGGTTTTTAGCGCGTATCTGCTTTAGAAATCTGACATACTCCGACCGGAACTCCTGCTGCTTTGCGCTGTCGGAGCCTGTATAGCTGAAGTCATTGGTCCCGAGGTTGATGACGATAACATCGGGGACAAATGCAGAAAAATCCCACCGCAGATCTGACGGCTTGCTCGTGCCAAAGCCCGAGCTTTCAGTAAAGCCGTAGCTTTCGTAATACTGCGGGACGGTCATTTGCGGCTTTTTTTCGCCGTTATCGGTAAATCCCGAAACGATGCCGTAGCCGCTGTATGAAACAAGGCTGTGATCGGCATTGAGCGCCTGCGCGGTCTTATAGGCATATGATCTTGTACAATCCTCGGTCGCGGTCGAAAATCCGTGTGAGAGGTCGGTATCGTCAACGCCGTAGCCGCAGGTGATGGAATCGCCGATGAATTCGATCTTACGCGGCTTATCGGCAGACCTTTCGAGCTTGCCGCCGTGAGTGTCGATAGCAGTTATCGCGCAGCAGGAGAACGCGCACTCGGAGAGCTTGATAATTCTGACATTTACCGCCCTGTCGCCCTTGCCGCGTATTTCTGCCTTGCTGCCGTTTTCGTCAACTGCAAGGTCGCTCATTCTTTCGCCGTCGACAAAAATGCCGACGCGCGCGCGATGCTCGGGTATTCCCCTGCTGCCGACAAGGCTTACGGTCAGCTTTTCGCCGGTGAAGTCAAATTCGGCACCCGTGCCCGAAAGTCCCATCCATATACTGCCGTCCTGTGCGGCAAAGGCTCTGCCGAGCAGTTTAACGTTGTTTAAAGGCATAGTGATCTCCCCTTTGTCCGCGGCAGAAGTCTGCGCCGCAGTAGTGGTTTCAGTTGTTTGCGAAGTTAACTGTGTTTGCCTGGTGATTATGGTCTGTGACGTACTTGTAGTCTGCGAGGTGTTTGAGCTATCTTCGCCGCTATCCGACTGATTGGAACAGCCTGAGCCCATCAACATAACCGCAGCGCACAAAAGCACTGTTACGCTCTTTTTTAGTAACATTTGCTGTCCTCCCATAGTTATCTATAGATTGATTTTAGCACACAACGCCTTATGTGTCAACAAAAAAACCATACAGAAGATGCCTTCCGTATGGTTTGATTTTTTTATCAGCCCCAGTACTGTCGCCAGATGTACATATAGCTGCTGCCCCATGGGAGCTTATAGCCGTATGCGATCCTGCTGTCGGACTTTGCTGTTGCGCTGTTGCTCCAATAGAAGATATTGTAGTCGTTAGCGATGCCTGCGTAGTAGGTCACGCCGTAAACTGCGCCCCAGACAGCCTTCTTGACTCTCTCGGTGACTCTTGCATAGGTCGCGCCGCGTGCGGTGAGTTTTGCATCTGACAAAAATCCGCCGCTGGTATAGATAACGCTCTCAACGCTCGGATACCTGCTGTAATACTTCGGCCAAACGCCCTGAAGCGTATACTTTGCGCATACATACTGGTTTGCAACGCAGTCTGCAACGTAAACGATAGGCTTATCCCAGAAGCTGCCTGCTGCGCCGCCTACCTCGTGGTAAACGATACGGCACATTGCCTGCCAGCCTGCTGCGGAGTAATCCATTCTCGCGGTCTTGATGTTGACTGCTGCGGAAAGCTCGGAGGTCTTGCCGCTTGCGTCAACAGCCTGTACTGCGAAAGCATAGCTTGTATCTCTTCTCAGTCCCGATACGAGATACTCGCAGGCGGTAGTTGTTGCAACGTTTGTCCAGTTGGAATACTGACCGTTCTTGACAAATACTTTATACTTTGCCGCACCCGAAACAGCGTTCCAATGTACTTTTATCTGGCTCGTCTGCTTGTTGTAGGGGTGGGTATAATCTGTATCGTATGTTCTTTCGCCGATCATTGCAGGCTTTGCAAGTGAGCCTGTTGCGGCGGTATTTATCTGTGCAGCTGCTTTTGTGGTGACAGCCGCCGCAGGCTTTGCAGTAGTTGTAACGACTGCCTTTTTGGTGGTTATCTTGGTCGCTGCGGTGGTGTATGCAGATGACGGAACGTAGCCGTCGTAGATATAAGGCATAGTAGCCTTTGTTGTTGCTGCAGTGGTCTGCTGCGGTGTCTTTGCGCCGTTTATCTGTGCAGTTTCACTTTTCAGCGGAGCAGCTGTTGTGACCTCGGCGCTGTTGTACCTTGCAAGTCCGACACCGTCGGTCTTTTTCTGCGCGAAATTCAGCTTCTGGGTCTGCGCTGCATCGTAGTTTGGCACGGAATATGCAGCAGTTTCGTTTGAAACAGGTGCAGACTGCGAAACAGTTGTATTCTGTTCAGGTTCTGCGGACTGTATCTCGCCGCTGTCTGCTGCAAACACAACAGCTGCAGCTATCGCAACGGCAGAGGCTAAACAGCCGGCTGCAAGTTTCCATGTTGCTTTCTTCTTTAACATAAACAATTTCGGCTGCCAAGTGGTTTGTGCGCGGCGCCGAAGGTTCACACCCTTTCCTGATCCAAGGAGAGCGCGGTGCGCTGACCTTGCATCTATAATAATGTTGCGGTTTGTAATCTAAAGCGTTTAAGAATTACAAATCGTTTACAAGCGTCAACGATATTGTAATACATTTGGGCTGCTTTGTCAAGAAAATTATATCGAAAAATCTGTAAACACGCGCTGATTTCGGCGTTTTCGATAGTTTTCAAAAGGTTACATTAATACTCTTGTCACATTTTTTATACCAAAATGCGCCCTTGAGCGATACGGCACTTATTTCCTGCGGATAAACTCGTGATTTAACAGAAAATTTACAAATTCGGGTTAAAAAATGGTCTTGACACGCAAAAAGAGCTGTTGCAAATGCAACAACTCTTTATGTGATATCTCGCTTTTATGCGGTTTTATCAAAGTATCGCTCTGATGCCGTCAACGCGGCTCGAGGTATAAAAGCTCGAAAGTGACGAGCCGAAGAGGATATCCGTTGCGCCGACCTGCTTGAAGAAGCTGCGCAGGTTGACGTTGGTATAGCGCATATCCAGCACATATATTTTTTCAAAGCTGCCCACAAAGTACGGAACGAGCGCATTGCCGTAGCTGTCCTTTATCAGCACGAGAGTTCTGCCGTTTTTAACATCGGTCTTTATCTCGGCAAGGTTCATATCGCTGCCAAGGACTGTACAGTAGCAGCCTGCGCCTGATGCCCAGTCAAGGAACAGGCTCGACTTCTGTCCGTTTTGGAAATAGCCGTTATAGTAGGTGGTGGTGTAGCTGTTTTTGGGCTTCCAGTAATAATAGGTATCGGGGTAGGTCAGAAATTCCTGACAATTGCTGTAGGTATACATTGAGCCTGTAAAGCCCTGCTTAACGCCTGCCTGATACTGCGAAAGCGGCTTGAACGGCACGCCTGCGGTCTTGGCGAACGCCTCGGCTGCGTAGTATGCTGCAAGCTCTGTCCAGTGGTGGTCGGTGCGGTAGTAGATATACTCGTTGACGTGCGGTGCAAGTGCTGCGTAGGTATCAATATTCTTGACATTGCGCAGATACTTGTTAAGGTCGGTGATGGCTTTATGCTGGTCGGTGGTGACACCGCTCATATTCTTTGGCGTATAGAAAGCTGAGGACACGGGCGCGCCCATCGTATAGACGTTAACGCCGCTGCCGACCGCGGATTTGACGCTGTTGACCATATTGCAGAAATACTGCGCCATACTCTCGCTGCCGCCGAAAGAGATAAGACCTCTTATCTTCGCGCCGAGATTTCTGTCGCAAACCACGACGCTGCCTATCCACTGTCCCGACTGCGGAACAGAAACATTGTTATTTGTGCTTGGTGCGACTGTTGCCGCGGGAACGGTAGTTTTGATCACCGGCTTTGAAGTCGCTGCCGGCTTTGCGGTGGTGACAGGCTTTGCTGATGTTGTTTGCGAGGCAGATGTAGTGGTGGTAGTCGTTTCAGATCTGCTGCTGGTAGTCGTTGTTTCTTCGCTCGTCTGCGAGCTGCTGTCTGCCTGCGAGCTGCTGCTTTCGTCAGAACTGCTGTCAGGCTGCGAGCTTGTATCGCTCAATGACGAGTTATCAAGCGCCTTTGAGCTGTCGGTATCGCTGACCTCGCTTCCGCAGGCGGTCATCATACTGACAGTCAGCACTGCCGCAAGGACGGCTGCCGTTATTCTTTTTTTCAAGCTTTTCACCTTACCTTTTTACTGGACTCTGATATTATTTATCGAGTCGATGCCGACATCCGAGCAGATAAGAGAGATCGCGCCTGTAAACAGCAGGTCTGTGCAGCCTACCTTTTTACAGAAATCAACGCCGTTGATGTTGAAGTATCTGTAATCGCAGACATAGATCTTTGAGAAGCTGTTTGTAAGGAACGGTATCATTGCGTTGCCGTAGCTGTTTTTATAGACTACGAGCACGCGGTTGTTCTTGCAGGGGGTGTTTATCTCGACTATCTGCGCATCGCTGCCAAGGAAGGACAGGTAGCAGTTGCTGCCCTCCATAGCGTCATAGAACAGTCCGCTTTCGTCGGTGCCGTAAGGCTTTTCGGGGTTCATCGGCTGGAAGGAGGTATCATAGTATTTGCAGGATACCTGCTTGATATTCTTTGCCTTGTAATAGGTAAAGGTATCGGGGTTGTTGCCTATGCCCTGATCGTAGTTGGAGTAGGTATAAAGCGTTCCGAGGAAGCCCTCCTTGGTTATCTTGTCATACTGGTCAAGTGCGGGGTAATCGACCTGTGCGGCTTCTGCAAAGGTCTTGGTCGCATAGTACGCGCCAAGCGGCAGCCAGTGGTGGTCGGTACGGGCATAGATGTCCTCGTTCATATGCTTTGCAAGCTCGTTGACGCAGTTTACGCCGACGACGCCTTTGAGGTGCGCGGAGATATTCTTGATATTCTCGTCCTGGTCGGTGCCCATATTCTTCATATTGCTTGGCATATAGAACGCACTTGAGAGCGGGTCGGGCATTGCATAGACGTTGACGCTGTCGCCAAGGTCTGTTTTCCACTTGTTTATCGCCTCGGCAAAGCGCTGCCCCATTTCAAAGTTGATATACGAAAGCACAAGTCCTCTGGTATCCTTGCCCGAGCCGTAGACTACTACGCTGCCCAGCAGCTTGCCCTCGTTGGTGTTTTCGGGTATCTTTACGACCTCTTCCTTTTTCTGATTGGATTTGGTGGTCGTTGTGGTTTTCTCCGTACCGTCGCTCGTCTTGGTGGTATCGGCTGCGGTGGTGGTGGTCGCGGGCGCGGTATTTATGGATACCTTGGTGGTGGTAACGCCCTTGTCATCGAACTTTTCCTGCTCGACCTTCTTGAGTGAGCCGTTTATCTTGACATCGCCCACGGAGAAGCCGAAGCACTCTGCAAAGGACGAATTGAACTTCTTGAAGGTTTCGCGCCCGGGGATAGTATCGGTGAAGTAGGTAGTTATGCCGTTGGTGAAATCGCCCTTGAACAGCGATGAAAACGAGAACTTGGGGAACTCTGCGAGTTTGCGGTTCTCAGACGGGCTTTCCTTTTCGCGCTTGCCAAGCACGGTCATAACGAGCAGAACTATCGCGATAAGGAAGATAGCGCCAAGGCACACAAAGATGTTGAGCACCTGTACGCTCTCGCCCTCGCTGAATTCAGGCTGCTGCGCTTCATCGGAGGGTTTGCGTGCTTCAGAAACGGTCTGCGTGCGCTGCGGTGCGGCTGCTCTGCTCGGTGCAGGTCTTCTTCTGCGCGGCGGCGCGGGTACTTTATGCACATCATCTGTGCGTCTGTTTCGTCTGCCGTAGTATTTATCCATAGCATCTTACCTCCTTTTAGAATTTGAAATAAAGGAACGGGTTGTTTGTGGTATTAACAAGCATCATACTGCTTATCAGAAGTATCGCGAGGTTGAACAGCACGCCCACGGTACCGAAGGTTTTTGCGGCACCTTGCGAGGTGCAGATGCTCTTTTTGATCTTGGGGATAAGCGGTGTGCTGAGTGCGCAGGCTGCGATGAACAGCCAGATGTTCTGCGTGAACAGGCTGTTGGTGGAAAGGTCGGTAAAGCCGCCGGGTGCAAAGCCGATAAGGGATTTAAAGAACTTGCCCAGGCTCTTGAAGTCCTCAAAGTAGAAGATGCCCCAGCCGATAGCCACCAGCGCAACTGCGTAGAGGTGCTGAACGAATGCGTTGGTTCTCTCAAGCTTTTTGAGCAGGTACAGCTTTTCAAGCAGAAGCAGTGCGCCGAAATACGCGCCCCATATCATAAAGTTCCAGCTTGCGCCGTGCCAGAAGCCTGTGAGCGACCATACTATCATAATATTTATACACTGTCTGGTCTTGCCCTTGCGGTTTCCGCCAAGTGGGATGTAAACGTAATCTCTGAACCAGGTAGAGAGCGAGATGTGCCATCTTCTCCAGAATTCAGTGATAGATGTACAGATGTAGGGGTATTTGAAGTTCTCGTCAAAGTGGAAGCCGAAGATGCGTCCCATGCCGATAGCCATATCCGAATAGCCCGAGAAATCGTAGTAGTACCACAGTCCGACAAGCACGGCGCCGTACCATGTCCCAAGCACGGTGACGTTGCCCATAGCCTCGTAGCCGTCTTTCATTTTGCCGAAAAGCGACTCGACTATGGTGCTTATGCTGTTGGCAATGATGACCTTTTTGCCGAGTCCGAGGATGATCCTGGAAACGCCGTCGGAAATATCTTTAAGGGTGATCCTGCGCCTGTCGATCTCATCGGCGATAGTGGAATATCTGACGATAGGACCTGCAACGAGCTGCGGGAACAGCGAGATGTACAGCAAAAGCTTTGAATACGATCTTTGCACATCGACCTTGCCGCGATAAACGTCGATAACGTACGAAAGCGTCTGGAAGGTGTAGAACGAGATACCGATGGGCAGCGAGATCTTCGGTACGGGTATGTGAAGCCCGAACCAGCTGTTGAAGTTGCCGACAAAAAAGCCGATATACTTGAAGCAGAAAAGCACGCCCAGATCCCAGATCGTGACAAGTGCCATCAACAGCTTTGCTCTTGAATTGTTCCTGTTGTTATAGATAGCAAGCGCGGCAAAGTAGTTTATCACCGATGAAAGCAGCAGGATAAACACCCACACAGGCTCGCCCCACGCGTAAAACACCAGCGAAAAGCCTATCAGCACACGGTTTCTGTATTTTGTCTTTTTAGTGAGAAAATACATTGTCAGGCATAGCGGCAGGAAAAAGTATATGAAAAACAGGTCCGCAAATATCAAAACAAAAACTCCTTTATAATTATATATTGTACTGCCCTGCGCGGGCAGGTACAGCCATTGAATGACATTTATCCCGGAGCAAAGACCGATGTAAGCTTGCTTAACATCGGCTGCGGCGAGGCGATCTTTACCCAAGGAGCGCAAGCTCCTTTGGGGATCTTGGCGGTGCAAGCCGCCAAAAGACCTTATGGACTTCGCCTCGCAAGAGGCGCAAGGACATCGGTAATTAGATTTATCTCGGAGCAAAGCCCGATGTAAGATTGCTTACCATCGGCTGCGACGAGGCAATCATTACCCAAGGAGCGCAAGCTCCTTTGGGGATCATGGCGGTGCAAGCCGCCAAAAGACCTTATGGACTTCGCCTCGCAAGAGGCGCAAGGACATCGGTAATCAGATTTATCTCGGAGCAAAGACCGATGTAAGCTTGCTTAACATCGGCTGCGACGAGGCAATCTTTACCCAAGGAGCGCAAGCTCCTTTGGGGATCTTGGCGGTGCGAGCCGCCAAAAGACCTTATGGACTTCGCCTCGCAAGAGGCGCAAGGACATCGGTAATTAGATTATAGCACGATGCTTGCTCAAAGTCAACATTATTGGGCATAAAAATACAGCGCTGTCCAAAAAACAACGCTGTTAAACTCAATCTATTATGCTTTTTACGGGGAGATTTTCCTTGTCGCGCTTTTTCTGTTTTTTCTTTCTGACGGCCCGCACCGCAGCGATGACTGCAAGCACCAGCGACAGCGCCGCACCCGCAAGCACGGGCAAAGCTCGATAAATATACCTTTTATCAAGGTCGAGAAGGTCGTTGGTGACGGCGCGCGTTTCAAGCTCACGCTGTGCGGTCTTTATGAACCAGCGGTATGATATGCAGCACAGCGCGGCTCCCGAAAGTGCGGGAACAAGCGCAAGAACGTACTTTTTCCACACAGAAAGCAGCATTGCGCCTATCACGAGCAGCTCGCCTGCACCCATGGCCACGCCAACCCACGCAGGCGGCGAAAAATCCGCATACGCGCCCTGAATGACCGACAGGACCGTGACGCTGCCCCAGAAGATTACTCCGTAGGCAAAAAGCGCAAGCATAAGATACTTTATTATACGCACGCAAAGCGGCTCTTTTTTCGATTTTAAAATGAATGCGGCAGGCTTGCCCGTTTTTGACATAATCGCCCTTCCTTTTGCGGTAAAATAAGCTTGTGGTGTAATTGTAGCATATTTTAAAGGATTTATCAAGCATAAAGAAAAACGTGGTACGGATACCAAGTCAGATTATGCTTGAAATGGATTTGAATTAACCTGCACGCTCGGTGAACAATAAAGACAAGCGACGTGAAAATTTTGAAAGGAGATATTAAATATTATGTGTGATTTTTTCAGAAAATTCGCCGCGGCGTTTCTTTCGGTGGGGCTTTCGCTGGTGCTGCTGGTGGGATTTTACGCATTTGCGCTGCCTGACAGGCTTTACACAGACGGCAGGGAAAATTTTTCAATAGGGACTTTCCTGTGCGTTTCGGCTAAACCGTGCGAGCGTGATATTGCTTCTGCACAAGGCTGCGGCGGTGCAAAAAGCACGCTTATGCTGCTTGGGGCGGTGCCTATAAAGGACATCACAACAGACCAAATGAAAAGACCTATGCTCGTTCCGTGCGGCGAGCCGTTCGGTGTCAAGCTGATGACGCAGGGCGTTCTGGTGGTGGATCTGCAGGAAAACTGCGGAAAATGCGCGGCAAAAGAAAGCGGCATACGCAAGGGCGATATTATCCTCTCGATAAACGGCAAAAGCGTGGGCAGCAACGACGATGTGGGGCGGATAATCGCGCAAAGCGGCGGAAAAAGCTGCGAGGTGCGGCTTTTGCGCGGCGGCGAGGAGAAAACGCTCTCGCTTATACCCGACAGGATAAACGGCGAATACAAGGCGGGTATGTGGGTGCGTGACTCGTCGGCAGGCATTGGCACGATGACCTTCTACGACAGGCAGACGGGGCATTTCGGCGGACTGGGGCACCCTATATGCGATGCAGATGTCAAGACTCCCCTGCCGCTTTCGCAGGGCAGGACAGGTGATATACGTCTTATCGACTACACGCGCTCAAAAAGCGGCTCGCCGGGGTGGCTCAGCGGTGATTTCGTGAACGGCTCAAACACGGGGAATGTGCTTATCAACAGCAAATGCGGCGTTTTCGGAGAGCTGTACTCGCCGCCAAAGACAGACCACGCCGAGGTGCCGCTGGGCTTTCGGCAGGAGATACAAAACGGTGAGGCGGAGATCTACACCAGCATCGACAACACGGGCGTGAAAAAGTACAAGGTGAAGATATCGGGCGTTGATCTGTCGGGCAGCGGCAGCCACGATTTTGACATCGAGGTGACGGACAAGGCGCTTATCGACAAGACGGGCGGCATTTTACAGGGTATGAGCGGTTCGCCTATCATACAGAACGGCAGGCTGGTGGGCGCTGTGACGCACGTTCTTGTAGATGACCCAAGGTGCGGTTTTGCGGTGTTTGCCGACAGAATGTTCGATATGTGCGAAAAACTCCCGAAGATCACGGAAAAGGCAAGCTGAAAGGGCTTGCTTTTTTCGGCGCTCCTGCGCGGTTTCGACAGCATTCGGGGCGGTGTGACAACGGCTGTGCCGCAGGGTGTCGAACAGGCAATGTCGATTATTGGCAAGTGGTGTAATAATATCTCGATTGGTAATATTATTGGCGCAAATGTTGTGCATTATGCTGCAAAGTGTCGTAATTTTTATGACGATTTATCCAAAAATCTATTGCATTTGAAATGCTTTTGTGATATGCTAATGAACGTGGAAAACATATAGAGCTCTGTACAAACATAACAACCATTTTCATTGACATTCAGGAGGAATAATTATGACAAACAAGATAAAGATACTTATTGGTGACGATTCCGCACAGTACGGCGTATTCTGTGCTTCTTCCCTGCGTTCTATGGGATTTTTCGTGATAACAAGACAAAAGGACGGAATGGTGATATACGACGCTATCAAAAATGAACAGCCCGACATCGTCATCACTGACGCGGTGATGCCAAGCCTTGACGCTATCGAGCTTATCAAAAAGATCGGCGCATCAAGCTACAAAAAGCCGATGTTCATTGTCACGAGCGCTTACGAGAACGCTTTTATCGAAAGTCAGGTGATGGCGGCGGGCGCAAGCTACTTTATGCTAAAGCCTTTTGACATAAAGATGCTGGGCGACAGGATAAAGGCGATGCTGGACATCGACACGGACATCGGCGCGGGCAGTCAGGCGGTACATAAAAAGGGCAGTCCGAACCTGGAGATAATCGTTACGGATATTATCCACCAGATCGGCGTACCTGCGCACATCAAGGGGTATCACTATCTGCGCGAGGCGATAATCTCCTGCGTCAATGACCGCGAGATGCTCGAAAGCGTCACAAAGCTTTTGTACCCGTCTGTTGCAAAGAAATTCTCCACTACGCCATCGCGCGTTGAGAGGGCTATTCGCCACGCTATCGAGATCGCTTGGGACAGAGGCGATGTCGATACCCTCAACAGCTTTTTCGGCTATACTATAAATGTTGGCAAGGGAAAACCCACAAACAGCGAATTTATCGCGCTTATCACGGATAAGATCTGCCTTAAATACAAGTCCCTTGTCGCTTGCTGACACACGCTTCCCCCAATATTCCTTTACCCTTGTGCGCACTGCGGATATATTCTGCGGTGCGCACTTTTTACACACAAATCAGAGTTTGCCGCGGTGTGTACACCGCGTAATTGGGGGAAACCCTTTTGGAGAAGGGTTGTCCCCCAAGCCCCTTTCCTAAACCTTTTATTGCTTTTTCGGCACAAGGTGTCTGCGACACCTTATCCCGAAAAAGTAGTAGAGTTCAGAAAAAAGAGTTTGAGAGAAAACGCTCCCAAGAGAATACCCACAGTTGC
>Ga0256404_1011435_pt1 | contig 11890 bp, 11 predicted proteins | sample RumenRJG_01DNA_FD_185990 | JGI IMG/M metagenome (GOLD analysis project Ga0256404, IMG submission 185990) | Bovine rumen microbial communities from Lethbridge, Alberta, Canada - RJG_01 | ecosystem: Host-associated > Mammals > Digestive system > Stomach > Rumen | place: Canada: Alberta | collected... | reverse complement strand
TTTCACCGACATAGCCAACGATTCCACACATATCGTCTCTCCTATCATCAAAAAATGGGGGACCAATAATCTGTCTCCCCATTTTATCACAATTGTATTATATGGTCTAGAAGCCGTAGTCCAGAGCGTCGTCCTCATCCTTACCGGTCCGTTTAACGATTGCCTCAGATATCTCCTGTACCTTCTCAGACGGCTCGTAATCCGCCTCATTGTAGAGGATCTGGTATAGCTTTCTGACATTTGATTCCAGAGTACAAGGAACATCCACAGATCCGCTTCCGAAGTCTCCGGTGCACTTATCGAAGGGGAAGCCGCTCGTATCTGCCAGGGTATAATCCTTATAGGCACCTGCGAGTCCTACCAGTTCGCTTGCAGTGAAGGAAGTAGAGATCTTAGGGAATACAGCATCGATCAGCTTATTGATGGTTCCTGCATCTGCCTGCTTGGCCTTCTCGATGATCTTAGACAGTACTTCTCTCTGTCTTGATGCACGACCGAAGTCACCACCCGCAGTATAACGAATACGGCAGTAGCAGACAGCCTGTACACCATCCAAGTTAACAAGTCCGGTCTCCACCTTACTTGTCTTTCTTCCGGTGAATTCCTGGGTCTCACGCATATAGTATTCGTTGATCCAGAACTGTTCCTCAGAATCGACATCGATCTCGACACCACCGATTGCATCTACTACATCAGCGAGTGCTGTGAAGTCGCAGGTAACATAATCTTCGATATCCAGATCCAGGTTACGATTGAGCATATTGATCGCGTTCGCAGGGCCATCGTTATATGCTGCATTACATTTACGATAAGTACCCTCACCATCGATATCCAGCATGGTATCTCTGTATACAGAGACCAGATGCACTTCCTTGGTATCATTATTGATGGATGCTACCATAATGGTATCGGAACGTCCCTTCTCCAGATTACCGTTATCGCGGTTATCCAGACCAAAGAGGGCGATATTCTGATAGCCCTTCAGCATCTTCTCTGTCTTCTTATCCAGAGTATTCTTCTCTGTTTCTCCGATATCATTGAAATCGATCTTACCAAGCTTGGACCATGCGTAGAGCATGATCACAACGATAAGCAGGATCACAATCTCAACAACAAGAATGATTCTTCTCTTCTTACGACGCTTGGCTTTCTTGGACATGTGCTTCTTCTTGTTTGGCTGTTGCGCTTCGATCACACGACGGCCATCTGGTCTGCCAGTATTCGTCTTATTGGGCATTTATATTTCCTCACAATTTCTACACGTACAAAGAGTCTGCTCTTGGGAACAGACTATGTATCATTATAACAACTTCCTCTGACGTTTCAACCGAAACGTAAAATCTTCGTAACATTTTACTGTACTAGTTTGAATAATACAGTATCTTAAATCGAATGTCTACTATACTTCTTGTCCGCATTTTCGTGCATCGAAAGTGAAGAGAAGGAGCAGAGGCATTGCAATAAAAAGTGGTGAAACATACCTTACCAGAATCAGAGGAACAAAGGATGTTCCAAGAGTTAGTAAGAGGAGTATTGTCACTGGAAGCAGCAGTTTCTTCTCCTTCCGATAGAGAAGATAGAAAAAGGTATGGATAAGGATCCAGAACTGAAAGCCAATGGAGAAGAGCATGGAGACGAGAGGAATCTTCTCGAAGGAGATATCTAAGCACATCTTCCTGTAATACGCTTCTAATCCCCTCCAGAAGTGTGCTCTCACTGCGGGTTCGTTCAGCTCCGGTGACAGATCATAGTAACACTTCTTATATCCGATATCAAAGGACTTGTTATAGCCATCCACGATGCTGGCCGGGAACCACAGATCCGCATTATTCGAAAGGTATGCTTCTGCATAGTCCTTGGGATAACGGAGTCCTAGTCGCAACCAGTAAGCCATCATCTTCTTCCCACTGGCATCATTATGCATGGACACCTTGCTTAGATCTGCATTCTCGCCTACATACTGCATCCTGGATACATCCATGAAGAGGTTGAATTCTGCTAGTTCTTCCGGCGACCACTTCTTATAGTGCCTTAGATATGTTCTGGCCAGACACTGCGATACCATCGACAGCGATTCGCTCTTCTCTGGTGCCATGTAAGGCTGGCAGGCAGCAAGCAGTGCTGCATTCAGAAGAAGGTATCCTGCGATGGATACCACTGCGAAAGCAGCCACTCCACGTCGGCTATGCTTTATATTTCGAATAAGAATGATTCCTACTAAGATGACCATTCCAACGATCATCAGAGGCCCCGCATTATTATTACGAGCTGAGATGGTAAGAATCAGAACGGCAGCCAGTTCAATTGGTCTTCGTAGCGATTGCCAGAAGTTTTTCCCCCCTGTCGCCATAAGATAGAGCAGGAAGAGAAGATAGGTCATGAGGGACGCGAAGAGCACATCTCTTACCTCCTGGGTAAGCAAGAGACCAATCATAGGGAAGAAGGCTGTATAGAGCCCCACCAGAAGTAAGACCTGATGTCTGACGCCTCTCTTACGAAGGGTAAGAAGAATGGAGCTGTAACAGAGTGCCATGAGAAGCATCTGAACTACTACATAGATAGTTATTCCTGCATTCACTGAACCCGTCAGGTTCTTCGATGCCATGAGAAGCCTTACGACAATAAAGGAATGTAGCAAGGGAAAATTGCCATTATAACCATTGATCACCTGTATCAGTTCATTCGATGCATCATAGCGAAAACCTCCGGGAAATTCACTGAGCAGGGCTGGGCTCCAGGCCAGGAGTAAGCCAATCGGAAGAAGCCATGGACAAGAATCGATATAGCGATCAATGAAGAAAACCTTGGACTCTTCGTCTTCCTTCTTCATGAGCCATTGCCACAAGAGGGTAATCAAGCTTGCAAAGACATGTGTATAGAGAAGAATCGGTATGAGAAGGGTAATAAATCTGATATGTCCGGTCCGTTCCAAAGCATATCCATATGCAGTCATCGTTGAGAATAAGAGGCCTAGAATATGACTTAAGATCCATCTCCTCCTATCCCAGGCAAGCTTAGAACATGCCTTCAGTGCCAGGTAAACTCCCACTGCCATGAGAACCGGCATAATACTATTGCTAAATCTCAAACCCTTGTCTGAAACAAAAGTCGGAAATGTCATTGTGGAGATAATGGCCCATATAATATTCAATACAGTAATCATAAGCTTCTCCTCGCATCATGAATCCCTCGCAGAATTGCATATAGCTTATTCTTCTTATCATCTTCATAGAGAAGAACCCCCATCGCACGCTTTAGTGCCTTCAGATATGGATGGCGGAATTCTGCATATTCCGGATACTCGTGGGCAATCCAGATACGATTTCTCGTAATATAGTATCTGCGGAAAGCAGAGTAGAAGTAAGGATCCTTCAGTTTGAGTCTGGACTTCTTCGTTATATTCTGAAAAGTTCTATCCTGTGGCTTATCACTGTTCTCCTCAGCCTCCGCCTCCTGCTTCGTCACAGTTCCCAGTTCATGGGTCAGGATGAGATCATCAAGCCGGTGAATGAAGAAGCCCTTTCTATGGAGTCTGGCGCAATATTCCTGATCGACGAGATCGATAAAATAGTCTTCACGATATCCGCCAACTTCTTCCCAAACCGAAGTATTCACCAGGGAACCGGAAGTAATTGCAAAGCGTACATTCTTAGGATCCCCATCTTCCGAAACCTCAATGTGATTCCTTAGATCACAGATCCTAGGCGTAAGCATGGCAACCTTAGGATCCATATCCCTGAGATATTCTTCATATCTTAGGATCATATTGTCTGGAATAGAGGAATCCTGATCTAAGAGCAGACACCATGCAGAGCCACGTCTGCTTCCCTCTTCTACAATGCGGTTACATGCATAGGCTATTCCATGGTTCTCTCCATCAATGGGAAGAAGGATGATTCCCTCAGGATCATCTGCATCATGCCGAACCTCTTCTAACCAGTCATAAGAATCCCTCTCATTACAGAAGAAAATGAGCCAGTTAACCTGCCTAAGCACTTGCATCATATTGGTCAGGAGACGCTTTCGATCCGGATGGAAGACAACGATGCCGGCACATATATTCAGTTCTTCATACTCCGTCTTCTGCATCTCTTTAAACCCCTCTGCTTAGATAAAGAATCTCTGGGCGATCTTCTGAATGCGGCCCTGCTTCTCGTAATGTCCTCTTCGTATGGTCAGGAGTTTCTTCAGCTTTCCAGCATGTAGCAGCTCTGCATAGGTTGTAAGTACCTTGGTATCATCCTCTGACAGGAGCCCCTGATAGGCTTCTAACATGCCTTCTGCCTGTATCATGGAGCCACGAATCGTGCGATGGATACGACCGGTATCCCGCGCACGTGCAAGTATATATAACAGGGAATTCACCTTGGTCGCACCTACTTCATTCCCGGAATGCTGCCGATAGAGAATCGTCGCCTTGGGAAGATATACGATTCTCCCAAGCGCCGCTGCCGACAGGGACATCCACCAGTCATGCAGATACATATGAGGATGTGTAAGTCTCACCTTCTCCATGAAGGCGCGGTTCCACATCATTGTGCATCCTGTAATATTATTCTGAGCAAGAAGATGTGGCAGGTCCTGAATGGAAGGGTCCAGAGCCCGATATGCAAGATATGACTCACCTATTGTCTTCAGGTTCTCATCAACCACCCTAAGGTCCGTATGCAGAAGAATTGCCTGGTCTTCACCCTCCAGTTCTTCCGCATGCATGATGGCGGAGAGACTATCTTCTATCTTATCAGGGAGCCAGACGTCATCCTGATCACAGAACATATAATAAGAATCTGTCGTATTCTTCTCTGCCCATTCATAGAGGCAGGAGAAGTTCTCCTTGGCGCCATGAAGAGTCCAGCCGCTTTGCTCAGCATCCTGCATTTTAGAGGCCTCCGGATCCACCAGATGAATCCTCTCATCCCGGCTTACATATTCCGACAGAATCTCCATGGTTCGGTCACTTGACCCATCATCCCTTACATAGAGAGCGAACTTCTCATGCGTCTGGGAGAGGAGAGACTCCAACTGTTCTGCCAGGAATCTCTCACCATTATAAGTCGCCATCAGAATCGCAACTTCTATCTTCTTATTCTCTCGGGTTTCCAAGATACAGTCTCCTATACTCGCTGTTGATGTAGGTCCAGGAATAAGCACTGCGAATTCTCTCGCGTGCTATCTTCCCCAGACGATTCAGCTCTTCCTCCGGCAGCTGGTCAGCATATTCAATCAGTTCCTGCAGACTCCCACTCGACTTCTTCCAGTAGAGGGCACCTTCCTGTCCGACTTCCCGATTGAATCCGACATCCAGGAGCAGATTCAGACGGGTGGCACCCAGGGCTTCTAAGAGGGAAGGGTTGGTTCCCCCGACTTCATGCCCATGGAGATAGGCATAAGCCCCCTGTCTGATCTCCCGGAGCAGTTCCTTGTCATAGACGGTACCCACAAAAGCAATTCTCTCATCTGATGCGAAGCCTGTTAGTCTCTCCAAACGGTCATAGAACTTGCCTCCCACATTGGTAACAATTGCAAGCTTCTTCTCCGTCTTCGACTGCATGAATTCCCGGATCATGGTCTCATAATTGTTCTCCGGAACGAAGCGGCCGACGATCAGATAGTATTTATTCCTATCAAGACCCTTGTCAGATAACCATTTCCGGTACTTCCGCTCCGAATCGGTGTGACCTCCCTTATCATCCTTCGCATCCTCTTTTGCTTCTACATCTGCGCCATAGGCGATGAAGGTCGTCTTAGGCTGATACTTCGCATAGCTTTCCTTTATATAGGATTCAATATTCTGACTGTCACAGACCAGAAGATCTGCATGCTTTACCATGAGGCGCTCCGAGTACTTCCAGTACTTCCTTATGGGAAGTGGCCACTTAGCCCGCATCCATTCATGTCCATCCGGATTCACATGTACCTGACCACCCAGGGCATGAATTCTTCTCACCCACTTATGGAAGAAGGGTCCGATACGGCAAGCCAGGATGTAGACAATGGGATTCTCGATCTGATTCTCTTCGATGTACCTGCAGTAGAACTTCAGAGCATTCAGGTCATAGAAGACTGCAGTCGCAGGGCCAAGATTCGGAACCGGAATCAGGTCACAGAGTGCACCGTGGTATTCTGCCTCTTTCCATACATCCGGCTTACAGGCCACATGATACTGAATGGCTTCCTGATGACTTCCATTCCCACCTGAGGATACACTTTCCTCTTGTATCCTCTCCTCTTCTTCTGTCAGTCGGTCCACAAAAGTTTCATACCCGCCATAAGAGGCGGGTATTCCTTTGGAGCCGATAATAAAAACGTGCTGCATTATTTACTTCCCTTTGCCGTAATGACGGCGCCCACTGTAAGGAAGAGGATCTTGATATCCAGCCAGAGATTCCAGTTGGCGATATACCAGGTATCCAACTTTACAATTTCTTCGAAGTCCTTGATATTATTACGGCCACTCACCTGCCACATACCGGTAAGTCCCGGGCGGAAGGAAAGTCTTGCCTTATGATGCATCTCGTAGTTGGCGAACTCTGCCTCTGTCGGAGGACGGGTGCCTACCAGAGACATATCTCCCTTCAATACATTCCAGAACTGAGGGAATTCATCCAGTGAGTATTTGCGTAAGAAGTGACCCGCCGGAATGATTCTGGGGTCATTCTCCATCTTGAACATAAGTCCCTGCATCTCATTTTGGTCCTGCAGTTCCTTCAGGAGCTGGTCAGCATTGGGATACATGGTTCTAAACTTATAGAAACGGAAGCGTCTTCCATTCCTGCCGATACGGGTTGAGGTGTAGAAGACCTTACCAGGGGACTGAATCTTCACAATCGGATAATAGATGATGAGGATGAGTCCGGTCAGAACCAGACCGACAATAGCACCCACGATATCCAGTAATCTCTTGAAGAAGAGCTGTCTGGAATCCGCGATATTCATGGATGCCGTCAGCGTTACATAATTACCATAGGTATCTAAGTGTCTCGAAGGTACCAGCTGATTGGTATGAACCAGAGCGATATGAACTGTGATGCCGAATTCTACCAGTTCAGACGCCAGAGCTTCTGAACTTGCTCTGGTGTTCCCATCGATGAAGACTTCATCGACGACATGGGTACGGAGATACTCTAAGAAGTTATCTGCATTCGCAACGACAGGGACACCACTGATGACCTCTCCTGTCATATCCCTGTCTACGACAACGACTCCCGTTACCTTGAAATCATTATACCGGTCGATGGCGATATTATTCAGGCACTCCTCCGCATTAACGCCCTCTACGATGGCAATCATCTCTGACTTATTCACATCATGGAGCTTGCGATAACGGATGATTCTCTTCAGGATGACGCGCTCCGTATACTCCAGGAAGATAACGAAGATCAGATACATGAAGAGAGTTTTTCTGGAATAATAGACAGACTGTCTGGTTGCGTACATGAAGATCAGAAGACCTGCGAAGACAGCCATCGCATGTACGATAACCGCTCTCATCTCCTGGAACTTGGTACGCCTAAGGATTCCTGTATAGGACTCCATGAAAAATACAACGAAGATATCGATCAGGATGAGGATTGCACTCATGCGGGTGAAGATCTCACTCTCCAGCATCCAGTTACCTTCGAATCGAAGAGCATAAGCGATTGCAAGTGCGACTTCCTGCATGACAATATCAAGCAGGGTAAAGTCCAGATGCTTGATCCAGCTCTTCTTCCTCTTTTGATACATATTACTCCCCCGTATCAGACGTCTCTCTCATCTGACTTCTTGTCTGTCTCGCCCAGGCGCTTCTCGAGTTCAGTGACCCTCTGTTCGAGAAGTCCTACCATCTGTGTAAGCCTCTCATTTCTCTTCGAGAGCTCGGAGAGAATCACGGTATGCGAGAAGAGGATCAGCAGGACGAAGATGAATCCAGCGAAAAACATCATATTAACCGGCAACTGGAAGTCCAGTAAGGCCGTAAGACCATTCAGTGCACCAGGCACCAGGTCCAGGATCAGAAGCATGATCAGCACCAGATACCAGAGCAGAACATACTTGAGTTCCAGTCTCTTGGTGCGAAGCAGTCTGGTTATATATACGCAAGCGAAGATCGCAAGAATTGCGACTAAGATCTGTAATTCTAGAGTCATGCGGTCCTCCTTAGTCTGTCGCCACGGCCGCCACCAGGCAGGCCAGAGGCACCTTAATCATGTAGTAGATGGATTTCTTCATGGAGATGGAAGACTTACCGGATTCGCGTGCTCTCATCTCAACAGGGATCTCCTTGATCTTATAACCAGCCTTCAGAACTGTGACTGCTGTCTCCGGCTCCGGATAATCCCTCGGATAGTCCTTCGCGAAGAGTTCGATAACCTTGCGGTCTGCAAGACGCATTCCGCTGGTCGGGTCTGTCACCACTTCCCCGGTCAGTCGCTTGATCCACCAGGTGAAGAAGCGAATCCCCAATCTACGAAGTCCCGTTGACTGGAAGCCCTCGTTCTTAATGAAACGTGAACCGATCACCATGTTGGCATCCGATTCTTCGAGAATCTCTGCCATACGCTCTAAGAAGGCTGCGTCATGCTGGCCATCTCCATCCACCTGAATTGCCATCTCATAACCATTCTCTGCAGCATAGATATAGCCTGTCTGCACTGCTGCTCCGATGCCGGAGTTCATGGGGAGATTCACATGGTTGAGACCATTCTCTTCCAGAATCTGTCTGGTGTGGTCCTTAGAGCAGTCGTTGATGACAACATAGTCGAAGCTGCCTGCCTTCGCCTCGATGTCACGCACCGTCTTCAGGATGGCGCCTTCTTCGTTATATGCCGGAATGATTACCAGGCGTTTCTTCTTCTCGTCTCTCATAGTATCTTACCTGCCAGAGTCAGGGCTCTGACTGCGATCTGGTCTAATACATTCTGGCGTTTCATCTCGCCACCGAATGCCAGAGCCAGACGGTTTCCCAGGTTCGTCTCAGTAGAGAGGATCTTCTCTACCAGTTTGTCTTTCGATGCATCATAACCATGATGATATTCTCTGAATTCACTGAGCTGGGCTTTCAGCTTACCCTTACGCATCTCCAGCTGCATCTTCTTGGAATGGATCTGGCCTACGATATCCATCTCTGCGCCAACCTGATTATTACCATGCTGGCGATAGTACATATAAGGCTTGGGATCGAAGATCGTCTTGCCATAGTAGCAGGCTACCAGGTAGCACCACCAGTCATGATAGATATCATGCTCCGGAAGATGGATACAGATCTTCTCTACTAAGGGACGGTTCATCATAACCGTACAGCCTGAGCACATATTCTCGATGACAGCAGAATTGAATCCCGGCTTATAATTTACAAGTTTCTGACCACTCATGGGTTTTAGGTCCTGATCGACCAGGAGCTTCTGGCAGAAGTACATAAGGGGCATATCCCCCGCATTCTCCTTCTCCATAGCGACGACCGCCGCTTCGATCTTCTCAGGAAGCCAGTAGTCATCCTGGTCTGCGAACATGACATAAGGGGCATCGGACATGGAAAGCAGCTTGAAGAAGCTCTTCCTGTAACCGACATTCTCCTCTGCATAGACCTTCACATTGGGATACTTCTCTTCATACTCATGAAGGATCTGAAGCGTTCCATCGGATGATCCATCATCACGCACCAGGAGTTCTAAGTTTTTCCAGCTTTGATTCAGAATCGAATCCATCTGCACTCGAAGATACTTCTCTCCGTTGTAGGTGGACATCAGGATCTGAACTTTAGAATTTTGATTATTCATCGACCTCATTCGACTTCTCGCTCTTGGAGTACTGGTTGACAAGGATCTTCGCAATCCACTTGGGCCAGAACTTACAATACATCTCATAATCCTCGTAATAGCGCTTATTCATGCCCAGCGCCAGAGTCGTCGTAGACTCCTTATGGATTCTGTGATAAGACAGAATCCTCTTCTCATAGAGGAAGTCACCCTTCATCTTCGAGAGCTTCTCCCAGGCTTCCCAGTCTTCACTTGCCAGGAAGTGGTTATGGAAGACAGGATTCGGAAGGTTATCCTTCGCAAAGGTTACGGAAGGGCAGAGAATAGGATCTCCCATGGAGAGAATTCTTCTGCGAACCCAGATGGAAGACTTGAAGCGATAGTTCTCCATCGGCTTTAACATCAGTCTCTTGATCTTCAGAAGCTTGTTCTCCGTTACGACCTTACCGCCCTCACGAATCTCTGCATAGTTGGTGAAGAAGATCAGCGGATGCCTGGATGCTTCCATAGCCTTCATCATGGTCTCTGTGTAATCCGACTCATACTTATCATCCTGATGAGCGATGGTGATGTAAGGGGTCTTACACTGGTTGTAAGCATAGTTCCAGTCCTGTGTGATACCGCCCTCTCCCTCATTGATGTAGAGGGGGATATTGTACTTCTTTGCGATTCCTTTGATGAAATCGTTGGGTGTCGATGTCTCGATCAGAACAGAAGACTTAACTGTCTGATTCAGAATCGACTCAATCTGTTCTTCGAGGAAGCCACATTCCTTATAAGCGCAGATTGCAAATGTATGCTTGTCTCTATAATCTGTCATATCTAATAAACTCCTGTGCCTGTAGGGCACTTCTATTACTGTCTCTCCTTCAGATCATGGAACCGATCTGCACAGCGATTGAGTGCCAGTTCGAAGTCCTGTCTGTTCTTCGCAGTCATGGTCTGCAGCATGGTACCGGAGAAGAGTCCGATGATAGCTGCGAGGAAGATGAATCCTGCGACAATGAGCGTCGGGAACTTACCAACCAGACCAGTCTGGAAGTATCCTGCGAATACAGGAACCATCATGATGATAGCGATGACTGCCAGGATGGCAGAGATGATACTGAAGAAGCCAAAGGGCTTATAAGTGCGATAGAGTCTTGCGATGGTACGAAGTACCTTGAAACCATCAGAGTAGGTGTTCAGCTTGGAGACAGATCCTTCCGGACGATCTCTGTACTCGATGACGACATTCTCTACATGCATGTTCTTATCTGCAGCATGAATGGTCATCTCAGTCTCGATCTCGAATCCCTTGGACAGAACCGGGAAGGTCTTGATGAAGTTATAGCTGAAGGCTCTGTAGCCGGTCATGATGTCCTTGATATCAGATCCGAAGAGGCGGTTGATCGAACCACGTACCAGAGAATTACCGAAGTTATGGAAGGGTCTCTTATTCTCTTCGAAGTAGGTAGAAGACAGACGGTCGCCAACAACCATATCTGCATTGTGTTCGAATACTTCTCTTACGAGATCCGGGGCTGCCTCTGCAGGATAAGTATCATCTCCATCGGTCATGATGTAACACTCTGCATCGATGTCACGGAACATGGTACGGATAACATTACCCTTACCCTGCTGACGTTCGTAGCGGACGATAGCCCCCGCCTCGCGAGCGATCTTATCGGTTCCATCACTGGAATTATTGTCATAGACATAGATGGTCGCTTCCGGAAGAACGCGCTTGAAGTCTTCTACAACCTTTTTGATGGTCTTGCTCTCATTGTAGCAAGGAATCATAACTGCAATCTTATCCATGATTCTCCTCATTTTTCTTAAGCTTAGTTAATACTCCCGGTGGTCTGCCACCGTATCTGTCTGGAATCAGTCTATCTATTATAGCACAGAGTCTTCCCTTCGGAAATGTAGGGCTTCCCATCCGTCTTATGGTGCCGATGCTTCTGCTAATCAAACAGATTGGTCGGTATATTAAAGTAGGACAGGGTCAGTAATAATGTCATGCAGGCATGCCATACTGCAAATACCGCAATTTGCTTATCGTACTTCTCATCAAGGGTAAGTGCTCCTGTCTGCAATGCGAACATCAGGCAGGGGATCACCGGCAGGAAGTATCTTCCCTGAACACCGATCACATACTCATAGATCTGAGG
>Ga0256404_1011433_pt1 | contig 11893 bp, 12 predicted proteins | sample RumenRJG_01DNA_FD_185990 | JGI IMG/M metagenome (GOLD analysis project Ga0256404, IMG submission 185990) | Bovine rumen microbial communities from Lethbridge, Alberta, Canada - RJG_01 | ecosystem: Host-associated > Mammals > Digestive system > Stomach > Rumen | place: Canada: Alberta | collected... | reverse complement strand
CTTTTAATAGTAGTGTAATTCATGATTACATTATACAGTAAAACCCGGGTTCCCCCCGGGTTTTATTGTTCTATGGGCTTTCTTATTTCGTTACAGCCCCTTTCCCACGTTTTATTTAAGAGTTTTTCTCTCTTCTCTCTTTCATCCCACGTTTTCCCACGTTTAATTTAAGAGAGCCGTTTTATTTGCGTTCCTGTTTTTCCTTGTTACGCTTGTCATTGATGATCTTGACGTGTTCGTCCGTAATCAGAGTGACGTTGTTTTCCTTTGCCCATGCCACACATCCGTTTAAGACTGTCTTTAAGAACGGGCGCGGAACCTTCACGAAGTTCTTTAAGGCATCATCCGTGAACTTGACTGTATCGTCGATACGGTCGGCCGCAAAGCGGATGGAACCGAGATCAACTTCTTTCGGTGCCGGAATCGGTTCGGCAATCGGCTTCCTGAAGCGCGGGAACTGGGTGTACCAGAAATTGGTGGAATCTCTGTAACCGTAGTCGACCGGGACATTCGGGAAGTCTTTCTTGGTGACGCCGTTGACGATGGCGTTGTAGTATTTTTCCTTCATTAAGATCTTATCGATATAAAGGATATAGTGGGCGCCATACTTGGATGTTAAACCGTTGAAGTCATTATACGGACCGGCATAGCCGTCATCGATATCTTCGACTTTGAAACGTTCGGCACCTTCGAGATGTCTGGCCCAGGTGCATTCAAATACCTGGAAGGCATCGCTTAAGACCAGCGGGCGTTCTGGATCGTCCGGGTCAGCCAGACCTTTTTCCACCGGCCACTTGAAGTCTTTCATCTTTTCCTTGGAAGGTCCCGGATAACCGAGACGGACCGCTTCCTTGAAAGTGGCTCTTTCATCGGTGATGAAGTTGATGGCACATTTGCCGGTTCTTAAGATGTTTAAACCGGTGTTGGAATTGTTGCGGCATTCCAGTACCATGGCATAACGGTCTTTTCCCGCAATATAGTACGGGAAGCACAGGGAATAGGACCCTACATTTAAACTTCCGTCTTCATTGACCGTGGAGATACAAACCGTCGGCATCGGGAAGAAGGAAGATGTCTGATAAAAATTATCAACAATACGTAAATCTTTAAAACTGCTCATATTTCTATTTCTCCTAAAGTCTAATTATACATCTTAATTCAGATTCTGCGGCTCCTCGTCGATTTCTGCCAGAGTGAAGATCAGATCCTTTTCAAAGACCATGTTTCCGCTGGCCGGATCCAGAAGGATCCCGGCTACGGCTTCTTCTTTCTGCAGTAAGCGGACCAGATCGCGGAAGTTCAGCTGAATGCTTTCCTTCCGGGCAAGCTGCGCAAATTCATTCAGTGTTTCCTTCGAGGAAAAAAGAAGATAGTAGCGCTCTCCGCTGCCGTTTTTCATGGTATATAAATTCACGTGGGTCTCATTTTTCAGAATGTCCACGTCACTGGCATACTGTTTCTGCTCGATGATCACCGGCACAAAAAAGGTGCTGTTCAGTAACTCCCGGTAGAGATACCCGAGGTTTTCATCGCTTGCATTGCTGCGGTAGGCAGCCATTGCCATTGCTAAAGTGTTGTTTTCCATAATCTCTCCTTTGAAAAAAGTATAACCCAGAATTGATTTCATTTTCCACATCCTGTATCATAAAATGAAATGGAGGACCTGAACTATGGAGGCTATATTCCGCTTTTTCTCCGTACTGGGGAATGAATTTGCACTGTTTGTTATTTCAATGATTCCCCTGATTGAGGAAAGAGGAGCCATTATTTTCGGAGCGTCGATCGGGATGCCGTGGTACAAGGTTCTGCCGATCTGTATCGTCAGCAACATGGTGCCGGTACCGTTTATTCTCTTCTTCGGACTGAAACTGGTCCGCTGGCTGAAGACCACAAAACTGTTTGGAAAGTTCTTCACCAAGTATGAAGAAAAGCTCCAGGCGAAAAGCGCATCGGTCGACAAGTACAGCTTCCTGGCATTGGTTCTGTTAGTCGGAGTTCCGATTCCGGGGACCGGCGCATGGAGCGGATCGCTGATTTCCACACTGCTCAACGTCGAAAAAAAACGCGCCTTTCTGGCGGTTTTGGTTGGTGTGATCATGTGCGGTGTGATCATGACGTTAGCCGCGTACGGCGCTGTCGGTTTTCTGAAGTTCTTTCTGTAACCGGTCCAGCTTATACGCAAGAACAATCGTTTTACCATCGAGGATGTTGCCGTCCTCGATTTCTTTTATAATTTCCTCTAACGGCATGGAGAAGACCTGCAGAAATTCCGTGTCATCCAAATGCTGGGCGACAAATTCCAGATCGTCCGCATAGAAGAGTTCGATATTCTCGTTGTCATAGCCGCAGGTCGGAATAAAGTGACCCATATACTGCCAGTGGTGGGCAATATAACCGGTCTCCTCTTCCAGTTCCGCTTTGGCGCGCTCTAAGGGGGTATCATTCGGCTCACGCTTGCCGGCCACAAATTCGCGAAATTCCCGCTGCAGGGCATAGCGGTACTGACGGACCATCAAAAAGGTGTTGTCGCTCTTCCTTGCGGCAATGCAGACACCGCCGAGATGCGAAACAACATCGCGTTTGGACGTGTTGCCATCCGGCAGAATAACCTCATCGCTGTAGATCTTAAAGACCGGTCCTTCATAGACGAGGGTGCTGTTTTTGGTGACTTCCTTGAGCGTGGTGATTTCTGATTTTTTCATATGCGGATTCCTTCTTAAACACCATTGTAACACAGAAGGGAGTTGCGGAAACAGTGAGGTTACAACCGATGTTAACTCCGTAAGAGCGGCCGTATGATATAATATAAAAAGCAGGTGATTCTATGGAACAAAAGGGTATTTTTATAACATTTGAAGGACCGGACGGAAGCGGAAAAACCACGGTCAGCACAGCAGTGTATCAGCGTCTCAAGGACGAAGGTTTCGATGTGATCTATACAAGAGAACCGGGCGGAATCGATATCGCGGAACAGATCCGCAGCGTCATTCTGGACCCGAAAAATACAGCGATGGACAGCCGGACCGAGGCCTTGCTGTATGCCGCAAGCCGCCGGCAGCACCTGGTGGAAAAAATCATCCCGGCCTTACGCGAGAACAAAATCGTGATCTGCGACCGCTTTGTGGACAGCTCTTTGGTCTATCAGGGTATCGCCCGTCAGATCGGTGTGGAAGAAGTCTACCGCATCAATCAGTTTGCGATCAGCGACTACATGCCGGAGATGACGGTCTATCTGGATATCAGTGCCGAAAAGGGACTGGCCCGCTTACAGAACCGGGAATTCAAGGACCGCCTGGATCAGGAAGAACTCTCCTTCCACAAGATGGTGGAAGAAGGTTATCACAGCATCATTGCCCGCTTCCCGGAACGCTTCCGCTTAGTGGATGCTTCTCAGGAAAAAGAGCAGGTTATTGAAGATGCGTACCAAATCGTAAAACAGCAGATTCTCTCACATGAATAAAGGAAGAAAGTTTCAGGACATTTTAAAGGAAGAACAGCCCGTCGTATATCAGATGATGTACAACAGCTTAAGAAACCGCAAGGTTTCCCATGCCTATCTCTTCAGCGGTCCGCGGGGAACGCATAAAAGGGATACGGCGATCTTGCTGGCGCAGAGTCTGATCTGTGAGAACGGAGAGGTTTTCGCATGCGAAGAATGCAACACGTGCCGTCGTATCCGGGAGAATACCTATGGCGATCTGATCTATGTGGACGGCAGGGAAGCCACGGTGAAAACGGAAGTGGTGGAAGACATCATGGAACGCTTTGATATGACGGGGATGGAAGAGGCCAACCGCAAGGTCTTTATCATCGACGGCGCGGAAAATATCTACGGGGTTGCGCAAAACAAGCTTCTGAAATTCATTGAAGATCCGATGAATTCCTCCGTGACCTCCATCTTTTTAAGTGAGAATCCGGAACGTATCCTGCCGACAATCATTTCCCGCTGCCAGCGCATCCCGTTCAGCCCTCTGAGCGAGGAAGCGGTCTGCAGAGAATGCGAAGAGGAAGGAATGGATCCTCTGGACAGCTATCTTCTCGCATATATATATAAGGATAAAGAAACCGTCCTGGCAATGAAGGAGAAAAAGGACTATCTGAAAGTCAAAACCCTCTTCATCGATTTCATGGAAGCCTTGAAGATAGACAAGAATCAGGCGCTCCTGGAAGTGGAAACAGCTTTATTAACAAGTAAGAAGAAAGACAAGAAGGCCATCAAGCTTTTTGCGGATATGGTATCGCTTTTCTTCTCCGATCTTTTAAAGAATAAAACAGGGAATGATGCGTGGTATAACCAAACATTAGATTTCTTCAAAAAAACCAATTATAATAACTATAACAGTCTGAATGCGTGCCTCATAGCCCAGAGCAGACTGGCACCGAACGAGAGAAACAGCGCCCCGCTGGTGCTGGAACAAATGATATATCAGCTGTAGAAAGGACAATAGTATGACAGAAAGAACAGACGTTGTCAGAAAAGAAAATACGGCAGAAGAAGCGCATTATGAATATGTTGCTTCGATCCGTTTTAATGACGCCAAGAAAACATATTATTTTGGCACCAATACAAGAGATTTCGAAGACGGCGACCAGGTCGTGGTGGAAACGATCCGCGGACTGGAGATCGGACAGATTGTCGGCGATCTGAAGGAAGAAAGAGAACTGGAGATCCGTCTCCCTCTGAAACCGATCATCCGCAAGGCGACGAATCGGGATCTGGAAGACCGCAAGAGAAATGTGGAACTGGCCAAGAATGCCATGGAGATCTGCCAGAAACTGGTGGAAAAACTCAAACTGGACATGAACCTGATCAGTTCGGAATACACCCTGGACCGCTCCAAAGCCATCTTTGTCTATGTGGCGGATGAACGTGTCGACTTCCGTGAACTCTTAAAAGAACTGGCCAGTGCTTTGAAATGCCGGATCGAGCTCCGTCAGATCGGTATGCGCGATAAGGCCAAACTGGTCGGAGGACTGGGAAACTGCGGCATGGAAACCTGCTGCTCCCGTTTCCTGAATTCCTTCGATGTTGTCAGTATCAACATGGCGAAGAATCAGCTTTTGGCACTGAACACCCAGAAACTCAGCGGACAGTGCGGAAAACTGATGTGCTGTCTGAAATATGAAGACGATGTCTACAAGGAACTGCGTCAGGGACTTCCGAAGATGAATTCCCAGGTCCAGTATCAGGGCAAGACCTACCGTATGACATCTCTGAACGTCTTAACCAATCAGGTTAAAATCGAAAATAAGGAAGAGGCGATTTTCCTGAAGATCGAAGAACTCTTCCCGGACTTAAGAAAAGAGAAAAAAGAAGAATGATCCAAAGACAGAAAAGCTTTGAAAACGAGATGCCGACATTGTATTTAGTCGCCACTCCTATCGGAAATCTGGATGAGCTGACTCCGCGTGCCATCGATGTTTTAAACACGGTCGATGTGATTGCGGCGGAAGACACCCGGAACACCATGAAGCTTCTCAGTCATTTCAATATCAAAACCAAACTGATCTCCCACCATCTGCACAATGAGGAAAACAGTGCGCAGGGAATCATTGATCTCTTAAAGAATGGCAAGAACATTGCCCTGGTCTCCGATGCGGGCTATCCGCTTATCAACGATCCGGGGGAACGCTTAGTGGAACTGGTCACACAGGCAGGCTTCAACGTGGTACCGCTCAGCGGAGCCAGTGCTTTCCTGAATGCCTTGGTCGCCAGCGGACTGAAGACCGATGAATTTATCTATCTCGGCTTCTTACCGGTTGCGGAAAAGGAAACCAAGAAAAAGCTGGAAGAGGTCCGTCCGCTTCGTCAGACACTGATCTTCTATGAAGCGCCGCACCGCATTGTCAAGACACTGAACCGACTCTTCAATGAGCTGGGAGACCGCAGAATGTGTCTGGCCAGGGAGCTGACCAAAGTCCATGAGGAATTCCTCCGCGGCAAAATCAGCGAGATTCTGGAAGTGGCGGACACCCTCAAAGGGGAAATGGTCCTGGTGGTGGAAGGAAATACCGAGGAAAAGCGGCTGACGCTTTCCGTCAACGAACTGAACGCCTTAGTGGATTCCCAGATCCAGAAAGGCATGAGCGCTTCCAGCGCCATCAAGGAAGTAGCGAAAATGACCGGCATTTCCAAAAACGAGATCTACAACAACTATCAGCACCGCTCATAAAAACAACAGGAAATATTAAATCGGATATTTCCTTTTTTTACGGGTTGACATATCCTATACCGGTATTATAATGAATATATGAACAACTGTTCATATGTATGAGGTGTAGTTATGGCAGAATACAGTTATATGACAGAAGAGGAAGTCCAGGGTCTCAAAAATGAGATTCCGGATGAAATCGTGGTAGATAATATGAGCGAACTCTTTAAGGTGTTCGCCGACCGGACAAGAGTCAAGATCCTGTTCTTACTGTTACAGCGGGAAGAGATGTGCGTGGCGGAGATCGCCGACTGCATGGAAATGGAGCAGTCCGCCATTTCCCATCAGCTGCGCATCTTAAAGCAGAGCCGGTTAGTCCGATACAGAAGAATGGGCAAAGGTGTGATTTATTCCCTATGTGACGATCATATCCGTACCATCTTCGATCAGGCTTTGGAACATGTAGGAGAGTAGCAGTATGAAGTACGAATTTCATGTGGAAGAGCTGGACTGCGCCAACTGTGCAGCCAAGCTGGAAGATAAAATCAGTCAGAATGAGAAAGTGAAGAGTGCCACGATCAATTTCATGAAGGGGAAAGCCGTCATTGAAAGCGATCTGAGTGAAGAGGAACTGATTCCCTTATTAAACAAGATCAGTGAGGATATGGGCGAAGAGGCACATTTCCATTCCGTTAAGGAAGAGCACCATCACACGCACAATCATGAACACCATCATGAACACCATCACGACCATGACCATGAGCATGAACATGAACATCACGATCATGACCACTGCGAAGACGGCAGCTGCGAAACGGAAGCAACCGAATACATCCTGCGCGTCGTCGGTCTGGACTGTGCCAGCTGTGCTGCCAAACTGGAAAATAAACTGAACGAAGCCGAAGAGATTTACCATGCGAGGATCAACTTCATGAAGGAGAAGGCCATTGTGGAAAGCCATCTTTCCCGCAAAGACCTGATTGCCTTATGCGACCGGATCTCAAAAGAAATGGGCGAAGAAGCAAGATTCTTCCCGAATGAAACCGGCGTGCTGAAACAGGGAAACCATTATACCTTTACGGTCAGGGACTTAGACTGCGCCAACTGCGCGGCCAAGCTGGAAAACCGTTTGAATATGAACGATCAGATCCATTCCGCCAGTATTAACTTCATGAAGGAAAAAGCGGAAGTGGAAAGCGACTTAAAGGAAGAGGACCTGATCCTCTTACTGAATCAAATCAGTGAGGAGCTGGGCGAAGAAGCCCGCTTCATCAAGGAAGAAAAACAGGCCGAGAAAAAGGAAGAGACAAAACCTTCCTGGGAACTCTACCGCATTCTGGTCTCCATCGTTCTCTTTGTCGGAGCACTGCTACTGCCGGCGGAGAACGTGGTTAGAATACCGCTGTTCTTATTAGCTTATGTCGTCTGCGGCTATGAAGTTATCTTAAAAGCCGTGAAGAATATGGGCAAAGGACAGCTCTTTGATGAAAACTTTCTGATGACTCTGGCCACGGTGGGAGCCATCCTGTTAAGGGAATATCCGGAAGCCTGCGGCGTTATGATCTTCTATCAGATCGGGGAATACTTCCAGGATCTGGCCGTGGAAAAATCCCGCCGGAGCATTTCCGACTTAATGGATATCCGTCCGGATGTTGCCCACTTATCCGTCAACGGCGAATTTGCGGAAGTCCATCCTTCCGAAGTGGACGTCGATGATGTGATTGCCGTGTATCCGGGCGAAAAGATTCCGCTTGACGGTGTGGTCATTGAAGGGGAAGGCGAAATCGACAGCCGGGCTCTGACCGGGGAATCCTTACTCAAGGGAGTAAAGGCTGGCGATACGGTACTGAGCGGTTCCATTTCCTCCAATTCCCTCTTAAAGATCCGTGTGACCAAGGAATTCTCGCAGTCCACAGCTTCCAAGATTCTGGAGCTGGTGGAAGATGCGACGGATCATAAGTCGGAACATGAAAAATTCATTACCCGCTTCTCGCGTGTCTATACGCCGGTCGTGGTGTTTGCGGCTCTGATCATTGCGTTTGTTGTACCGTTACTGCTTCAGGGAAAACTGAGTTATGAATATATCTACCGGGCACTGGTCTTCTTAATGGTCTCCTGTCCGTGTGCTCTGGTTGTTTCCATTCCACTGAGCTATTTCGGCGGACTGGGCGGCGCCAGCAAGAGCGGTGTAATCATCAAGGGCAGCAACTATCTCGAAACATTAGGCAAGATCAATACCCTGGTCTTTGATAAGACAGGAACCTTAACCAAAGGGGAATTCGGTGTTACTTCCATTCACCCGGTGAAGCTGAGTGAAGAAGAACTCTTGGAAAAGGCCGCTTATGCGGAAGCCTTCTCCACCCATCCGATCGGTCAGTCCATTGTTCGTAAGTACGGAAAGGACATTGAGGAAAGCAGACTTTCCGAAGTCAGGGAAATTGCCAACCGCGGTGTCAGTGCCAAAGTCGGAGAGGATACGGTGCTGGTCGGAAGCCGGAAACTTCTGGCGGAAGCCGGAGTGAAGGCGGAAGAAGTCTCTTCCTATGAAGCCGTCATCTATGTGGCCATCAATAACGAATATGCCGGCTACTTCACGATTTCCGATGAATTAAAAGAAACCACGGAAGAAGCTTTAATGAGCTTAAGAAATCACGGTATCAGCAACCTGGTCATGTTGACGGGCGACAGTAAAACGATCGCAGACGCGATCGGGGAAAAGCTGAATTTAAGTGAAGTGTACAGCGAACTCTTACCGGATGAAAAAGTGAAGAAGGTGGAGGAGCTGATGCAGAAGGACGGCAATGTGGTGGCCTTTGCGGGAGACGGCATCAACGATGCACCGGTCTTAAAGCGCAGCCATCTCGGTATTGCCATGGGCGCACTCGGAAGCGATGCGGCCATTGAAGCGGCGGATGTGGTTCTGATGCATGATGATCTCCGCAGCATCGATGTGGCGCGGACCATTTCAAAAAAGACCCGCCGGATCGTCTATGAAAACATTGTCTTTGCGCTGGGCGTCAAACTGATTGTCCTGGTGCTGGGGGCACTCGGAAAAGCATCCATGTGGGCAGCAACCTTCGCCGATGTCGGCGTGGCCATGCTCTGCATCCTGAATGCCTTACGCTTATTAAAGAAAGAAAAGTAATAGTCTCGCGACTATTACTTTTTTAATCTCTTATTGCCTTTGACGATTCTTCTTATGATGAAGATCAACAGTGCCAGGATGATCAGAATCACCGGTAAGAACAGCATGAGGAAGTAAACGAAATACGGGTTGCTCTCCTTTTGCGGATGCAGCGTTTCACATAACTCAAAGGTGAGTTCCTCTTCCGGCAGCTGATCGAAGTGCATGCGGTAAATGCCGTCTTCGCCTTTTTCAAACTCGCCGAGTGAACTGCTTAACAGGTAACGGGAGGACTGCACGGAAATATCCAGTCCTTCAAAATCGCCCCAGCCTTTGGCCGGAGAAAGCAGATATTCATAGCTGTAGACCGGCATGGTATAGCCGGCATCAATGTCCGGGAAGAGCGGAGCCGTGACGGAATGAACGACCGTGGCATGCGGCTTGATCTCCAGTTCGTACTGATACCATAAATAGGAATGCAGATTCACATCGAAGGAGAACCCGTCGCCGAGAAGCGCAGGTTCCTGATGGTTTCTCTGTTCCATCAGACTCAGAATGCGGATGTTGTAAAGGTCCACCTCACTCATTTCCGGATAGGCGGAAGCATCTTCCAGAAGCAGATGAGAAAGGTCCGTTGTTTCCGCTTCCGGGGAGATCGTTTCAATGAGTTCATCGTCTTTTCCCAATGCATCGCAGGTTGGATATTCATTCAGCGTTCCGAGTAAACAGAAGGATAAGGAAGTCTTTCCTTCTCCTCCGACACGGATCTCCCGGTAGCCCTCGCTTTCCTCGCCGACACTGTTCACGTAAGGGAACAGATACTGGCAGGAGGCATTCACCGGAAGGCGGAAAGCAAAATTCTGAACCGGGTTGTTTCTGCCCGGAACAGAGGAAAGGCTGTAAGTCAGCCTGGTGACCGGCAGATCTTTGGTAAAGAAGCCGTCTTCGATATAGGTATCAGAAAGATTCTTTAAGGTTTCCTCATAGCTGAGGGAATGATACCTGTCATAGCTGTAACGCATCTGATACTCCACCGGTTCTCCGTTGAGTAACAGGCGGCCGGCTTCCTTTTTGCCGTAGATGTTTTTCCGGTAGGACTCCGAAACATAATTCGGCAGCGCGCCGACCGGGAAGGCGAGTCCGACTTTGACCGTGAGGTCGGTCGGGTTGGAAATGGTATACTCGGCGGTGTATTCCGCATGGTAATCATCCTTGAATTCCACATAGAGATCCGGGAAATCCTGTACGTCAAAGGAAAGGCTCTCATGCGTGACGATGAGAGGGTTTTCTGTGAGAGATACCACCCCGGAGGCGGTTTTTCCCTCGTAGTAGCGGATATTGCTGTTGGCAAATACTGCTTCCGGAATCAGAAAAACAAGCAGCAGGAACAGTAGTATGGAATGTTTCAGTTTCATAGTATCACCTGTATTCATTATAACATGCGGAATTGAAACGGCTTCATGAGGAATTTTTTCCTCTTTTTTGTATTGGTTCTTAGGTGATGCAATATGTTGGAAGTAAAAAACATAACAAAACTCTATGACGGGAAACATGGCTGCAGTAATGTCTCCTTTACATTGGAACCTTCGGAGATTCTCGGAATCATCGGCACCAACGGCAGCGGCAAGACCACAACGTTCAAGTGTCTTTTGCAGCTGTTACAGCCGGATAAGGGAGAGATTTTACTGGACGGGGAGAAACTGCAGGCGAAACATAAGGAGCGTTTCGGCTTTCTGCCGGAAGAGCGCTGTTTGTATAAGGATTTAAAGGTATATGAGCAATTGAAACTGATCGGCCAGCTCAAAAAGATGGATCCCTTACGTATTGAAGAGCAGTCGGAATACTATATGGAAAAACTCGGCATCGAAGAATATGCGACGCGGAGGATCCAGGAGCTCTCCAAAGGCAATCAGCAGAAGGTGCAATTGATCTGTGCCTTGTTAAATGAGCCGGAGATTCTGGTACTGGATGAACCCTTAAGCGGACTCGATGTTCTCAATGCCCAGTTATTTAAGGATCTTTTAATGGAGGAAGTAACGAAAGGGAAGATGATCGTACTCTCCTCGCATCAGTTTGATGCCATGGAGGAATTCTTTGAAAAGGTACTGTTAATGCGGGATGGCGTTCCGGTCTACTACGGGCCGGTGAAGGAACTGAAACTGTCCTCGCCTTTACGCTACCTTTCCTTTGTGACGGAAGAGAAGCAGGACTATTATCTCGAGGACGGAGTGGTTCATCAGAGCGTGAGCGGACGGGAGATCCGTCTGACCATGGAGAATGAGGCGAAAGCCGTGAAACTCATGAAGAAGCTGCTAAAGAATATTCCCCTGGACTCTTTGACGATTGAGCTTCCGACCTTAAAAGATATCATTCAGGAGAACCGGCTCTTATGAAAGTACTGGTATTCTTTTCCCTCAAACGGAAATTTCTCAATAAATCGACCCTGTTATTGAACTGCCTGATCTTTCTGGCAGTGGGCTGTCTCTTCTTTGCGGATAAACTGGTGGAAGCGATCAACCCTTCCACCATGGAACCATTGACGGTCTATCTGTCCCATGACTTATATCTGGATATGAATGACTTTGAAACGGATGACAGCCTCTGGCTGTTAAAGGAA
>Ga0256404_1011432_pt1 | contig 11893 bp, 7 predicted proteins | sample RumenRJG_01DNA_FD_185990 | JGI IMG/M metagenome (GOLD analysis project Ga0256404, IMG submission 185990) | Bovine rumen microbial communities from Lethbridge, Alberta, Canada - RJG_01 | ecosystem: Host-associated > Mammals > Digestive system > Stomach > Rumen | place: Canada: Alberta | collected... | reverse complement strand
GATCCGGGAGGAGATCCGGAATCTCCGAAAGGAGGTCCGGGACCTGGAGCAGAAAAAACAGGACATGGAGCAGCGGCAGAAGCTGCCGGTCCTTGCACTGGAGATCACCGCAGCGCAGACAGGCCCGGTTCCATTTGAGCTTCACTACTACGAGAACGCGGCAGGCTGGAGTTCTGTGAACGAGGTCCATTCCGACGGGGAGAAAACGCCGGAGCTCCGCATGAGGGCGAAGATCACCCAGACGACGCAGGAAGACTGGAAGAATGTACAGATCAGCCTCTTTACCGGGAATCCCTCCTCGGGAGACCGCCTTCCGGAACTGCGGTCCCGTTTCCTGGACATCCGGGAGCCGGTGACAGTGAATTACAGCGCCGGAGCCGCCATGCCCCAGGCGTTTATGGGGATGGGAATGGCAATGGCCCAGGCCTCCGGGGGGATGATGAACATGAATTCCGCTCCTATGCAGAGGGTGGAGACACAGAATGCGGAGATCCGGGACGATGAGGCGATGACGGAATACGTCCTGCCGGGAAGCAGGAGTGTCCTGAAGGGATCCCGGGGAACCATGGCGGATCTGCAGACCGTCCTTCTTCCGGCGGAGTATCAGGTGATCTCGGCGGTCCCGGAGGACTCCCACGCCTATCTTGCGGCAGTGGTGAAGCCGTCGGATCTTCCCTTCCCGGAAAAGGTCTCTGCCGCGGTCTACCTGAAGGGCATGTACAACGGAAGGACCGAGCTGGATCCGATGAGCGGAAAAGAAAAGACGGAGATCACCCTTGGAAGAGAGGAGCATGTGCGCATCAGCAGGAAAGAGATCTCCAGAAAAAAGTCCACGACGCTCCTGAAGGGCCAGAAGGTAACGGAATACGTCTTCGAGACCCGGGTCTCCAACACGTCTGACAGGGAGATCACGCTGACCCTGCGGGACCAGATCCCCGTGTCCCGGAACAAGGAGATCATTGTGGAGCTGAGAGAAAGCGGCGGTGCGGAGCTGGATGCTGAGACGGGCTTCCTGACAAAGAAGATCACCCTCTCCGGAGGACAGACCGTTTCAGTCCCGCTCTCCTACAAGGTCTCCCTGCCGAAGGACAAGGAACTGGAGGAGACGCACCAAAGCGCTGCGTCGTCCCGGGGATTCTGCAGGAACTGCGGCAGCAGGATCATCGGAAACCCGAGGTTCTGCCCGGAATGCGGAGGGGACTGGCGGTAACAGGGACGGAGACAACTTTTTTGAAGAAAGAATAAATATTCTTTCCCGGTGATCGCACTGATACAGAAAAATCAATATACTATTCAGCCTATAAGAACTCACAATAACTTATAAATGCATAAAAATGCTGAGATTTGGCGGAGCTGACTAATTTTTATTCAAAACAGCTCTGGGCGGTTGTGTCGGGTTCTCTTTACCGAACTGAAAAATAATAGTAGAATGGGTTCTATGTTTTATATTATTTCCATATCTGGAAAAAGGGAGGAAAATCATGAGAAAAAAGATTCTGAGTGTTCTTCTTAGTGCTGCAGTTGCTGTTTCTCTGGCAGCCTGCGCAGGCGGCGGTTCTTCTACGACAGCTGCTGTGACGAAGGCGGAGACCAAGGCCGAGGAGACCAAGGCCGAGGAGACCAAGGCTGAGGAGACCAAGGCTGAGGAGACCACCGAAGCTGCGGCGGAAGCAGGGGATGATTTCCACATCGGTATCGTCACCGGTTCCGTTTCCCAGTCTGAGGACGACAGACGCGGCGCCGAGGCATTCCAGGCGAAGTACGGCGAGGACAAAGTCACGCTTGCAATCTATCCGGACAACTTCACGGAAGAGCTGGAGACCACCATTCAGACCATCGTGAATCTTTCCGACGACCCGCAGATGAAGGCGATCATCGTGAACCAGGCTATCCCGGGCACCACGGAAGCTTTCCGTCAGATCAAGGAGAGAAGACCTGACATCATCTGCATCGCCGGCGAATCCCATGAGGACCTTCCGGAGATCGGCTCCGCTGCCGACCTGGTCGTCAACAACGACTTCGTGGCCCGCGGCTATCTGATGATCCGGACCGCTCACGAGCTCGGCTGCGACACCTTTGTCCACATCTCCTTCCCGCGTCACATGTCCTATGAGACCATGAGCCGCCGTGTCGCCATCATGAAGGAAGCCTGCAAGGAATTCGGCATGAAGTTCGAGATGGAGACCGCTCCCGACCCGACCACCGATGTCGGTGTTCCCGGCGCACAGGCTTACATCCTTGAGCATGTTCCGGAGTGGATCGAGAAGTATGGCACGAACTCCGCATACTTCTGCACCAACGACGCACACACCGAGCCGCTTCTGAAGAAGCTCCTGGAGTGCGGCGGCTACTTCATCGAAGCTGACCTTCCGTCCCCGCTGATGGGCTATCCGGGCGCTCTGGGTCTGGACCTCACCGAGGAAGCCGGCGACTTTAAGAAGATCCTTGCAAAGGTCGAGGCTGCTGTTGTTGAAAAAGGCGGCGAAGGCCGTTTCGGAACCTGGGCATATTCCTATGGCTACACTGTTTCCGCAGGTCTTGCTGAGCACGCAAGAAACGTGATCCTCGGCGAGAGCGAGCTGGATGACATCGATGCCATCTCTGAAGCTTACGGCGTATTCTCCCCGGGCGCAGAGTGGAACGGTTCCAACTACACCAATGTTGATACCGGCGTAAAGGCGGACAACACCTTCCTGATCTATCAGGATACCTACATCATGGGCAATCCGGGACATTACATGGGGTCCACCAAGGTCGAGGTTCCGGAGAAGTACTTCACTGTAAAGTGATCTGAACTTTTGAATCGTAAATGACAGAAAAGCCCTTCCCGGAATAAGACCTGAAGATCGTGGTCCGGGAAGGGCTTTCTCATAGGAAGGCAATGGAGAATGAATATGGCTAACGCACCGCTTCTGGAGATGCGGAATATTAAAAAAGACTTCTTCGGCAATCAGGTGCTGACAGACATCAACCTGAAGCTCGGGGAAGGCGAAGTGCTGGGGCTGGTTGGCGAGAACGGCGCCGGCAAATCGACACTGATGAAGATCCTTTTCGGCGCGTCTGATATCTCCTCCACGGGGGGATACGGCGGAGAGATCTATCTGAATGGACAGAAGGTCAGCTTTGCCACGCCTTTTGAAGCCATCGAAGCCGGAATCGGAATGGTGCATCAGGAGTTCTCGCTGATTCCCGGGTTTGATGCGACGGAGAATATCCTCCTGAACCGGGAACCCAAAAAGGGAAATGTGATCGCCGAGGTGTTCGGCGACAGACTGGATACACTGGACCGGAAAGATATGGACCGGAGGGCGGAGCGGGCCATTGAAAAGATGGGCGTCTCCATCGACCGCCACATGACCATCAGCAGCATGCCTGTCGGACACAAGCAGTTCACCGAGATCGCAAGAGAGCTTTCCAAGGACCAGCTGAAGCTCCTGATCCTGGATGAGCCCACCGCGGTCCTGACAGAACACGAGGCGGAGGCGCTCCTGGAGTCCATCCGCGGCATGTCCGCCCGCGGGATCGCGGTGATCTTCATCACCCACCGTCTGCACGAGATCCTTGCGGTCTGCAGCAAAGTCGCGGTCATGCGGGACGGCGTTCTGGTGAAAGAAGTCCCGGCATCGGAGACCAGTGTGGATGAGATCACGCGGTGGATGGTCGGCCGTGATGTGAAGGACGTTCCTGCGGCAGCTGCCGCTGTTTCTTCTTCGGAGGACAAGAGGACTATCCTGAAGATCGAGAAGCTCTGGGTGGATATGCCCGGAGAGACGGTCCGCAACGTCAACCTGGAAGTGAAAGAAGGAGAGATCCTCGGCATCGGCGGCCTGGCAGGCCAGGGAAAACTGGGGATCCCCAACGGCATCATGGGCCTCTATGAAGCAGGCGGAAGAGTGGAGTTCGACGGGAACGAGATCCCGCTGAACAGCCCCAGGAAATGTCTGGACTCTTCCTTTGCCTTTGTGTCTGAGGACCGGAGAGGCGTGGGACTCCTTCTGGACGAGTCCCTGGAATGGAACGTGGCGTTCCCGGCCATGCAGGTCCAGAACAAATTCCTGAAGGAATATCTGGGCGGCCTGGTGAAGTGGAGAGATGAGAAGGCCATCCGGGAAGTCACGGAGAAGTACATCGACGAACTGAAGATCAAGTGCACCAGTTCCAGACAGAACGCGCGGGAGCTTTCGGGCGGCAACCAGCAGAAGGTGTGCCTCGCGAAGGCCTTCGCCCTGGAACCCCGGGTCCTGTTCGTGTCCGAGCCGACGCGCGGCATCGACGTCGGCGCGAAGGCGCTGGTCCTGGAAGCGCTGAAGCAGTTCAACAAAGAAAAACATGTCACTGTTGTGATGATCTCTTCGGAGCTGGAGGAACTGAGATCCACCTGCGACCGTATCGCCATCGTATCCGGCGGACGGATCTCCGGGATCCTGCCGGCGGCAGCGGGCGTCGAAGAGTTCGGTAAGCTGATGCTCAGCAATGTTGTCTGAGGAAGGAGGAGAAATGGAAGAGAATACCGCGATGAAAGACAGATTCATCACCGCACTGAAAAACTTCGGCCTTCCGCGCCTCATCATTACCGGATTCCTGGTGCTTCTCCTGGTGCTGGCGCCGTTTGTGGGGGCGGATCTGCCTACACAGATCTCAAACATCATCAACCGCTTCAGCTGGAACGGGATCCTGGTCCTTGCCATGGTTCCCATGGTACACTCCGGCTGCGGCCTGAACTTCGGCCTTCCGCTGGGAATTATTTCCGGCCTTCTGGGAGCTACGCTCTCCATCGAGTTCGGATTTACCGGAAGACTCAGCTTCCTGATGGCGATCCTGATCGCCACGCCCTTTGCCCTGGTGTTCGGCACGATCTACGGCTGGCTCCTGAACAAGATCAAGGGCGGAGAGATGATGATCGCGACCTACGTCGGCTTTTCGTCGGTCTCCATGATGTGTATGATGTGGCTGCTGCTTCCCTATCACAGTCCGAACATGGTCTGGGGTCTTTCCGGAAAAGGACTGAGGACCACGATCTCTCTGGAAGGGTACTATGACAAGGCCCTGGCGGGGATCGCCCAGATCAACATCGGAAGGATCTCCATTCCCACGGGGACGCTGCTGTTCTTCGCCCTGCTTGCCTTCGGCATCTGGGCGTTCCTGCACACAAAGACCGGAACTGCCATGACGGCTGTGGGTTCCAACCCGGCCTTCGCGAAGGCGGCCGGCATCAATGTGGACAAGATCCGTATGCTCTCCGTCGTCATGTCCACCTGGCTTGCGGCCATCGGCATCCTGGTCTATGAACAGGGCTTCGGCTTCATCCAGCTCTACATGGCGCCCTTCTACATGGCGCTGCCCGCGGTCTCCGCGATCCTGATCGGCGGCGCGACCGTGAACAAGGCCACCATCATGAACGTGATCGTGGGAACCGTCCTGTTCCAGGGCATCGTCACCATGACACCTACTGTCATGAACAACATGATCCACATGGATATGTCGGAAGTGATCCGCATCATCGCGTCCATGGGCATGATCCTGTTCGCACTGACAAGAAAAACGGAGGCTGCGCGATGAACCAGAACAACCAGCCGGCGGCTTCCGGCGCAAAAAAGCTTGATTACGGAATGTTCCTCAGATCGGCGTCAGTTCCGCTGATGTTTATCCTGATCTGTGCGTTCTGCATCCCCATCGCGGGCCTGTCTCCCAGCTATCTGGCAAACGAGATCGTGACCCGTATGGGCAGAAACTCTTTCCTGATCCTGAGCCTGCTGATCCCCATCATGGCAGGCATGGGACTGAATTTCGGCATGACCCTCGGGGCCATGGCCGGCGAGATCGGCCTGATCCTGGTGTCCGACTGGCAGATCGTCGGGATCCCCGGCATGGTGCTGGCGGCGATCATCTCTGTACCGATCTCCATTCTTCTGGGCGTGTTCTGCGGCATGATCCTGAACAAGGCGAAGGGCCGCGAGATGATCACCAGCTACATCATGAGCTTCTTCATCAACGGTATCTACCAGCTGGTGGTCCTGTACCTGATGGGAAGCGTGATCCCCATTAAGCACGCCTCCATCAAGCTGCCCAGAGGCTACGGCATCCGGAATACGGTGTCGCTGCTCAGCATGAGACAGAAGCTGGACAACCTGATTGCCATAAAGGTCTCCGGCATCAAGATCCCGGTCCTGACCTTTATTATCATCGCTGTTCTCTGCCTCTTCATCATCTGGTTCCGCAAGACCAAGCTCGGACAGGATATGAGAGCGGTGGGACAGGATATGGAAGTGGCGAGAGACGCAGGCATCGACGTGGAGCGCACAAGGATCATCTCCATCGTGATCTCCACGGTCCTGGCGGGGATCGGCATGATCATCTATCTGCAGAACATGGGCAACATCGCGACCTACAGCTCTCACTCCCAGATCGGAATGTTCTGTATCGCGGCACTCCTGGTGGGCGGCGCTTCCGTGGACCGGGCGTCCATCGGCAATGTGTTCCTGGGCGTGATCCTGTTCCACACCATGTTCATCGTGGCTCCGCGGGCGGGCGCGTATATTACCGGGGACTCCATGATCGGCGAATATTTCCGCGTGTTTGTTTCCTACGCAGTCATCACGGTGGCACTGGTGATGTACGAGACCAATAAGCGCAAAGCCAGAAGCGCTGCCGGCCAGGAACTCCAGAGGGCGCAGGAAGAAGAGGAAAAGAGCGGAAAGGAGACGGCATGAAATCCAGACGACAGCTTTTATTCCGCGCGGGAGCGCTCCTGATCGTGCTCCTGATCGCTGCGGCGATGTTCGTGATCGGCCGCGGCCACACCGTCTATTTTGACAACAAGACGATCGAAGTCAACGGACAGACCTACGAGGCGTTCCACAAGGTGGAGGTCTTCGTGAAGGGTGAGAAAGTCGCGAAGCTCGGAAAGCGCGACAGAGGCATGGCGGAGACCATGGGCCAGAAGTTCGAGATGACCCTGGAAGTCACGGAGGAGAAGGGAAAAGATCCCGACACCTACGGCGTCACCCTGAACCTGCCCTACAATATGGACGGGATCCTGATCAACATTCCGGCGATGCTGAACGGTCTGACAGAGGATGACTTCCTGTCCGAACTGGAGATCGCGCTTCCGGAAGAGACGGAAGAGAGCCAGGAAGGCGAAGAAGGAGATCTGATGGAGGGCCTTCCCGGGGATATCTGACAGAAATAGTTAATAATTGCTGTGCGATTCCGGGAAGTTTCCGCCCGAAACCGTGGTATTTTGGTCGGATTGAAGGGAGATCCGGGACAGGCACCGTCCGTGTGAGAGGTGATTTTTACCGAAAAGACGCGCGGAAAGGCTTTGATTTCCGGAAAAATCACGGCAGAAACAAGCGCCGGGGCGCTGCCCTGACGGCCCGGCGCGATTGACAACCTCCGGCAAAGTGGTATACTACGCCGCAAGTACGGAAGACGTCCGGAACTTACGATTCGGAAAAGGACCGGACGGAACAGCATTATCCGTGCGGACAGGAGGTTATTTCGTATGATTACGATTATTCAGGGTGTGCCGGTGATCATCGGCGAAGGCAGTGACAATATCCACGTGATCGACGTTCTTGACAGAAAGTGATCCGGCGGATCCTGCCGCAGAATCAGAATAAAAAAGAATAAACAAAAGCGGGCTGCCGCATTGAGGGAATGTTTCCTTGATGCGGCAGCCCTTTTTGTGAGGCAGTTGAGGTTTTCGCGCGGTTCGGGTACAATCTGTAACATAAGAATGCAAAGGAAGATCATAAATGTACGATTTTAAACGGTACGATCCGGGGGAGGCTGGTCCCGGTTCGAAGAGAGAGGAAGTGGAGAGCTCTCTCAGAAAAAAGTTCCACACACCGCTGTTTTCAAAGTTCGCGAAGGCGATCCGCGAGTATGAGCTCCTGAAACCGGGAGACAAAGTGGCAGTCTGTATCTCCGGTGGAAAGGATTCCATGCTGATGGCGAAGCTCTTCCAGGAACTGAAGCGCCACGACAAGTTTCCTTTTGAACTGGAATTCGTGGTGATGGATCCGGGCTACCGGGAGGAGAACAGGAAGAAGATCGAGGAGAACGCGCGGCTTCTCGGCGTTCCGGTAAGGATCTTTGAATCGCAGATCTTCGACGCGGTGGATGTGATCGAGAAATCGCCCTGTTATCTCTGCGCCAGGATGCGCAGGGGATATCTGTACCGGGCAGCGAAGGAACTGGGATGCAATAAGATCGCCCTGGGGCATCATTACGACGATGTCATCGAGACGATCCTGATGGGGCTTCTGTATGCGGGCCAGTTCCAGACCATGATGCCGAAGCTGCACAGCACAAATTTCGAGGGGATGGAACTGATCCGCCCCATGTACCTGATCCGGGAAGAGGACATCATCCGCTGGAAGGACTTCCACGGGCTCTCTTTCCTGCAGTGCGCCTGCCACTTTACGGAGACCTGCTGGACAGTACGGGAGGACGGTACGGCAGTATCGAAGCGGAAGGAAACGAAGCAGCTGATCGCGGAACTGAAAAAAACAAATCCCTATGTGGAGAGCAATCTGTTCCAGAGTGTGACCAACATCAGCCTGAAAACTGTCATTGCATATAAGGACCAGAAGGGCGTGCGCCATCATTTCCTGGAGGAATATGACGGAGGGCCCGGATCCGGAACGGAAACAGCAACGGAACCTCAGACGGAATCTTAAACAGAAACGGAACCTTTTATGGAGGGAGGAGAGGAATATGACAAAGAAGGGTTTGGGTATCGCCGTGCTCCTGTCCCTGGGGATCGCGGTCCTCAGCGGCTGCGGTGCGAAGAGTTCGTCCCAGGCGGTGGAGCGGGCGATGCCGGCAGCAGAGGCTGCAGCGGAGGAGAAAGCCGGAGAGACGGCAGCGGAAGAGAAGGCCGGAGAAGCAGCGGAAGCGGCGGCTGAGGAGAAGACCGGGGAGACAGAGAGCAAAATGACGCTGGCTTCCCGGCTGGCGGGTGTGTATTCCTGCGAACAGGATGGGGAATATCACACACTGGAGTTGTTTGAATTCGACGGAAACCTGCTGGGGCAGGGCGGGATCGCGGAGAAGCCGGAAGGAAATGATCCTGCAGAGCCTTACTCCTTCTGGGCGCTGGAGGTGGTTCCCGCGGACGCGGAGGCACTGCTCGGCACACAGGGAGATTCCTTTGAAGCGGGCGTCCTTCAGTATTCCATCATGTCCAACATGGACAGATACTGGGGCGCGCCGGAGAAGACCACCGTCCGTCTGACAGACAAAGGAATCAGCTTTGCAGGATTGGAGTATGTCCGGGAGGACCGGGAAGGAACGGCCTTTACGGATGTATCGCCTCTGTTCTCGGGTCTGGAGGCAGGGACAGTTCCGGAGAAGCTTCCCGGTCTCTGGAGACAGAAAAACGGCGGGGACGCGCCGGTCTTCCTTGAGTTTTCTGAGGAGAAGGACGCGGCAGGCGCCGGCGCGCTCCGGATCTACCGGAAAGCGCCCGGGAAGGAGGCTGTTTTCGGCTGCGGAAAGTTCTTTGTCGACAAGGACGGCAGACTCTTCGCGGGGTCCAGCTTCACTGACAACATGGCCCCCGAGGGGACGATGAATGTGGAAATGACCCTCGAGGGGGATGATGCCCTGAAGCTTGTCCCGGAGGAGTACAACAGCCTGTTCGAATCAGCCCTTTCCCTGGAAGGGGAAATCGAATTTGAACGCATCGCCCCGGAGGAAGTCCCGCTGACTGTCCTGGCGGAGCCGGATGACCTGGAGGCGCTGCAGGGAACAAAGACTGTGAAGACGGACAGCGGGGAGCGCCGCACAGTCAGCCAGTTCCTCGCGACAGAGGACATCGAGAACAACGGCGGTTATTTCGTCAGGGTCGGAAGCCTCATCTTCTTCCGGGACTACAGCGGTGTTCCGGCAGGACTGACCGGCATCTTTGGTGATTTCCTGCACGACGTTGACCTGGGCAAGGGATCCCGGTTCTGCTGCTTCGACAAGGCTTCCGGAAAGACCACGGCCCTCTGGGAGGAGGAAGGACACGGACCGCTGTACTATGTGAACGGCATGTTTTATTTCAGCGGCAGTACCGTTCGTCCTGACGGCACGGAGTCGGAAGATGTGTACCGCTGCTGGCCGGACGGAAGCGGAAGGGAAGCCTTCACAGAGGATGATTACGCGGTGGTGGCAGCGGTCTCAGAAACGGGACACAGGGTCCTGGTCAACAGTTATAAGTACGGAGACAACAGCAGACAGCAGGGGACCCTTACCGACGGAACGATCTACGGAACGGTTCTGGAAATGGACCAGGATCTCATTCACTTCTTCTCGGGCTTTGACGGCGACGATCTGATCCTGGGGATCCACGACGACAAGAAGAAGGAAAACAGGATCCTGCGGGTCGACGGGACTACCGGAGAGGAGACAGTCCTTGGGATCCTTCCGGAAAGCGAAGCGGACGGCTGGGGGTATCCTTCCATCGACCAGATGCTCCGGAAGGACGATGAACTCTGGTTCGGGGCAGCCTGGTACGGAGGGACAGCCGTTGTCCTCCAGGATTACATGGTCCTGAAGGCGGACGCCCGGAAAGAAAACAGCCTCACCCTGGTGACAGATCAGTGCCCTGAGGGTTTCGGCGGTGACGGCGACGGAAAAGCGCCCAAGTTCTTCTTCAATTATGCTGACGAGCTGCTGTTTACAAAGCAGGATCCGGAAGGAGAGGTCATTCTTTCGGAAGGCAGCAGCGGCGACCTGGTCTGCTGCGACAGTCCTCTCAGCGCGCTGGTCCTGCAGAAGGATTTTGTGAAGAAGAACTGGTACGACGCGGATGACGGAGAAACTGTACAGGTCCTCCAGAAGGGAGAGATCGTGGGCGGAGATGTGTACCTCATCATGGCGGACGCGGTGCGGACGCCGGAGGAGGATATCGGATGGCGCCTGGGATTCACCTCCGCCAAGATCTATCAGCAGAGAATTGCTGTGGCGGATGTTCCAAGTTCTGACTATTCAGTGGTACAGCTCCCTTAATTGTGGTATACTTATGAACTGAAATGTATAGTTATGTGCCGCAGACAGAAAAAAGATCGTGATCCGCCTGCGGTAAAAAGAAAACATACGGGAGGTAGTGAATATGAAGTTAAGAAAGCTGGCAGCTCTTGGTATGAGCCTGTGTCTCGGCGCGGCGCTTGCGGCATGCGGCGGCAGCTCCGGCGGAAGCAGTTCCGGCGGCAGCTCCGGCGGCGGTGCGGCGGCTTCCGGCGAGAAGGTGGTGAAGATCGGCGTATTCGAGCCTCAGTCCGGCGACAACGGCGCGGGCGGCAAGCAGGAGATCCTCGGCATGGAGTACGCAAATGTGCAGACGCCCACCGTGGAGATCGGCGGAGAGACCTACAAGGTCCAGCTTGAGTACGCGGACAATGCTTCTTCCAACGACAAGGCCCCGACAGCTGCGCAGACCCTGATCTCAAACGGCGTCTCCGTGGTGCTCGGTTCCTACGGATCCGGCGTTTCCATCGCTGCCGGCGACACCTTCCTGAACGCGAAGATGCCGGCCATCGGCGTCACCTGCACGAACCCGCAGGTCACTGCCGGATGTGACGTGTACTTCCGCATCTGCTTCCTGGATCCGTTCCAGGGCACGGTCCTCGCAAACTACGCGAAGAGCATCGGCGCAACCAAGGCTTACTGCCTGGCGAAGCAGGGCGATGACTACTCCGGCGGTCTCTGCAACTACTTCATCGATGCTTTCGGCAAGGACAACTGCATCTACGAGCAGTTCCCGGAAGGCACATCCGACTACTCCACCTATGTGACCAACGCCCAGAACCAGGGCTGCGACGTCTTCTTCTCCCCGGTCTCCACTGAGGCTGCGGCGCAGATCATCGCGAAGGCAGCAGCGCAGAACATCGGCATGCCGATC
>Ga0256404_1011431_pt1 | contig 11893 bp, 8 predicted proteins | sample RumenRJG_01DNA_FD_185990 | JGI IMG/M metagenome (GOLD analysis project Ga0256404, IMG submission 185990) | Bovine rumen microbial communities from Lethbridge, Alberta, Canada - RJG_01 | ecosystem: Host-associated > Mammals > Digestive system > Stomach > Rumen | place: Canada: Alberta | collected... | reverse complement strand
CATGTGCGACATTTGTCCCCTTGATTTCCCACTTAAAAACATCCCCACTGTTGGACATTTTCGCCCTTATATCTTTGATATAATCAGGAAAAAGGCTCATGCCGGCAAAGGTTTTATTAGCTATTTTTTTGACCTCTTTCAGAATGAAATCATGATACAGCTTTCTCCACTCTTCACCTTTATTTATATTAAATGTATCCTTGCTGCAAAGAATATCCACAAATCTGGTCTGAGGGCTGGTGTCCTTATAGGTATTCATAAGAGCAGCTATGGAAACCCTGCTTTTATTTTTTCTCAGGTAATCTATCAGGTCCGCTTCAGTATATCCTATGTCGATCCACTTTGATGATTTTGGAAGTTCGTTGAGGGGCACACCGTAACAGTAGTTTTCAGATCTGTCAACATAACCCAAAGTGCCTCCGCTCTGCTGGTCAGGGTTTGTTGTCTGTATACCCTTTGAATAATAATAAACCGATGCATCCCTCTCAAGAACAGCTGCAGTTGCTTCTTCAAAACGCGTATCCTCAACAAGTTCCTTTACTTTTCTTTTTCCGGAAGGAGCATACTCTTCCTGGCATATATGAAAAAATTCATGGGTACAGCTCAGACGGAATTTATCCACACCTGATAAGTCATAGACACCACCTCTGACAAGTGCTGTAGATTTAAGCTGTATATAACTTGGATATGTCAGACTGGATACTTTGAGCCCCTCTTCATTTATAGGCAGTATATCAAATTCTATAGCTCTGCCCGGAAGCTTTATGGACTGTGAATTTATATACTCATAGGCGTCATTAATAACTTCCATTGTTTTTTTGACGCTGTCAGGCAGCTTAAGCTTTGAAGAAAGCTCATTAAATTTTTTGTCCTTGTTAAAATACTTCTTTATGAATGTATTTTCATCCAGAGTTTTTTTGATTTCCTTAACTCTTTTCTGTCTTTGAGCCCATTTAAAAATTGCAATTCCGGCTTTGCCATCATCTGCAAGTCTGTTTACTTCCCTGATGTACTCTTCTTTTGCCTTTTTACTGAGCTTAAGGCAATATTCATTAAACTCTTTAGCTGTGGCTATAGCTTCCTTACCCTCTGGGCTGTTATTGAATTCAGTGTTTTTGAGATCTACTCTTACATCAAAATCCCATTTTTCCCTGTTGTTTAAAAGTAAAGTAGTACTCCAGCTAAAACCTTTGTATTGATTATAAACATCTCTTCCGAAATTTATTCCTCCGGCAACGAGTGCAGCACCGCCTATAATTACTGCTGCATAGCCTCCCACTGTAACAAGTATCGGACAGTTTTTTGTGGTTGATACTGTCAGGACTCCCTCATCCGAAAGTACGGAAGCATATCTTTCGAAAGAACCCTCAGGTTCATCTTCATCGTATTCCTCTCTTTGACGGTAAATCTCTATGTTCTCCCATAACTCTTCAGGAATTCCCATTTCCTTAAGATCAAAGGAAAGATCCACATATCCCGGGATGGTTTCTTCAGGCTCAAGGCCCATATCGAAGTCATAGGCACAAAGGATTTCCGCCCCAAGGTTTTCTAAAGGTTCTTTAAACTCCTCATAATAGGAATCATACTCTATTTCCGTAAAATGTATATCAGTATTTTCTGAAAGTGCCCCGGCTTTTGCAGAGATAGTTATCCCATCCACCGGAGTTTCAGTAAAGGCTTTGCTGCTTCCTTCAGGATAGGACGCATCCTTAAATTCCCTGTATTTGGTATTATCTGAAATGAAATCAGCTATATAGCTGTCATAGAGGTAATATCCACCCACTGAGACTACCGTTATGCACAGCACAAGCAGCAGGGCCATAAATACATGAAACCCTGCTGATTTTTTCTGTTTTACATTCCTGTTATTTTCCGGTCCCTGTTGTGAACCGTAACGTTTATTTACAAACTGCTCAGTGTATGTAGGCTGCATTCCTCCGGGAGCAACAGGCTTACCGCATCTCCTGCAAAACCTGGCATTATCCGGAAGCTGAGCCCCACAATATTTGCAAAATCCAGCCATACTGATCCTCCCTGCTTATATCATGATGTGAGGGTCATATGTCGATATCCGGTCACTTACGAGCACTAAGCTCCTTGTCAAGAAGATAAAGATTCTTCGGCTTGTCGCCAAGCATCTGAACCTTTGTGATCATATCCCTGGAGTTTTTCTCCTCTTCAACCTGCTCTGTTATGAACCAATTAAGGAAAAGCTGTGTGCGGTAATCCTTATCCGAAACTGCCGCATCATAAATCTTGTTGATCTCATCTGTGATGTAATGCTCATGCTTGTCAGCCTCCTTTACAGCATCAAGTATGGTCTTGAACTTGGGGGCTGCCTCCTCAATGGCATTTAAAGGAACATCCTGGTCGTTATCAAGAAGATAATCATAAATCTTTAATGCGTGCTCCTGTTCCTCCGCTGCCTGAGCCCTGTACCATGCGGCAAATCCCGGGAGATCATTCTGAGTGAAATACTTTGAGATTCCAAGATAAAGATAAGCTGAATAGAATTCCTTGTTTACCTGAGCTGCTAAAAGATCTGCTACTTTTGCGTTCATAATTGTTCTCCTTCTGAAAATTATATAAATCTTTTTTATTTGATCCCTATAAATCTGTTCTGTCAGGCTGTATGGTCGATAACCTGTAATTAAAACTGCAGATCATGAATACTGTTCCCGGCATCATTTATTCCGGAATACTTATTTAACTGTTTCTGCCAATGCCTTTGCCAGATCATCGAGGCCGGCCATTGTGTTTTCATCGACCGAAGAAGTTATGGATATCATCGGCTCCAGTAAGGTCATATTCTTCATGGTACCGAGAAGCTCAGTCATCTTTTTCTTTGCTGAAAGGGCCCAGCTTCCGTTCTCAATGATTCCCACTGTTCTTCCTGTCAGATTATGGTTCTTAAGATCCGTAAGGAAGGTGTGCATGTTGTCAAATATCTCTGCATTGTATGTTGCACTGGCAAATACAAGAGCCGGATACTCAAAGGCTGCCGAAACAAGATAAGAGACCTCTGTCTTTGAAACGTCATACACTTTTACATCCCTGACTCCCAGTTCCGCAAGCTTCAAGGAAAGTATGTCTGCCGCATTTCCGGTGTGACCGTATACAGAGCCGTAAAATATGGCAACCGATTTCTTTTCAGGAGTATAGGATGCCCAGCTCTTATAAAGGTCTATAATGGTATCAAGATCCTTTCTCCAGAGATGTGCATGGAGAGGAAGAAGCATCTTCACATCCAGTGTTTCCAGCTTCTTGAGAAGTGCGTTTGTCTGTACGCCGTACTTTCCGACTATATTGGCATAGTATCGTCTTGCCTCATCCTTCCAGTCATGTTCCCAGTCTACTTCGTCAGCGAAAATGTTTCCGCTCATGGCTCCGAAAGCTCCGAAGGCATCTGCCGAGAAAAGAGCTCCGGTTGAAGTATCAAAGCTGACTATGACCTCCGGCCAGTGCACCATGGCAGCTGTAAAGAAGTTAAGGGTATGATGGCCAAGAGGAAGAGTATCCTTTTCCTTAACCACTATTGCATCCACCTTTATATGGTAGAACTGATCAATCATCTGGATGGCCTTTTGTGATCCTACTATCTTGAGCTTTGGATATCTGAGAAGCAGTTCCGGTATACAGGAGCAATGATCCGGCTCCATGTGCTGAACCACCATGTAATCAAGCTCTCTTCCATCAAGAGCTTTAGTCAGATTATCAAAGAACTGTCTGGAAACAGCGTCATCGATTCCATCCATGAGGCAGGTCTTGTCATCGAGTATCAGATAATTGTTGTAGGACATGCCTGAAGGCGTTGCATAAGCATTTTCAAAAAGCGCAAGTCTCCGGTCGGAAGCTCCGATCCACCATATATCCTTCTCTACTTCACGTATGTTGTACATTTTAAACATCCCCTTTCATTTTTTTTGTTCCAGGTTTCATTTAAATAATACTTATAAAATCCATGAAAACTATTGCTTTAATTATAGCCTAAATAAAAAAATTCTGTCATTATATTTGTGAAATAAATACAAATTTGAGAGTTATATCTGCATATTGCGCATAAACAAGCCACCTCAATATGATATGTACCCATTTTTTCTGGACAACCAGAGATATGGGTACATATCAATGAGGTGGCTTAACTTTTTCTGATCACTTTTTCACGAAATGAAGCTGCACAGCAGGATAATCTCCCTGGGAAAGGTTTATGGCATATCCTCCGTACATGAGAGCAGCTCCGGTGAATGAGCGCTCTGTGCCTTCAAGTTCATAGACTGCTGTTTCCAACAGACCCTTCAGCTTTACATTTTTGATGTGAGCATTGGCCTCAGGTTTCTTTACAACTATGTTAAGAAGTGCCTCGGATCTGTCAGCCGAAACAAACTCCCATGCCTTGTAGATCTCACGATCCTCTCTGCGGCCGAGTCTATAGTAGTCTCCTCTCTGGATGAGACTGTAGTATCTGTCAAAGGTCTTAATCTGCTCTTTAATGGTCTCACGGTCTTCAACTGATGTCTTCGTTATATCAAGCTCATATCCGAAGGTTCCTGACATGGCAACGATGCCGCGGGTATGGAGAGGTGTCGTTCTGCCTGTCTGATGGTTAGGCACTGCAGACACATGGCTTCCTACTGTACTTACAGGGTAACCGAAGGAACTGCCCTCCTGAATCTCCAGTCTTTCGATTGCATCTGTGTCATCAGAGCACCAGATCTGGGGGCAATAGTACATCATTCCGGCATCGTAACGTCCGCCGCCTCCTGCACAGCCCTCTATCATGAGCTCAGGATAAGCCTTCAGGATTCTGTCTAAAAGAGAATAGGTTCCGAGTATAAATCTGTGGGCAGCCTCACCCTGACGATCTGAAGGAAGGTTGTTTGAATAAACATTGCTAATGCTTCTGTTAAAGTCCCACTTGATATACGAGATGTGTGCTCCGGAGAGAATCTTGCTGATACAGTCGAAAAGGTAGTCAACAACAGCACTGTTACTCATATCGAGAACCATCTGATTACGTGACATGGTAGGAAGTCTTAACGGGTCTCTCAAAGCCCATTCAGGATGCTTCCTGAAAAGCTCGGAGTCCTCATTTATCATTTCCGGCTCGAACCAGAGACCGAACTTCATGCCCATCTTATCAAGCTCGTCGGAAATACGCTTAAGTCCGCCCTGAAGCTTCTTCTCATTGACGAACCAGTCACCGAGACCGGAGTTATCGTCATCACGCTTTCCGAACCATCCGTCATCCAGAACCATCATTTCGATTCCAAGCTCTTTTGCGCTACCTGCAATATCAAGTATCTTTTCACTGGTGAAATCGAAATAGGTTGCCTCCCAGTTATTGATAAGAACAGGACGTCTCATGTTAAGGTACTTCCTGTCGCAGACATTCTCACGGATTATGTGGTGGTAATTGTGGCTTAATTCAGTGAGACCGCAATCTGTGAAGGACATGATAACTTCCGGTGTATGGAAGCTGTCGCCGGATTGCAGCTTCCATGAGAAATTCTCATCATTAATTCCGGAAACGACCCTTACAGCGCCTGCCTGATCCTCTTCTATCTCAAACTTGTGGTTTCCTGAGTACATGAGCATCATGCCGTAGCATTCGCCTCTGTCCTCATTGGTATCTCTGTCGCAAAGTATCACAAAAGGATTTTCATGATGGCTGCTCATGCCGCGCTTTGAACTGATTACTGCTATGTTCTGAGTGAGCCTGTTACGGGTCATGGAACGCTCCATACAGTGCCTTCCTGCGAAGTGTATCTCATCCCAGCATCCGTAAGGTATGTCAAGCATTGCAGAGGATGCTTTTCTCAGGTCAATGCTTCCGTCCGAAATATTCACAAAAGCGGAATGTCTCGTTATTACATCCTTCTCAGGGAAGACGGAATAGTATAGCTTAAGCTGTAAGCCTATGACACTGTCTTCCATTGTTATGACAAGCGTTTCTGCTTCGCTGTCATACTGTCTTACAGAAGGTAGTCCCGGAATTTCAGGTTTTGCATCCAGTATTTCATGTGTCTTGTATCTGAAATCACAGCTTCTGCTTCCGTTTTCGGAAATGAGATTTACTGAGTTTATTCTGTAGTCGCCGACATTGGAACCTGAGAACTCCTGTGGAAGTACATCGATGGAGCGGCCTCTGTCCAGTCTGTTCTCGTAAAGGTTTCCGGAGAATCCTCTGTCTGCAGATACAATCTGATAGCTCATATCTGCACCAAAAGTGTTTCTTCCGTAATAGTTATGTATGAGAAGACCGATCTCATCCACCTGCATCTGATATTCGGTGTTCTTTGTTGTCAGTCTGAAAAGCTTTTTTGATTCTTCAAAAGTTATTGCCATAATATTATCCCTCCGGTAGTTTTCAGGTTTCTAAACATGTCATAGGAAAAAGTGTTCAGAAATCCGGCTGCATCCCTATTTCGTGTGCCAGTGATGGATGAGCCATGTACTAGTATACAGTAGATTTTTATTATGGAAATCAAATTCAGTTAAATTTTTGGACAGTGAAAGTCATCCACTGTCTTTCAATATCAATATCTTTAGATATAAGCAATTTAACTGATTTTTTCAGTAGCTCTTTTAATATAATCCGCACAGATTTCAAGAAGATCTTCCGGTAATGATTCTATGACCTTTGCATTTCTACTATTAAGATCTATAGCTCTTATCTGAAAGGGCAGCATTACTCCCTGGGTTATAGTTCTGCTATCCAATTCGATTTCTAACGGATAGGTCTTGCTTTTAGTTGTTATCGGCACACAGAGATTGATATTTCCGGGCAATGGAATATCATTCATCACAACTGCCGGTCTATAATTTTTCTGTTCGTGTCCTTTGGTGGGGTTGAAATCAACTTTTACTATATCACCTCTTTGAAAAGTCAAAATACCTCACCTCCAACATCATTTCCCCAGTCGAGCTCGCCTGATGGTCCCAAGTCTTCTATTGTCAATTCATCTATAGGTTTTTTGTAAAATGACTCAAACATTTCCTTAGTAGTCATTTCTTTTTTTAATACTAATGAATTGTCCTTTACTTCATAGCTGATGTTATCACCATTTTTTATAGATAATGCATTTATGACACTGGTAGGAATCCTTATACCAAGAGAATTTCCCCATTTAGAAACTGTTATTTGCATAATGCCTCCTCTAATAAAAGACACACTTTTTTCTTGATATACATTGTATATCAAGAACGCGAAGTTATCAATAATTCTATCGATTAAAGATTCATATGTCATTGTATATACAAAAGAAAACGGCAGCACCTCTATTATCAGGTACTGCCGTTTTATATTCGCGATAAAGCCGTCACGCCGGGCGTCGTGCTTGCACAAAAGTACATATGACGGCTAACGTGGAATCGAGTAGGACGCTTTCTCCTACTCGATTCATTCAGCTTTATCTAACGATTGCATACGCCATATCTGCGAAGTACATGGCGAGCATGAGACCGCCTTCAATTCTTGAGATCCTTCTGTTGCTGATTGAGAATACAAGAGCAATGAGAGTCACAACTACGAGTATCATCATGTCTATGCAGGATGCGATGTTGACCTCCACAGGATGGATGGCAGCTGAGAGTCCAAGAATAAAAAGGATATTGAAGATGTTGGAGCCAATGGTGTTTCCTATAGCCATGGCAGCTTCCTGCTTTCTTATAGCAACAATGGAAGTCACAAGTTCAGGAAGTGAAGTTCCAAAAGCTACTACTGTGAGTCCTATAAGAGTCTCTGTCATCCCTGCGGCTCTTGCTATCTCCTTTGCACAGTAAACCACTACCTGTCCTCCGGCGATGATGATTCCGAGCCCTGCAAGAATCAAAACTACTGACTTTAATATACTGTACTGGGGAACATCCTCTGCTTCTTCCTTACTGTTTCTGGCAGCGATAACAAGAGTAGCTATATATCCGATAAGGAGAAGCACCAGAAGGATTCCAAGAGGTCTTGTGACTATACCTGCATGCTGTGCCACATCAACATTAAGGAATCCTCCGTTCATGAGGATAGGACCGCAGCTTGCGATAAGAGCAATTATGGTAACGATTATTGAGAATGGTATATCTCTCTTAATTACAGCATTATCAACCGCCATTGGCTTCATGACAGCGCATATTCCGAGTATTGCAAGGAGGTTGAAGAGGTTTGATCCTACAACATTGCTTATTGCTATTTCATTTGATCCCTGGAGTGAAGCGGATGTACTTACTGCCAGCTCCGGAGCGCTGGTACCGAGCGCTACTATGGTGAGTCCGATGATCAGGCTCGGGACATGAAAAATTGCTGCGACAGAAGAGCTGCCACTTACAAACATATCAGCTCCCTTGATAAGTGCAAACATTCCAAGTGCAAGGAATACGATGTACAGTAAAATCATTTCATACCTCCGAATAAGATGACTAATGAACTTCTACCACTATGAAGTATACAAAAAGCGAGACTCCTACTGCCTCAGCAGTAAAAGTCTCGCTTTTTACAACATATCCCGGGGAACAAGTCCCGTACTGACGAAATATGCAACACCTATGGTGGAAGCTACTCCCTTAAACTTGTACATGAGTATAAAGTCAAAAAACAAAATCGTCAACCGGATTTATGTATAGTTTTTGTATTTTGGAAAATTAGTTAATTTAATAATGCATGGATCAATTATTTTGTGCTGAATTATTCAGAATCAAAGTACAGACATTTGCAATAAAAAGCTCACAGCAGATTTCTCCGCTGTGAGCAACTTTATAAAATGGATAATCAGTTTTAAATAGTATCAGATCATACCGATAAGTGCCCAGTATGGAATACCTATACAGAACAGTATGAGTGTTCCAACAAGTACCATAACTGTTCCCACCTTCCAGAACTCGCCCTGTGATACATAGCCGGGAGCAAAGGAAATAAGACCTGCACCGTTACCGTAGTGTGTAAGAAGTGCTCCGATAGGTGAAAGGAAAGAAAGAAGAAGTACTACCATCATTGCATTTGCACCTGTTGTGGCAAGAAGTGAGTAAAGAACCGGGTAGAAAGAAGCAACGAATGCACTGTTTGATACGAAGAAGTATCTTACTGCAAGGCTTACCGCAACAAGAATGACAGCAACAACGATGCCGTTTACTGATGTAAGGTTCATTACACTTCCAAGCTTCTCAGCGAGCCATGTGTAAAATCCTGCATCTGCAAGTGCGTTTGCGAGACCATAGAAAGCACCGTACCAGATGAAGATGTTCCATGCACCCTTGGCACCTGCCACATCATTCCAGTCAAGAACACCAAAAAGAAGTACAAGTGCAAGGAAAACAAATCCTACAGGCTGCATTCCGAGATCAACACCAGGAATCTTTGATCCCAGCATCCAGCCAAGGATAGCAAGTACGAAAAGAACCAGAAGTCTCTTCTCTTTTCCTGTCATAGGTCCAAGTTCCTTGAGACCCTGCTCTGCAAGAGGCTTAACCTCATCAAGAGTCTTAAGTGTCGGCGGAAGAACCTTATAGATAACAAGTGGTGCTGCAAGAAGAAAAAGACCGATAGGAACCACAGATGCCGCGAACCACTGTCCCCAGCTGATGTTGATTCCCAGCATCTCTGTTGCAAGAGATACAGTGATGGCATTTGTAGCCATACCTGTAAGGAAAAGAGCTGATGTTCCCTGAGAGCTTGCATACATAAGTGCTGAAAGATAAGCCCCTAGCTTCTTTGGCTCCTTATCGGGATATGAACCGGCACCCTCTGCGATACTCTGGAATATCGGGTAGATGATACTTGTTCTTGAAGAGTTGGATCCGGTTGCAGGGCTCAGGATGAAGTCTGTGAGGACAAGCATGTAACCTAAGCCTAAGGTTGACTTACCGCTTCTCTTAAGAAGATTATAAGCAATTCTTCTTCCGAGACCTGTTTTGATAAATGCTGTACATACGATGGTAACTTCACAGATGAACCATGTCATTCCGTTTCCATAGCCCTTAAAAAGTACAGACTTGTTATAGAAGACTGAAGCCAGACCTACCATGATCATGGCAACTACAGGTGCAGGGAAGGGTGTGGTCACGAGACCCACAAGCATTCCGATGTACAGAGCAACCAGGTGCCATGTGTCTGCTTCGAGACCTTCAGGAACCGGAAGGTTCCACAGCACTAATGTAACAAGTGCTATCAAAATGATTTTGATTAATTGACCTTTTTTCATTTGTCTCTCCTTACGTGTTTGTTATGTGCAGAGTTTAAGACAATACAGTAACAAAGTAAAACAGTGCATTTTTGTGTTCTCAACAAATTATGTTTGTGGGAAGCGTATATATACAGCTTTCTGACAATGTCTAAACCAAGACATTTTCACAAAATCATTTTGTGGCTTTAACAATAATATGCTGTTTGAATCTGTCATTTTGGTTATCTATCATTGATGTAATTAAAATTCCATAAAAGAAAGGATCAGAATTATGATACTAATCAAAAACGGTCATGTTATAGATCCACTTAACGATATTGATGAAGTCACCGACGTACTGGTAGACGGATCCCGTATCGAAAAGATCGGTAAAGATCTTCCTCTGTATGACTACAACACAGTTTTGGCTTCAGGATGCATCGTTACACCCGGACTTGTTGATCATCACGCTCACATCTGGCCTCTTGCCAATATCGGTCTTCCGGCTGCATCAGCATGCTTCGGCGCCGGTGTTACTACAGTAGTTGATGCAGGCTCCAGCGGACCTGCAACCTACCATATGTACAGACCCTACCTTGATCTTGAAAAGGTCCGTGTAAAGGCCTATCTCAATGTCTGTACCACAGGTCTTGCATCACTTCCCACACCTGAGGATATCGCTCCTGATCACATATGCGAAGCAAAGATCATGGAGTGCTTCGACAAGTACGGCTCTGAGCTTCTCGGTCTTAAGATAAGAACAAGTAAGTTCATCGTAAAGGATATGGGATTTGAGCCACTTAAGAAAACCATAAGCATCGCTGAGAAGCTTGGTGTTTCCATCATGGTTCACTCAACAGATCCTGCGGGCGAGTTCTCTGAGCTTCTTGAGCTTTTAAGGCCCGGTGATGTTCTTACTCATATGTACATGAACAAGGGTTCAAATCTCGTCAGTGATGGAAAGGTTATAGACGCTGCATTTAAGGCTAGAGAAAGAGGTATTATCTTCGAGGCTGCCGATGCCCGTGAGCATTTTGGAATAGATGTAGCGGAGACTGCCATAAAGCAGGGCTTCCTTCCTGATTTTATCGCCACAGATCTCACACATCTCAGCATGCACCTTCGCCCTACTTCCTTTAATATGGCTATGCAGCTTTCCAAGTATACCGCACTCGGCATCAGCCTTAAGGATGCCATCAGGATGGCTACAGTTAATCCTGCAAAGCACATGGGCATGCTTGATAAGATCGGTTCTCTTACAGTTGGTCACCCTGCTGATATAGCTGTATTCAGACCTGTTGAAAAGGAAAATGTCTTCGGAGACCGTCCATTCGGAAATCCTGATCAAAAGACTGTAACCGGTAAACTAGTATATCAGAATGTTCTTACCATCAAGGATGGTGAGATGGTTCACAGAGATGTAACTTTCTGATTTTATCAGCGGTTATTTTTTAATAAGACAATCACATATTTTTGTAACATAAGACAAAGGAGATGCACTTCGGATTACTTTCGAAGTGCATCTCCTTTTATATATAACGAATATCAAGACAAAAATAATACGCCAGAATCATCATGAATTTTATCTTTCATGGATTCTGACGTATGACACTGCCTGTTTTTTTACACGTGTTAATTGCTTTTTAAATAACTATACTCTATATCATTTCAGAGATTTTCACTTCTTTTCTCTGAAAACATATGCCAGCACTGCGGATACAGCAGCAATAATCAGACCTATACCT
>Ga0256404_1011430_pt1 | contig 11895 bp, 12 predicted proteins | sample RumenRJG_01DNA_FD_185990 | JGI IMG/M metagenome (GOLD analysis project Ga0256404, IMG submission 185990) | Bovine rumen microbial communities from Lethbridge, Alberta, Canada - RJG_01 | ecosystem: Host-associated > Mammals > Digestive system > Stomach > Rumen | place: Canada: Alberta | collected... | reverse complement strand
TTTATGCTTTAGTCTGTTCCTTCAGAGAACAAAGCAGCGGTACTCCTTTTTTTCTGTTTGGATGGAAGCCGGTAATTGTATTATCCGATTCCATGGTACCAACCTATTCCTCGGGAAAGGTAATACTGGTTAAGGAAAAGGAAGAAACACCCAAGCTAAATGAGATAGTTATGTTCAGGCAGAAAAACTACGGAATGAATTCATATGTTACACACCGTATCGTAGGAATGGACAAGAATGGATTTATTACAAAGGGTGATGCTAACAACTCTGAGGATCCTGGAAGAATTCAGGATAAAGATATAATCGGAACAGTTGAATATGTATTGTTTTAAAAAGACCGGAAAGGAAATAAAAGGTAAATGGCAATGAATAAAAAAAGAATTGCAGCCGTATCAGTGACAATGCTGGCAATGGTGTCAGCTTTAACAGGAACATACGCCTATTTTACAGATAAAAAGAGTCTGGAAATAATGGCAAGGACGTCAAACCTTTATATAGAGCTGGATGACACGAATTTTAAGGAGGAACAGGTTGCGGATATGCTGCCAGGAGACAGCAGAGAATTGAGCTATACCGTGCTGAATGACGGAAAAGCCGATGCCTATGTATTCTCAGAGATAACGCTTATTTCATCAGTGCCTATGGATGACACAGTAGAGTGGTTCATACAGGATGCGGAGGGAAGCCTCAAGGAAGAAGACAGACAGGTAGATCCTTCGGCGGAAGGAACAGATTACGTTGATGATGTAACAATTGATGAGCTTATGAACTCAAAGATAAAGTTTGTTTCATTAACGGATAACAGAACAAAGGCAAAATTCATAGTGAATAACGGAGTTCTCAGTACAGGAGAAACAAGCACTGTGGATCTGCTTCTTACTCTCGGACTGAATGCCGGAAACAGATTCATGCATACCACATGTGAAGTAGTGGCCGATGTTTACGGAATACAGAGTAAAAATACAGATGGTGAACTTACATGGGAGTTTATAAAAGACACAGCTTATGCCAACAAGATGCAGGAATACAATTAATATAAGATGAATATACATAAAATACTTCTTATTATATTTATTGTGTTAATGTCTACATGCGGAGCCAGTGCAAATTATGTGGATAAGAAGCATACAAGCGTCAATGCAAGTGCAGCAGGCTTTGAATTAGAAGAAGATGCAGCAACAATTTCTCAGATCACCCCTGAAAATACAGGGGAAACCGATGTGGAAAAAACAGTCTGCACTGCAACGGCAAGTGAAATATAACACTTAAATCCACAGAATATGACCAGAGATTTTACAAAATAAAAGGAATGTCGAGAGCTGATATGATATACTGAATCTTGATTTGTTATGTCAGGAAGTAAAAGCCAATAATGAATCAAAGATACCTATAAAAACAAGGAATAGAATAAACAGTCACACAACAAAACAGTTCCAGGTAGCTACAGTATCTGAAGATTCAAATGACTGGCTTAATTGATTGGAGAATTTTTTACGACATGGATAAAACTGAGGTCGGAGACATAATCACAGTTAAAAAACAGCATCCCTGTGGTTCCGCAGAATGGGAAGTACTGAGAGTCGGTGCGGATGTGCGTATCAGATGCATGGGATGCGGACATATGCTCTTGCTTCCCAGAGCAAAAGTCAGTGCTATGATCAAAAAGGTCAGAAAGCCCTGATAAAATAAAGTTTATAATAATAAATAATAAAAAATAAATTTAAATAATAAAAAAGCTTGCATTATTTCAGCTTCTTTGTTAGTATTCTGTTCTGTATCTATAAATTCCTTGTTTCCGCCTTATTTGCGGAAGCCAGAGACCAAAAGGAGGTAAAGCAGATGAACAAATATGAATTATGTGTTGTTCTGAGTGCGAAGCTCGAAGATGAGGAGAGAACAGCTGCTCTCGAGAAGATTAAGGGATATATCACCCGTTTCGGTGGCACTGTTGGAGAGAACATCCAGGAGTGGGGCAAGAAGAGACTTGCATATGAGATCCAGCATATGAAGGAAGGCTTCTACTATTTCATTCCATTTACAGGTGATTCCAATACTCCGAATGAGCTTGAGAGCCACATTCGCATTATGGAACCAGTTATCAGATATCTTGTTGTTAAGCCAGAAGCTGAGGCTGAGGCAGTTGTAGCTCCAGAAGCTGCTGCTGAAGAGAAAGCTGAATAAGCAAGCGGAAAGCGAGAACAAAAATGAACAAAGTTATCCTAATGGGTAGATTAACCAGAGATCCTGATGTGAGATATTCACAGGGTGAAGGCTCTATGGCAATTGCGAGATATACATTGGCGGTTGACCGTCGTGTTCGCAGAGATGGAAATGCTCAGGACCAGCAGACAGCAGATTTTATCGGCTGTGTTGCTTTCGGGAAATCCGCTGAGTTCGCGGAGAAGTATTTACATCAGGGAACAAAGATTGCCGTTGAGGGAAGAATCCAGACCGGAAGCTATACTAATAAGGATGGTCAGAAGGTTTATACGACAGATGTTGTTGTAGAGAATCAGGAGTTCGCAGAGAGTAAGAATGCTTCAAACGGAAACGGTGGAAGTTATTCAGGTGGCAGAGGTTATGATTCCGGAAGCCATATGTCCTCACAGCAGGGCGGCTCAATCGGTGATGGTTTTATGAATATACCTGATGGGGTAGAGGACGAGGGACTCCCATTTAATTGATCGTAGGGAAACCCTTGTGGTATTATACAAGGAGGATTAACCATGGCATTTCAGAAGTCAGATAGAAGTGGCTCAAGACCAAGAAGAGCCGGCGGTTTCCGCAGCAGAAGAAAAGTATGCGTATTCTGCAGCGAGAAGGCAAAGCCTATTGATTATAAGGATGTAGCTACATTAAGAAAGTATATCTCTGAGAGAGGTAAGATTCTTCCAAGAAGAATTACAGGAACATGTGCAACTCACCAGAGAGCTATCACACTTGCAGTTAAGAGAGCAAGACACGTAGCACTTCTTCCATATCAGGTAGACTAATCAGCAGTTACACCGGTTTGAATCGGGTATCTCTGATTTAAAGAGTGATTACATAAGACCGTTGTGCAGGCATATGCCTGCATGACGGTCTTATTTTCATATCAAAATGATTATGATATAATACTCTCCAAAGCGTTAGCTTTTTGGGAGATAAAAAATGAAGATGAAAAATCCACAATTTATAATAGAACAATATTTCTCATGGCCTTTTATCCTGGCGATGATCCTTGTGGCTGCCAACATTATACTGGCCTTTCTTGAACCGCATGCAGCTTTGATACTGGCACCTTTTATCCTGATATATATAGCTCTTGCCCTGTATGTATACATTACCAGCAAGACAAGGCTTCATGCTGCATTACAGGCTTATGCCATGGGTGCAAGTGCAATTCATTCGGAATTGTTTAACGAGATGCCCACACCCTATTGCATGGTCGACGAAAAGGGCTATGTCCTTTGGGGCAACAGGCGATTTGAGGAAATAGTAGGAGATGACAAAGCTGCAGCAGGGAATATCATGCAGATGTTTCCCAATATTCATGAGGATATGTTTCTCGAAGATGATGTCACACTGGAGCTGCACTCGGACTATCAGGGCAGGAAGTATCTTGTGGATCTTATAAGAACGAAGGTTACGACAGAAGATGGAAGTATGCCTTCATTATACAATCCAGAGATGAAGACTATTGCTGTCTATCTCAGAGATGAGACTGAGGAAACACAGCTCAGGTTTGCTTTGGACAGAGAACATATCGTTATAGGACTTATATATATAGATAACTATGAGGAAGTTCTGGAGCAGACAGAGGATGTTAAAAGGTCTCTTCTTACCGCACTTATCGACAGAAAGATAAACCGTTATATTTCCACAGTCAGCGGACTCATAAGAAAGATAGAAAAGGATAAGTACTTTTTCATCATGAAAGAGCAGTTCTTATCCAAAATGCTGGATGACAGATTCTCTATTCTGGAAGAGGTTAAGCAGGTAAATATCGGAAATGAACTTGCCATCACATTAAGTATAGGACTCGGATACGGTGCAGAATCCTATGTACAGAACTATGAGTTTGCAAGAACCTCCATGGATATGGCCCTGGGCCGCGGAGGCGATCAGGCGGTGGTCAAGTCCAATGAAAACATTACCTACTTCGGTGGTAAGGCCCAGACACAGGAGAAGACCACCAGAGTAAAGGCCCGTGTGAAGGCTCAGGCATTCCAGGAGCTTTTGGAGGCCAGGGACAAGGTTATCATCATGGGGCATGCAAACAGCGATGTTGACTGTCTCGGTGCGTCTGTAGGTGTATTCCGCATGGCCACTACTCTGGGGAAGAGAGCTTATATTGTTGAAAACACTATTACTTCTACAATCCTTCCCCTGAAGGAAAGATTCCTGCAAAGTGATGATTATCCTGAGGATATGTTTATCACAGGTCCCCAGGCTGTCCAGATGGTGGATAACAATACGGTTCTTGTGGTGGTTGACTGTAACAGGCCATCAATTATTGATGAACCGGAGCTTCTGAAAGTATGTAAGACCATCGTAGTATTTGATCACCATCGTCAGGCCAGTGAATCTGTTCAGGGCGCAGTACTGAGTTATTGTGAGCCCTATGCTTCAAGTGCCTGTGAGATGATAGCTGAGATGATGCAGTACATAGGAGGAGGTATAAAGGTAAAAGGTCCCGAAGCCGATGCCATGTACGGTGGTATAGTTATCGATACTCAGGAATTCACGAACCAGACCGGTGTACGTACTTTTGAGGCAGCAGCTTATCTTAGAAGATGTGGAGCGGATATCACAAGGATACGAAAAGTTTTCAGAGAGAACTTTACGGACTACCAGGCCAAAGCTGCAGCTATTTCCAATGCTGAGATCTATAGAAATTCCTATGCTTTCAGCACCATAGATTCCAAAGGGCTGGAAAGCCCCACTGTAGTATGTGCTCAAACTGCCAATGAGCTTTTGAACATAAGAGGCATAAAGGCGAGCATTGTGCTTACGCTTTATAATGATATAATATATGTCTCTGCACGTTCCATAGACGAAATGAATGTTCAGGTTCTCATGGAAAAGCTTGGAGGAGGCGGTCATCGCACCATCGCCGGAGTGCAGTTCAAAGAGGGTACAGTATCTGAAGCAATAGCGTCAATTAAAGATGCTATTGATCAGATGATAAAGGAAGGAGAAGTTTCATAATGAAGGTTATTTTATTAAAAGATGTAAAAGCACTTGGTAAAAAGGGAGATATTGTTGAGGTATCCGAGGGTTACGGAAGAAACTTCATTATCCCGTCAAAAACAGGTGTTATAGCGGATAATAAAAATCTGAATACATTAAAGTTACAGAAACAGAATGAGGAAAAGATCGCTCAGGAGAAGCTTGAGGAGGCTCAGGCCCTGAAGGAGAAAATCGAACAGGTGAAGCTTACTTTAAAGGTTAAGACCGGAAGTGACGGAAGAACCTTCGGATCTGTTTCCACAAAGGAAGTCCAGGAGGCACTTAAGGCTCAGGCAGGCATAGATGTGGACAAGAAGAAATTCTCAGTTGATGTTCCTATGAAAAACCTTGGAGGCTATGATGTAAATGTCAGACTTCACAAGGATGTGACTGCTGTACTTCATGTTTCAGTGGTAGGCGCATAATCTAAATCTTATAAGGAAAAGAAAATGGCAGAGATAAAAGATAATGTTCTGATGAGGGTCGTTCCCCACAGTCAGGAGGCGGAGCAGAGCGTAATAGGTGCAATGCTCAGAGATAAGGAGGCAGTTTCCACTGCAGCCGAAATCCTTATACCGGATGATTTTTATCAGAAACAGTATAGTTTGATGTTTGATGCAATGCAGGATCTGTACAATCATGATCAGCCAGTAGACATCGTAACATTATCCGAAAAACTAAAAACCAATAATGTCCCTGCTGAGGTCTATGATATCTCCGTTATCAGAGATATCGTTATGACTGTGCCCACCAGTGCCAATGTCAGATCCTACTGCAACATCGTTAAGGAGAAGTCCATCCTTCGAAGACTCATAAAGGTTAATGAAGAGATTGCCAATATGTGTTATGCAGGGGAGGATGAAGTTGACGATATTCTGAGTCAGACAGAGCAGAGGATATTTAAGCTTCTCGAGACCAGAAATACCGGAGACTCAGAGTCCATCGCATCGGTTGCCCTGAAGGTGCTTGAAAACATTCAGGCTGCAGCTAAAAACGGAGGACAGGTTACAGGTATATCTACAGGATTTTATGATCTTGACTATAAAACTGCCGGTCTTCAGAAATCTGATCTCATACTTGTGGCAGCCAGACCTTCAATGGGAAAGACCGCTTTCGTATTAAATATTCTTGATACGGTTGGGGTTCGTCAGCATAAGCCTTGTATGATTTTTTCACTCGAGATGTCCAGAGAGCAGCTGGTAAACCGTATGCTTTCCATGGAGTCTCTGGTAGATGCGGACAAGCTCAGAAAGGGCTCACTGACTGATGAGGACTGGGGAGAACTTATCAATGCTGTTGATAAGGTTTCCGATGCCAATATCATAATTGATGACACACCGGGTATTACCGTTACCGAATTACGTTCCAAGTGTCGAAAGGTAAAGCTGGAGAAGGGGCTTGAGCTGATAGTTATCGATTACCTTCAGCTTATGTCGGGATCCGGAAAAGGTGGTGACAGCCGTCAGCAGGAGATTTCGGAAATATCGAGATCCCTTAAAGCCATAGCCAGAGAGATGCAGTGTCCGGTTTTGGCATTATCACAGTTGTCACGTGCCTGCGAGCAAAGACCGGATCACAGACCTATGCTTTCCGATCTCAGAGAGTCAGGAGCCATAGAGCAGGATGCAGATATAGTAATGTTCCTTTACAGAGATGATTACTACAATAAGGACACAGAGCATCCCAATGAGGCGGAAGTTATCATAGCAAAGCAGAGAAACGGTCCTATAGGCACGGTAACCCTGTTATGGCAGCCACAGTATACAAGATTTGTCAATCAGGATCATTCGGGCAGAGATAACGGTTATCAAGGATGATAAAATGCCGATAGTATGAGTAGATGGATATGTTCTCATAAAGCACGCATAAATTAAACTTTTATAAATTCGTATCCATAGGTTTGATTTTTGTTTTGCTGTAATATATTATCAGAAGATGTTAAAAAGGAGGAGCCATTATGAAGATAGAAAGAATAGATGACAACTCCATCAGGTGTACATTAACTAGTTTGGATCTTAGTTCACGAAACATAAATCTGCGTGACATGACCTACGGTTCGGATGCTGCAAAGCGTCTGTTCACGGAAATGATGCAGAAAGCTCAGAATGAGGTTGGATTTTCGGCTGATAACGGACCTTTGATGATAGAAGCGGTGCCTTTACAGGGCGGTTCCATACAGCTTGTTATATCTAAGGTTGATGATCCGGAAGAGCTGGATACACGTTTTTCAAAATTCTCACAGGCAAGCTCATCCCAAAGCGGATGGATATCTCAGCTCGCAAGTGAGATTCTCGAGGGTGCTCAGGATCTTATAAAGGAGATCAAGGAAAACGGACTTCATGGTCAGGCAGGCAGCAAGGGACCGGAACTCCTCGGTTCAGAGGATCTTGCAACAGGAAAAGATGCCGGCAGTGATTCAGTTAAATCTGATGAACAGTCTTTGGATGCTGTAAGAATTTATGTTTTCAGTTCACTTGACAGAGTTATAAGGGCAGCTGAAGCTGTAGCTGATCTTTATACAGGTGAGAATACACTGTATAAAGATAACAAGGAAGGCAAGTTTTATCTTGTTTTACATGCAGAAGAAAAAGAAATCGGAGCTATAAACAGGGCTTCCAATTTGCTTAATGAGTTTGGTAGTAAGCTTAAGGATAATGATCTTTATGAAGCATATTTCAGAGAGCATTATGATATTATAATCGAATCCAATGCCATTCAGAAATTGAGAAACATTTGATAAAAACGATAAGGAGATAAGTAATTATGGTAACAGTAACAAAGGATATGAAAATCGGAGAGCTTCTTCAGTTAAATGAAATGGTTGCACCATTCCTTATGCAGAATGGAATGGGCTGCATTTATTGTCCGTCATCAGCAGGTGAATCACTTGAGGAGGCCTGCATGGTTCATGGACTTGACAGCGATATGCTCACAGCGGATCTTAATGACATTCTTCGTGAATATGAGGAAGCACAGAAATAAAATATATTTTTAGAAGTCAGGACCGGGATTGATTCCCGGTCTTTTTTACGATATATCCACCACACAGGTGATGTGTCCGGGAAAAAATTTTCCGTTTTTTTTAATTTATACTTGACGGGTAGGAATTGAGATGATATATTAAGTTCATCGGTTAGATGAGACTAACCGATGACGTACTCCACAGACACGTCCTCCTGACCATAAGCGTGTAACTGTGGAAATCTCCTGAAATAAATAGACTCAACAAAACTTAGTGTTCAGAGAAAAACCCCGGGCCGAAGGCCCGGGGTTTTCTCTGTATGTAGGATTAATATCTATAAGATAAGAAATCGTCGTAAATGATGATTTTATAGCCGGTTAGATCTGAATCTATGTATCAGATATTATGGCCGAAAAACAGTTTTGACAGATGGGAGATTTCTCTGAGTCTTTAGTGATTTTCATTTGGATTTCATGGATAAACCGCCGCTCAGTAATTCTCCGGTTATTGACGCAAGTTCGTGAGGAGTTTCATTCATACCGCTTGAAAACCAGTACTGAAGCAGACTTATGCATCCTCCCGCAACAAATGAATAGTAACTGTCGAAATGATTGATGCCACGGTTCTTCACGATAAAGGACCAGTCGGTAAGACATTTTTCACGGACAAGCTCTTTCAGACGGTTTAAAAACTTGATATCACCGTTTTCTCCGATGAGTATGTGAACAAGTCCGGCATTCTTTTGGCAAAGACCATAAACACCTTCGAAAATACAGGTTGGGTTCTTTGATACTTCACCGGGATCCAGACGGCCTATGGTTTCATGGAGTTCTGTCAATAAGTCTTTCTCCGATTGTTCAAGGAGATCAAAGACATCCTTATAGTGAAGATAAAAGGTGCCGCGGTTTACATCTGCAAGTTCGGTGAGTTCTTTTACAGATATATCTTTTACACGTTTATCGTGCATCAATTGTGAAAGAGCTGATTTTAATGCAGTCTGGGTTTTTCGTATCCTTCTGTCCACAGATACGGGATTAGTTTCCGGATTTGACATTGTATAACCTCTGAAACAATTGTTTTTGAACAAAATATATTATTTTGTTCAAAAACAGACTCTTATCAATAAATTGACTATTGCCAATTAGTCGACTTATTTCTAAAATAAAGTTACCACATAAATCAACACGTGTCAATAAATAGAAATGTGTCAGATATTCAATATTGTGGTATGATATAAGTGAGGGCGTCTCGAGAAAGAGGGGTCTTAAACATTAGACGGACAACAGTGTAAACATAAATACTTAAGTTTGAATAAACAGGGCAGTTAGTATGAGCTTTTTGGGAAAAGATAAAAACAGTTCCGATAACAAAAATCAGACAAAGCCGCAGACTATATCCAAGAGTGCAAGATTGGCGGATTTCATAGTTGACCATAATAAAAGAATCAGAAACATTATTATGGTACTGGTGGTGGTTTTTGCCTGCTGTTATCCCTTTGTGGCTGTTAATTATGATCTGACAAAGTATTTGCCGGATGCAGTTGAATCAAAGAGTGCCATTAATAAAATGAGGGATATCTTCGGTTATCCCGGCACCGGCAGACTTATGCTTAAAGATGTAAGTATCTATGAGGCCAAGCAGTATAAAAATCAGATTGAAAAGGTGGATGGGGTTGATCAGGTTGTATGGTGTGATATGACTACCCAGATATATGGATCATCCGAATTTATCGATTACGATAAGATCGATGATTACTATAAAAACGGAAATGCCGTTATGGATATAACCTTTAAGGAAGGAGATACATCAAAGCGTACTCATAAGGCAATAGATGAAATAGAGAGCATCATAGGTGACAAGGGTTATCTTGTAGGAATGTCTCCCACCAACAAGTTCACAGAAGAGAGCGTTAAGTCAGCATTGGCAGAAATAATGGTCATTGTAGTGGTGCTTCTCTTCCTGATCCTGCTTCTCACAACCACTTCCTGGTTTGAACCGGTACTGTTCCTTACGGTCATAGGGTGTGCCATAGCCATAAATAAAGGTACCAATATCTTTTTGGGAGAAATATCCTACATAACCAATAATATCTGTGACATATTACAGCTTGCCACATCCATGGACTACTCCGTATTTCTGCTTCATGCCTACGAGCGTGAAAGAGAAAAGGGAATGGATAAGGAATCAGCACTGAAGCTTGGACTGATGAGTACCATTACCACTATCCTTGCCTCATCCCTTACCACCTTCTTTGGATTCATAGTGCTTATATTTATGAGGTTCAGTATCGGATGGGACATGGGTATAGTGATGTCAAAGGGAATCATCTGTTCGCTTTTGATGGTTATCTTCCTTATGCCGTCATTGATACTTAGCTGGTCAGATAAGATTGAAAAAATGAAACATAAATCATTCTTCCCTGACTTTCATAAATTCAGTGTCCTTGTAAACAGAGTAAGCCCGTTTATATTGCTGGCTTCACTGGCAGTGGCAGGTCCCATATATTTTGCCCAGAGCATGAATAATTTCATGTATGGTCCTGATGCAACGGGAGCGGGTCCGGGAACCTCAATGTATGAACATTCACAGGAGATAGACAGGGAGTTCGGACGTTCCAATCTTATAGTGGCTATCTTTCCCGATACAGACAGGATAAAAGAGAAGGAGCTGTGTGACGAGCTTGAGGATCTTGAGTATGTAAAAAAGGTAATGGGAATGGGGGCGTATCTTCCGGAGGGAACGCCGGAGAGCTTCCTTCCGAAGTCTGTGACCGAGCTTTTTCATAAGGAAGGCTACGCAAGACTTCTTATCTACATAAAGACCAAGCCTGAATCTCCCACTGCATTTAAATGCAGCGATGAAATATCCGGGATCATCAAAAAGTATTATCCGGAAGAGGCTTATATAACAGGAAATACTCCTACCACAAAGGATATGGAAAATGTTCTTGTTCCGGATTACAACCTGGTCAATGCCCTGGCCATGATCAGTATATTCCTGGTAGTGGCTATATCCTTTAAGTCGGTGGTACTGCCTTTTGTGGCAATGATTCCCATCATGATGGCGATTTATCTCAATATGTCATTCCCGTATTTTGCCGGGGATGAGCTGATATTTATCGCCTATGCGGTTGTGTCCTGTGTACAGCTTGGATCAACCATAGATTATGCTATTTCATCTACGGAGAACTATATACATTGCAGGCAGAAGGGACTGGAAAAGAAGGAAGCTGCCATCAGGATGACAGAGCTCAGTTTTCCGTCAATTCTGACATCAGGTTTCATTCTTGTTGTATGTGGTTATGCCATAAGCATTATCTCGGCTATCCCGGCTATCGGTCAGGTGGGACATCTGGTTGGAAGAGGAGCTATTTTTTCTGTTATCTTTGTTACCAGTCTCATGCCTTTCCTTTTCAGGCTTTCCGACAGGCTTATAACAGGTACTTTTAAATCAAGACATGAAAGAAGAAAGGAAAAGATCAGACAGTTCAGGCAGCGATTACATGAAAAAATTGCTGAGAAAAGAATGATGGACAAGGTGGAGGGGTGAAGATAAATGAGAAAGCATTCCGCAAAAAGAATAATTAAGAGGGCGATAGCTCATACTGTGCTTTTGAGCTGTTTGTCCACTAACTTATTTTCAGCGACCATAACCGCCTATGCAGCAGGTGCACACCCGGATGTGGAAGAAACCATGTATGTGAATCTTGATCACTATGG
>Ga0256404_1011429_pt1 | contig 11895 bp, 12 predicted proteins | sample RumenRJG_01DNA_FD_185990 | JGI IMG/M metagenome (GOLD analysis project Ga0256404, IMG submission 185990) | Bovine rumen microbial communities from Lethbridge, Alberta, Canada - RJG_01 | ecosystem: Host-associated > Mammals > Digestive system > Stomach > Rumen | place: Canada: Alberta | collected... | reverse complement strand
AGGAGGAAAAGGAAAGAAAGCAGCAAAGGTAACACAAAATCCCTGGATCAATATACTAAGTACGGTTTATCTTGTTCTTCTGATTGCCATCGCAATTGGCGTTCCATATTTTTCTGTTATTATGACATCGCTGATCAAGCTTCGAGGATATGGATTACAGGCAGGTAATTTCACTTTTGGTCACTATATTGAACTTTTTACGGAGAGTGATAAAGGAATAAGAGCGCTGCTCACGAGCTTTCTTCTGGCAGTCGGGTCTGCAACAATCGCAAGCATCATCGGAACGATCGTGGTTGTAAGCATTCAGAAGGCCAGAAAGGCTGGAAAGGTTATAGAAGGGACTGCTCTATTTCCAGAGATGATTCCGAACATTGTTCTAGTCATCGGTATGATGATTTTCTGGAACAAGATATATAAAGTGATACCTATTTATAATACGCTGTTCTTTATGGTGCTGGTCTATACGGTTATGTTTCTGCCTTATTCTGTACAGTATGTATCATCATCCATGATGCAGATCAGCGGAAACCTTGTTACTGCGGGACAGGTAGCCGGTGGCAGCCGGATGATGAATTTCCAGAGAATCACACTGCCGCTTGTTATGAAGGGCATTCTCAGCGGATGGATGATGATTTTTATTATATCCTTCCGTGAACTTGTTGCGTCTAGCCTTATCTCTCCGCCGGATGTTCTGACTGTTTCCACGTTTATCGTTAGAGAATTTGAACAGGGCAGTGTATCTGTCGGCATGGCGATGGCTGTAATCTGTGTATTTGTTTCGACAGGTTCGCTGATTGCGTTAAATCAGTTTATTGGAAAGGAAAAAGAATGAAGAAAAGATATTTCACCTTGATTAAAATTATCTGCTTACTGCTTATCATTAATGCTTTTTCATTTAAATCCCAGGCAAAAGAGAATATTATTCCAAACTACGAAGTGAAATTTCTGTTGGATTCAGATTGTGTTTTAAATTCAGATCACCTATTAAAGAAGGAGTACAGAAATACTTTTTCGACAGGAAAAGATTATAAAACAATTGGTGTATTATACATGGATACAGAAGATAGAGATTTTGATATTCAAGGATGGACAAATAGAATTCGTACAGAAGATGATTCGAAAGATTTTGAACTAACATATAAAAAGAGATATCCAATAACGGATGGCGATATAGTGTCGGCTCTAAATCTGGCAAATGATGAAGGGTTTGATATAGGTGATACAAATTATGAAGCTCAGGTTGATTGGGGCTATTCCAAGATGATTCTTAGTCTCTCTTGTAAAAAGAAAGCTTCTGATAAAGGATATGACAATCTTGAACTCCCTAAGAAGTCAGATGCTAGGAAAATATTAGAGAAGGATATGCCTGGCAAAGAAAATCGGTGGTTATATGAAAATTGGGGATCAGATATGATAGAAGATGGGGAGAAGGTTGGACCTGTCTATTACAATAAATATTCTGGGATTTATTGCGGTAAACACATCGTGATTGAAATTTGGCCAATAGAAGATCAAGTTACTAATGCTACGGAATATATTACAGAGGCATCTTTCAAAACGGATACTTATGAAGAGGCTGATATGTTTAGGAATACTATCAATGATGCCTTAGATCAAGAAGGAATACTCATTCATGAGGATTCTTTAAAAACTCAAAAAATGGTGGATGCATATCTTGCACAGTAAAAAATGTTACTTGGATCAAGACAGAGCGACCCTTTACTTGTAATGTTCTGCGGCATTGTGGAACCATTTCTCCATTTCTCTTGTCAGGAAAGCGGGTTTTAGAATTTTGGCGGTGGCGCCGAGGCGGCGAAAGTAGAAGATGGCCTGGGTGGAGGTGCATTCAAATTCGTAGGTGTGGCCGTCAGGACGGATCTTCTTTACATGCGGGCGGAGGTGCATCTGAGAGGCGAACTGTTTCAGGCCTTCGTCAGTGAATTCTACAACAATATTTGAGATGCGGTCGCCAAGGAACTGGGCACCGCTTTTAGAGACAGCGAGAGCTGTCTTTTTCCTTTCTTCGTCAGTAAATGCACCAGAGATGCCGGGCTTCTCGAGAACCTTTTCGATTCGGGAGAGACGGAAGGTATAGATTCGGTTGTTCATCTTACCGTTTTCGGTATCAATCAGACGAGCGATGACATAGTTATAGGTGGATAGAGAATCCGTCGTGATCTCGAAGACACGCATCAGATATTTCTTTCCGAAGGTATGGAATATATAAACGGCCGTTTCGGTCTGCATGGCGGTTTCAAGTGTGTGAACAACTTTCGTGCAGTAGATTCGTTCACGATCGACGAAGGGCAGACGGGTGAATTCTTCTACTAGTGCTTCTACATAGGCTTTGATGCCTTTCTTGTAATAACGCTCTTCGTGTCTAGTCGGATCCTGTGTCAGGAGGAAGATATTGTCATTGGAGACACGAAAGAGGAAGGACTCCGGTGTATCCTTGTATTTCGGCAAACTGCTGATCAATGACTGTTCTTCAGCAATGGTTAACTTTTCAATGATGCCATTTTCATCAAAATCACGGACTTCTTTAGAAGCATTATGGCTTTTCGAGCTTTCCTGAGTACCATTCTTTTTATTTTGATTTTGCCAAATGTTTTCTTCATATCCTAGAGCTTTCTTTAGTCGCGCAGCATATTTTGATACCTGCACGGAGATGGAAGCATTGGCAATCGGAGAGTAGTAGGCTATGATGCGGTTCACGAGGGTTGCCATGCCGAGGGCAAAGTCCGCTTCGTCTTCGCGAAGTGTGTTCATCGCGAGGTAAGTGATGGTGATCCGTAACTTGTTTTCTGAATTGATTTCCTTGAAAAGTGACATTTGGGAGCCTCATATTCTTTTGATAGGAACAATTTTCGTTTATGTAATCGCAAAATAAAACCAAATATATCTCTAAATTATAATCAAAATGGTAACAAAAATAAATGATATCGGTTCCTATTATTTTACCTTTCATCCGTCTATCATATAAACTGTAAAGAGCAGAAGGCTTTAGCCTTAAATGACTGGCAAGAGTTTAGTTAGTGCCTTTGAGAAAAAGTATTAGAAAGCAGAAATGCGTAGCAGATACGTTGGAGCTTGATGCATTGGACTAAGGAACTATATGAGATAAGAAGCGGAGGCAGAACGATGCAGGTAATTAACGGAAAGTATAATTCAGCAGAGATATTTACAGACCATATAGAGGATACCTGCAGGGAACAGGTTAAGACACTTCTGGACCAGGAGGCGTTTCAGGATGCGAAAATCCGAATCATGCCGGACTGCCATGCCGGTGCCGGCTGCGTGATCGGGTTTACGGCAGATCTAGGCGATAAGGTCATTCCGAATGTGGTCGGTGTTGATATCGGCTGCGGAATGTATACGGTAATGCTTGGTAAGGTAGATATTGATTTTAAGCGATTCGATGATGTGGTGCGGAATTTCGTGCCGTATGGGGGAAATGTACATCCCGGCAGGTTAGAGCATTTCCCGGATATTCAGACGATGAAATGCTATCGGCAGCTTCGAGATACAAGAAAGCTCGAGCGATCGCTCGGAACACTTGGCGGCGGCAATCACTTTATTGAGCTTGATAGAGATGAGGACGGAAACATTTACCTTGTGATCCATTCTGGAAGCCGGAACCTCGGGAAGCAGGTTGCGGAGTATTATCAGGAGCTAGCCATCAAGCTTCACACCGGATGGGATGAGCTCTTTAGGGAGGAGCAGAGGATCATCAGAGAGTATAAGGCGGCCGGCAGAAGGACGGAGATTCAAGGCGTTCTTAAGGAGCTTCACAGGGAGTTTAAGGCGAAGGCGTCGGATGTGCCGCATGAGCTCTGTTATCTTACCGGAGAGTATACGAAGGATTATCTCCACGACATGAAGATCTGCCAGGATTTCGCAGACAGAAACCGGAAGCTTATGGCGGAGATCATTCTCGAGAACTATGGGCTTAAGGCATTGGATTCATTTACAACAGTGCATAATTATATCGATCATGACAGTAACATCATTCGGAAGGGTGCTGTCTCTGCGAAGCAGGATGAGCCGATTCTTATTCCCATTAACATGCGGGATGGATCGCTTATGTGTATTGGAAAGGGGAATCCGGACTGGAATTATTCGGCACCGCATGGAGCCGGCCGGGTGTATTCCCGGAAGGATGCCAAGGAGAAGATACGGTTCGAGGATTATAAGCGGACCATGCAGGAGGCAGGAATCTACTCGACTTCTGTGAAGCCGGAGACGATTGATGAGAGTCCGATGGCATACAAAGGGATGGAGGAAATCGTCGCGAATATTGAGCCGACAGCGAAGATCGTGAAGGTGATCAAGCCGGTATATAATTTTAAGGCGGATAACTAATGGATGTTAATGATTTTTAGTTTAGTTGGTAGCACGTTGTAGCCGAACGAGGAAATCAGATTGTGTGAAATTTGTAAGGAGGGCATGAAAATGAAGCTTGCAGAAGCATTACAGAGACGGACAGATCTTGTGAGAAAGTTGGATGATTTAAAGGAGCGCATCCGAAACAACGCACTGGTGCAGGATGGTGAGCAGCCGGTTGAGAATCCGAAGGCTTTGCTTAAGGAATATGACGATTCAGTTGCGGAGCTTGGAGATTTGATTTCGAAGATTAATCTTACGAACTGCAGAACCGTGCGAAATGGACGGACGCTTACGGAGATCATTGCGCGGAAGGATGTGCTTGAGGTCAAGCGGCAGGCATACCGTGTAATCGCGGATACAGCAAATTCCAATACCGCCAGGGCACGGAATGCCGAGATTAAGGTGCTTCCGACGCTGGATGTGACAGCGCTCCGGAAAACCGCCGACGCGATTGCGAAGGAGATTCGGGAGCTGGACAATACGCTCCAAGAGACGAACTGGACGACTGAGCTGATTGAGGAGTGAACTAAGACGGCGTGAACTGAATTAAAAAATAATGTTGTTGGTAGCTGTTAGCAGGGCGAATATCAGGCAGCGATTGCTGAAGTCGCGTTTGGCATCAGTGTCCGGGGAGCACTTCAGGGTCCGATTCCCTAAGCATTGTTATTCCCCTATCGGGTACAAATGTAATGTGATCGATTAACGTTAATACCAGATATTGACTGCTGCAGTGAGGGTTGGGAACGGGGAATCTGCATGGATTGCCGGATCAATGCCGGTACATGCCTTTTGCTATATATAAAAAAATGCTATAATGCCTTTACAGGATTTAGACAGAATTGTTTCTTCGAGGAGATTACCAAGATGGATGAACTAATATTAACCAATACTATTATTAAGGAATCCTGTCATATGGCCGTTGAGAAGGTTCATGATTTACTTGGCGACGATCTGGTTGCCATCATATTATTTGGTTCCTGCGCTCGTGGAGATTTCCATGGTGATTCAGATATAGATATTGCTATTCTTACCAAAAGTGACAGAGCTGAAGAAATGCAATATACAGATGGGTTGGCAGCCATTGCTACTGAAATAGCTATGACAAATTTTTCCGTGGTAAATTTCGTATGCATTCCTGATAAAGAATATGAAGAGAAAAAGGAATGGTACTTGTTTTATAAAAATATTGAACGGGAAGGCAGACATATTTATGGATAAGGAATATTATCTTTCACTGGCAAAAATTCGATTGGAGGATGCAAAACAGCTATTAGAAGATGCACAGGATATGCTGGAAAAGGAATCCTATAAATCTGCGAATAATAGAGCTTTTTATGCTATGGAAAAGGGTGTTAAGGCTCTTTTAGCTCACAAGGAGATAGATGTTCATACGCATAATGGTGCCCTGTCACAGTTCAATTACTTGTATGTGCATAAAGGTGATGGTACCTTTACGAAAGAAGATTATGATAGCCTTGCGAGAGCCAGCCAGATTCGTAGTGCATCAGATTATGATGACTTTTATATTGTAAGCAAAAAAGATACAAAGCAGCAGATAGAAGATGCTCAAAAGTTTATTAAGAAAGTAGAAGATTATTTCCAAGAAAAGGACGATAAGTCATAGATTTTATGTCGATAGTAGGTTTGTTTAAGCCGATTGCTGTATAAGCAACCGGCTTAAATTTTTGATTTTTATAAAATATCGCCATAGGTGTTTATCATTATTAAGACAAGACTGTATATGATGTGCAGTTGCTTTTTGCGTGTTAAGATGTCTACAATAGAAAATTGTTTTATGAGAGGCGGTTCGGTATAGATGATTGCAAATAAAAGGAGCGATACCTTCGGCATCAATATACGTGTGTGGTGCCAGGAACATGAAAAATATATAGAAGATCACAAAGATAATATGAATCCCAATAAACTGCTAAGGCGGCATGAAGAGAAGGATATATAGGCCATATGGATAAACAAACAGATCACAAAGAAATACTTTGGAAACCATTAAGAACAGAGCATATTGTTAATGATGCCTGGATTGATTTTAGAAAGACAACATATTTGATGCCGAATGGGAAGGAACTCGGACCTTTCTATAATATGACGAGAAAAAACTATGTTGTGGTCGTTGCGACGGATGAAGATGGCGAGTATCTAACGGTGAAACAGTTCCGGCAGGGAATTCGAAAGATTACGACGGAGTTCCCGGCAGGCGGCATTGAGCATATTGAAAAAGCCAATCCAATGGAGGAAGCACGTCCGATGGCTGGCATTAAAGAAGCTCTGCTTGCGGCGAAAAGAGAGCTAAGAGAGGAAACCGGTTATGAGTCGGAACATTGGGAGCATATGCTGACTGTGCCTTCGGCGGCATCCATTGCTGATAACTATGCCTATATTTTCAGGGCGAAGGAGTGTAGAAGAACAAGCGGGCAAAGGCTTGATGATACGGAATTTATGAATGTCGAACTTGCTTCGAAAGAGGAAATCTCCAGGAAAATATTTGACGGACAGTTTGAATCGCAGGACCTGCTTGCAATCATCGACGATGCCTATAGTCGATTCGGCAATGATATTGAGCTCGGGCTTCAGGGCGAATCCATGGGAAGCAGTATATCGCTCTGTACGCTGCAGTATAAGCCGAATGTAAAGTTCGTTGTTGCGGACTGCGGATTCACGAACCTGTATGAGCTCATTGGAGCAGGATATAAAGCTGCCGGTATGGGTGCTTTGACACCGCTGATCAATACAGCACTTATTCTTGCAGATGGTTTCGACATGAAGAAAACAAGTGCAATCGATGCCATCAAGGATAACACCATCCCGATCTGCTTTATCCATGGTGAAGATGACGCGTTTATTGTGCCGGAAAACAGCAGGAAGCTCTCAGAGGCAACAAAGGGCTATCAGGAGCTTCATCTCATTCCGAAGGCCGGACATGCCGAGTCAAGAGAAGTAGCCGGCGAAGGATCATATTCGGATATTATTCAGTCATTTATTAAAAATGCTGTGGACTAATGTAGGCATTGGCATATGCAGTAAAGCATGTGACCGTGACAGAACGAAATAAGATGCTGAAGGAACGGATACAGAAGCAGTGTCGGTGAAGGAGGAAGATTATGCCAACAAAATTAAATAGCCGTATGCTGGTGAGCGACGGAGCTAATGAAACGGCCAACTCACAGCTTCTATATTTTACCTGCTCATCTCTTAGCTACGATGATGAACGGATATATATGATTTCTGACCGCGACGGACATCCGAATGTTTATATGAAGAATCTTCTCACCGGAGAATGGAGAAAGCTTTCCGATAATCAGCAGGGGATTCTCAAAAGCTATGTTTATTTTGATGGCATAGAAGGTGAGGGACTCGGCAAAGCGAGTGTTTGTCTCGACTATATCAGAGAGTGTGTTTATTACATCCAGGATGATAAGATCATGAAGGCATCATCCGATGGAAAGAGGACTATCCTTAATACTGTGCCGTCAGGAAGAATGACTGCTTTTACTCATGTCAGTCAGGACGGGAAAAATCTCTGCGTTCCGATGACGGATGGAAGAATCCTTGATTTCAATCCGGAAACAGAAGGCTATGGGCTTGATAAACGCCCAAAGTATAACATTGACGGACGGGTACAGGATGAACATCTGAATTCCTATCTCTGCGTTTATGACACAGAAGCAGGAGATCTACTCTATGAGAAGACGATTCCCCTTTGCTGGATCACACATGTGCAGTTTAATCCGGCTGATTCTGACATCATCATGTACAATCATGAATGGGCTTCCTTTGACTGCGGCATTCGCCGTATCAACATTTACGACCATCATAATGATATGTTCTACCATGTCAGAACAGAGGGAGTAGATACCCTGGGCGATTCTCGCGGGTATGCTCGTTCTAAGGAAGACTGGGTTTGCCATGAAATGTGGACCGATGATGGAAAAACGATCATTTATCACGGAGGCTATGCAAATGGCCCGGCTATGGTAGGAAGATGTGATATTGATTTTTTCAAAGTGGATAAAGACGGGGTTCCTATGAGGAAATTCTACGAGATAGCCCTTCCGGATAATTACAATGCCTATGGCCATTTCCTGATGGATCACAAGGGAAATCTTACCTGTGACGGCTACTACAGAATGCCCGGAGAAAAGATCATCGAACGTGAGAACTCGACGGACAATGGCCCTGACCCGCACAGAAAAGACGGCGCCTACATCACGAAGGTTATTCCGGACTGGGAAAAAGGAAACCTCAATTGGATTCCACTATGCCGACATGATTCAGACTGGCTGGGGCAGGATGCGCATCCGCATCCTATTTACTCTCATTCAGGCGACCGGATATTCTTCAACAGCCGGATGGATAAGAACGTAAACGTTTATGCGGTTTCGGCAAGAACACCCGAGTGAGCTTCCGGATAATGTCTTTATGGTCCATGCAGAGGAGGAAATATTATGGATACAATGGATATCAAGAATATGATTCATTTTTACGAAGGACTCAGATCTTACCGGAAGTTTCAGCAGAAGAAGATACCGGAAGAGATTCTTCACGGAATTATTGAATGCGTACGGCTTGCTCCGTCCGGTTCCAACCGACAAAAGCTCCGGTTTGTTGTTGTAGAAAGCGATGAGAAACTTAAGGAATTACAGCCGCTCGTAAATTATGCAGCAGCGTTACCAAAAGAAGTCAGAACACCGAAAAAGAATGAACAACCGGTCGCCTTCATCGTGATCGTAAAAGAACCCGGACCGGATATGAATCTTCAGATGGATGCCGGTATTTCTGCGGAAGCGATCGTTACGGCTGCCTGGTCGCAGGGAATCGGCTGTGTCATGATGGGGAATATACAGTATAAAGAGATTGCGAAAGTACTCGGCGTTGGGGAAAAGGATGTTGTTCTTGCAATTGCGATGGGATATCCTGCAATCGAAAGCCATGTTGTTGCTATTCCGGAAGATGGTAAAACGTCCTATTATCTTGATGCGGATGGAAATTATTGCGTGCCGAAATATTCGGTGGAGCAATTGGCAAGATTCATCTGAAAATATAAGAGAACGAACATACGATAGAGAATATAAATATGAACGAAATCATCAAGGAACTTATCGAGAGAAAATCAGTACGTGTTTTTAACGATTGTGAGATCTCAGACAGTGACAGAAATATGATTCTTACTGCAGCACTGCAAGCACCAACTGCCGGTAATCAGCAGCTTTACACGATCATCGACGTAAAGGATCAGGCAATTAAAAACCAGTTAGCAGAATCCTGTGATCACCAGCCATTTATTGCAAAGGCGAAAATGGTTCTTGTCTTTGTCGCAGATCCACTAAAATGGCATGATGCCTTTACCTATGGAGACTGCAAACCGCGAGAATTAGGTGCAGGGGATCTTCTTCTGGCAATTGACGATGCTCTTATTTCTGCGCAGAATGCTGTCATCGCTGCATGGAGTCTCGGTATCGGAAGCTGCTATATCGGGGATATCATGGAGAACAGGGAAAAGCAGAAGGTGATACTAGGACTCCCAGATCATACTTTTCCTGCAGCTATGGTAGTCTTTGGCTATCCGACAGAACAGCAGATGAGGCGTGAAAAGCCTGAAAGAGCTGATCTCAAGGATATCGTACAGATAGACAGATATCACGAAAGGAATCAGGAAGAGCTTCAAGCTATGCTTAAGAATAATTTCAAAGGCGATAGCAAAGAGAGCTTACAAGCCTTCTGTAATAGAAAGTTCAATTCTGATTTCTCAAAAGAAATGCAGCGGTCAGTAAAAGGATATCTCGAAGAATATTCTTATGAAAGCGGCTTGGACGTGGTTGTTCCATTAAAAATCATTATCGATGGTATAGAAGGTGCAAATGCCGACTGGAACCAGTATCTGGATATCGAGAAGATGGAAGTAGTCATGCTGCCGGAGGACACATTTGAAGCAGAATTTGATGAAGACGACGAAAAATTGTCAGAGCTAATCGATGAGCAATGGAATGTCCGTTTCTTCAGCCTTCCGTCTCAGTATGATATCCATGAATACAGCATTATGGAGCAGTTCATCTATAGTCTCCCGAAAGAGAAAGACCAGAGTATGCTTCTAAATGCCATCCGTGGCAGAGGCGCCTTTCGCAGATTTAAAGACAAACTGATCCAAATGGGTATAGTGCAACAGTGGTATGATTATCAGGAGGGAGCATACAGGAAAATAGCGATCAAGTGGTGCGAAGATCACGGTTTCAATTATTCAGAAAGTTAATACAAATCTAAGTAAAGTGAAGTATCATGCGACATTAGTCATGTGGTACTTCGTTTTAGTTTATCGGCAAGAGACATAAAACTGTGAACGTTTACGTGATTTCGGCAAGAACACCGAAGTGACATGCAAAGTAAGCAATGCTATACTATGTATATCAATGCTATACATTATGATTTTCGACTAAATTTTGAAATTTGTCGAAATCAAGGGCGAATTTACACCGGGAGGCATGTACATGGACGAGACGAAACAGGCAAATTTCCGCCTTAAGCAGGAAACAGTGGATGAATTCCGCGAATATTGCGAGAGGAATGGGGTTTCTCAATCGCAGGGCTTTGATCACATCATGCAGGTGGTAAAGCTGAACGAAGCAAAGGAAGCAATCCCGCACCGGAAAACAGAAATCGAATCCTTTGAAATGCATGCAAAAGCGCTGAACGAAGCATTTTTACGAAGTCTGGAGCTTGCCGAGGAAACATCAGCGCGAGTCCGGGAAGAGTTCAAGACCGAGCTAGACGAAAAAGAAAAAGCATTAGCGGCTGAGAAAGCACAAGCGGACAAACTATCGCAGGAAATTGATAAGCTGAAAAAGGATCAATCCGGTATCGAGAAGGTCGCAATCACATCGCAGAAGGATGCTATACAGGCTAGAAAAGAAGCTGATGCTGCGCAAGCACTTTCTGAAGAGAAGGAGCAGAGTAACAGATTGCTTTCTGATCGACTGACTAAAGCCGAAAAAGAGCTGGAAAAAGTAGAAAATAGGATATCCTCTGATGCTGATATTATTTCCAAACAAGAAAAAGAACTAAAAAACCTAAAAGAGCAACTTGATGCATCAGGCAGAAAACTGGCTGATATGCAGAAAGAAGCTGATAATAAATCGGCTGTTGCCGCTAAAGAAGCCGAGCTCCATGAGATGAAGGCTCTTGAGGATCTTCGAAGTAATATGAATGAAACGATTCAGAAGCTCAGAGAAGAAAAAGCAGGTCTGCAGGCGCAGATCTCACTACTGTCCGCAAAAACGTGATGATTAAAAAAGATAACTCAATTATCGGCAATAATCTCAAAATTTGCCGATAATTGAGTTTTTGTCAAAGCCGTAATAGTTATAGGCAAAAGTAGCAGGAGATATTCGTATTTCCTGCTGTTTTTTTATTAAAGAGTGCTAAAATATTAACAAAGTCTTTCGGCGATCTTTATTCTGAGAAAGGCAAATATCTGATGCGTAAAGGAGAACATGAGAATGG
>Ga0256404_1011428_pt1 | contig 11896 bp, 6 predicted proteins | sample RumenRJG_01DNA_FD_185990 | JGI IMG/M metagenome (GOLD analysis project Ga0256404, IMG submission 185990) | Bovine rumen microbial communities from Lethbridge, Alberta, Canada - RJG_01 | ecosystem: Host-associated > Mammals > Digestive system > Stomach > Rumen | place: Canada: Alberta | collected... | reverse complement strand
ATCCGCGAATGCGGTTTTGCCGAATGCGCAGCCGGAGAGCCCGCAGAGCGGGCGCTCCGATGCTGCAGTTTGAAAGCGGCGTATCAGCGCCGCTTTCAAACGAATACCCCGCTGAGGCAAAATCCGCGGATGCGGTTTTGCCGAATGCGGCAGCCGGTGCTTCAGCACCGATGCTGCGGTTCCGTGATCCGGTACTTCTTTGCCAGCGCGCGCAGTTCTCCGGCCAGTTCCTCGAGTTCCCTGTTCGGAAGACCCGTGCCTTCCTCAATAACCTTCGAGAGCTCCTTCTCGGCAATGCGCACCTGCGTATAGGACGAAGATGCCTGGCGCTTCTTCCCGGATTCGGGCATGTCATTGACATAGCCGTCCTCGCCCTTCCTGTGGATGCGGACACCTTCCGTTACCTTCTCGTATTCACCTTCGGCAAGGTTGAAGACTGTCCCCGAGTACGGCGCGTCCGCGTCAAAACCATGTTCTTCGCGGAGGCATTTTGCAAAGGACATGGCCGCCTCATCCTCGCCGTGAACAATGAACACCTTCGAAGGTTTTTGGGCAGTAAAGCCCTCGATCCAGTCGATGAGCCCTGCCTTGTCAGCATGACCCGAGAGGCCCTGCAGGACCTCGATCTCGGCACGGACCGCGACGGGCTCCCCGAAAATCCGGATTTCATCGGTGCCGTCGACAATTCTCCGGCCGGGTGTTCCGACCGACTGGTAGCCGACAAAAAGAACGGTGCACTCCGGACGCCACAGGTTGTATTTCAGGTGATGCTTGATGCGGCCCGCATCACACATGCCGGATGCCGCGATGATGACCTTCGGCTCGTCATCCGTATTGATTGCCTTCGACTCATCCGACGTGACCGTCAGATACAGACGGTCGAACTGCAGAGGATTGATGCCCTTTCTGACAAATTCCATTGCCTCGTCATCATAGCACTGCGCACCCTCTTTACTGAAGACCTCCGTCGCCTCAACGGCAAGCGGGGAATCAACATACACCGGGAAATCCGGCAGCTCCGGGATCAGGTTCTCTTCCTTGATCTTACGGATGAAGTACAGCATTTCCTGTGTCCTGCCTACGGCAAAACTCGGTATAATCAGGTTTCCTCCGCGAAGGAGTGTTTTCTTGATAATTGCGGCGAGGTCTTCCTCGTAATTGCCCTTCGGCGGTTCATGCAGCCGGTCGCCGTAGGTCGACTCCATGACCACATAGTCTGCCGCGTCCGTGTACTCCGGATCCTTCAGAAGCGGCTGATTTTTGTTTCCGATATCACCGGAAAATACGATTTTCTTCGTGATCGTGCCTTCCGGCGCGCCGACCGGGCAGCCCGCCGCAGTACCGTCTGCATTCTCTGTAAGCCAGAGCTCGATGCTCGCGGACCCGAGCAGGTGTCCGATATCCGTGAAACGGAACTCCACTCCGTTGCACAGCTGATATTTCTTCCCGTAGCGATACCCCTCAAACAGCCGCAGGCAGGCGAGAGTATCCTCCATCGTGTAGGCTGGCTCAACCTTCTGCCAGACGCCGGTGCGGGCACCCTTTTTGTTCTTCCATTCCGCTTCCTGCTGCTGAATATGCGCACTGTCACGCAGCATGATGTCGCACAGTGCCTTCGTTGACTCAGTCGTGATGATTTTCCCGCGGAACCCGTCGTGGTAGAGCTTCGGGAGCATACCGGAGTGATCGATATGCGCATGGGTCAGGAACACATACTGAATTTTGGATGGCTGAACGGGCAGTTCGGCATTTTCAAACACATTCACGCCCTGCTCCATCCCATAATCGACGAGGAGATTGACCGCCCCGACTCTGATATAATGACAGCTTCCGGTCACCTCATGATCTGCACCGATAAACTCGATCTTCATATCCGCCTCCGCAGCAGAAAAGCCCCAATGCCTTCCGTTTCAAAGCGTTACTGATTCTTCTTGTCTGTCTCTTTACCGGACGAGATTTTCTCCCGCGCCTCCCGGAGCGAGATGTTCTCCTTCCTCGCGACGGCAGCTATATCCTCATATTCCAGTTTTTCCTGAGATGCTCCGAATCCCCGGCTCACCTTGCGGTGTACCGTCACTCCGTCAAAACTCCGCTCATCCTGGACCGCGCGTTCCATACGATAACGCCTGCAGGTATACTCCCGGATCCCGAGTGTCGTCGTGAGACGGAACATCTCCTTCACGAACCGCTCCCTGTCGCCGCTGCGGCACATACACGTGAGAATGATGCCCGGCCTGTTCTTCTTCATGCCGATATTCGTCGTGTACACATCAAGAGCGCCGTCCTCCATGAGCTTTCCGGTCGTAAAGCCAATTTCCTCCGGCGTCATGTCATCAAGATTGCAGGCAAGTTCGCAGATCTCATCGTTTGCAAGAAACCCGTCCGAACTCTCGCCGAGCATCGCGCGGACGATGTTGGCTGCCTCAAAATCCTTATTTCCGCATCCGACGCCGATTTCATCTGCAGTCATCGCCGGCTGATTTCCGAATTCATCGGCCAGAACCGCCGCAAGTGCAGCGCCGGTCGGAGTAAGCAGTTCCCCGCGGATATTTCCCGCATAGAACGGAATATGGTTCGCGGAAAGAATTTTGGCCGTCGCAGGCGCCGGCACAGGCAGAATCCCGTGCGCACACCAGACTTTTCCAAAACCGGTGCAGATCGGCGAGATAACCGTCTTCTCCGGTGCGATGAGAGAAATAAGAAGACTTGCTCCCACCACATCCGCTACCGCATCCATCGATCCCACCTCGTGGAAATGGACCTCGGCAAGTGTCATCCCGTGAACCTCGCTCTCCGCCTCCGCGATGACCTCATAGACCCCGGCAGCCCTCTCCTTCACATCCGGGGGCAGATCAAATCGCTTTATCATGTCAGTGATCTCGGCCATGGACGTGTGGTGATGGTGGTGATGATCATGATGATGTTCGTGATCGTGGTCATCATCGCCGTGGTGATGTTCGGTCAGCACGTCGCTTCCCGCTGCTTTCTCCTGTGCCTCTGTCTCTTCACCGGGATTCACGTCTATGGAGAGTTCCTCTTCTCCGCCGACCGTGACCTTCATATGTGTCCCGTGCACCCCGCATTTCTCCGCAGGCACAGCTTCGACCTTCACCCCCGGAAGGCCGAGCGAATTCATTGTACTTATATACTCCTGCTTCTTCTCTTCCGGGAGAAGCTCGTACAGGGCAGCATTCAGCATGTCGCCTGCAAGCCCCATGTTGCATTCAATATAAAGTGTTCTCATTGCTTTTCTCCCTTGTCCTTATCCTCCGGTCTACGCTCCCCGATCCGGTTGATCATAGCCGCCTGGTATCCGGCGCCAAAACCATTGTCGATATTGACGACGCTGACGCCGCTTGCGCAGGAATTGAGCATGGAAAGAAGTGCCGAAAGTCCCCCCAGGGATGCCCCATATCCGACCGAAGTCGGCACCGCAATGACCGGGCAGTCTGCGAGCCCGCCGACCACGCTGGCAAGCGCTCCCTCCATTCCGGCCGCGACCACAATGACCCGCGCGTCCAGAATATCATCGATGTGTGATAAAAGCCGGTGAAGTCCGGAGACACCTACATCATAGAGACGCATCACATGATTCCCGAGAAATTCCGCCGTAATGGCTGCCTCCTCCGCGACAGGCTGATCACTCGTTCCGCCCGTGGCGACAAGGATCGTACCTTTTGATGTCTTTTCGGGAATGCTGCCTGCGATTGCAATTCTGGCATCTGTGTAATAATGGAGAGGAACCGAACCGCCAAGGATCTCCTCTGTTTTCGCTTTCTTGTCAGCATCAAGACGGGTGATGAGAATGGATTTTTCCCCTTCTCCATACATAGCCTTAATGATGCCTGCGATCTGTTCCGCAGTTTTCCCGGCACCGTAAATCACCTCCGCCGCACCTTCACGGATTCCGCGATGAAGGTCGATCTTGGCATATCCGATATCCTCATACGGCGCCTTTCTCAGCAGGTGCTCCGCCTCGGCAGGACTTACCGTCCCGTCTGCGACACTTTTAAGCAGTCTTTCAAGTGCATCTCGGTCCATCGATAATACAGCCTTTCTCTGATAAGAATTGTCTTCCCGGATTTCCGGCCTTATCTCCGGTACCCGGCAGTCCGAACGCACGGGCAAGAGCATATAAGAACCCGGAGACTTCCGGTCACTCTGCCTTTGCGGCCGGGTCCCTCATCTCATACATCCCATACAGAATATAATGGTTATAGTATAAAAACCAGTTATCACCGTACCTGGTGTCGAGGTCCTTATAATTGCTCCGGTAAAAATGCGGGTCGAAGGATGCGCTCCCCTGATATCCGTTCGGCATGCCGTTCACGATGAAGTCAATCGTGAGTGCGTTCACGTCGCCCGGGTCGATGACCCCCGCGAGGCGTCCCTTCTGTGCGTTGTAATAATAGACGGGATCGAAAACCGCGGAGAGGTCCTCCGCATTCCAGATCTCACCCGAGAACTTCTTGTACAGATAGCCTGAGATCAGGCCTTCGTTATAGAGTCTTGTCATGACAGTCAGCGGCATCTTCACCGTGCGTGCCTGATTGAGATCCCAGATGTCCCCCTCCGGAATCACGCGGTACAGCATGCACAGCCGCAGCTGCCGGTAAATCATATTCTCATCGGTCTCGACGAGCAGCTCCGGCTCGATTGTATCCTCCCAGGAGAAGGTCTGCGTGAAATGCGATTTGTACGCGGGCGCAGCCGAAGCCTCCATGCCCGCGGCCGGTGCAAAGAAAGCCGCCGCACCGAGCGATGCTGACAGAACCGCTGCTGCAAGTCGTTTCGTAAAAACTTTTTTCATATTCCCCTGACCATATCCTTTCCTGCTGCTTTTCAGTAACTCACAGGACAGACGCAGCCCCTGTCATGGATCAATGTTCTTCACCGCTGAGGCAAATTCCGAGGATGCGGTTTTGCCGGATGCGGCAGTGCTCTGTCACTCTGCCCTCAGCGCATCGATCGGATTCAGTCTGCTCGCGCGCCGCGCCGGTGCCCAGCCGAAAACAATACCGACCGCGAGCGAGAAGCCGAGACCAAGCATGATAGCCGATACAGAAGCAGAATAGGTTGTCTTCAGCATCACCGCACCGACGTATGCGACGATTTCTCCGATGATAACGCCGATGATTCCGCCAAAAACCGAGAGGACAACCGCCTCGATGAGGAACTGCATCTGAATGCGCATCGGTTCGGCGCCCAGTGCTTTCCGCAGTCCGATTTCCTTCGTCCGCTCTGAAACTGACACCAGCATCATATTCATAATTCCGATTCCGCCTACAACAAGCGAAATCGAGGCGATGCCTCCGAGCATCGTTTGAAGCATAGTTTTAACGGTGTTCATCGTGGAAAGCAGGCTGTCCATGCTGAAAACGCTGTATGCGTTGTCCGCGTCATTGTAAATCGAATCCAGTGCATCGCGGAGATTGCTCACCACCGCATCGGAGGAAGCGCCTTCCTCGCTGTAAACATCGACCCCGGTGATGTTGCGGGCTCCGCTCATTTTCAGCGCATTCCGGTACGGGACAATGACTGTTCCGTCATAAGAACTCGTGTCCGTCATCGCACCCATGACCGAATCGTCTTTCTTGCGGACTCCAATGACTGTGTACTCGTATCCGTCGAGAAGAATAGTCGATCCGAGGACCTTCTTTCCCCACAGGCAATTGTCGATGAAGGAGTGGTCCACAATGCAGACATAGGAATCGCCGCTCATATCCGCCGCGCTCAGCGCCTGCCCGCTCTCGATCACATCGTTGTTCTGGAAATAAACTGCGCTCTCGCCGTCAATGGAAACCTTGTCATACACCTCGCCGTCCGCGACCGCGGAGGTCATAACCGACACCGTCGGATTGACCGCCTTCACGCCCGGAACGTTTTTGAGCGTCTCCAGATCCGCCTCGGTGAGTCCGGACTTCAGCGCTGTTCCCGGAGCGCTCACGGAAATGGTTCCGGCGCCGAGTCCGGTGAATTCATTCATAATGGAGTCCGTGACTCCCTGAACGATCGTGATCAGGGCGATGACCGCTCCCACACCGATGATAATGCCGAGCATGGTGAGGAACGACCGCATCTTGTTCGACCGTATGTTCTTTATGGACATTTTGAAGCTCTGTCCGAATAATCCACCCATAAATACCAGCCTTTACTGATCTGCTCTCATCCTGCGTCCTGAACAAATACCCTACGCACTGATCTGCACATCTCACGCGTCTTCGGCTTCGCCGCCTTCAATGAGATTTCCGTCGAGAATACGCACGATTCTGCGCGCATGCGAGGCGATGTGCCGGTCATGTGTGATCATGATGATGGTCCGGCCTTCCCGGTTCAGTTCATGAAAGAGCTCCATGACCTGCTTTCCTGTCTGCTGATCAAGTGCTCCGGTCGGCTCATCCGCCAGCAGGATCGTCGGATTCACGGCGATTGCCCGGGCGATGGCGATCCGCTGCTGCTGTCCGCCGGACAGCTGATTCGGATAATAATCAATCCGATCCTTCAGCCCGACCTTTTCGATGACTTCTTCCACCCGTTCCCGCCGCTTCTTCTCCGGAATGTTCGCATAAATCAGCGGAAGTTCTACATTTTCCCTGGCTGTCTGCTTCTGCAGCAGCTGGAAGGACTGGAAGACAAACCCGACCTGCCGGTTGCGGATACGGGCGAGCTGCCGCTCGTTCTGATCTGCGATGTGAACGCCTGACAGCCAGTAATCACCGCTGGTAGGCGTATCGAGACAGCCTATAATATTCATCAGGGTCGACTTTCCGGAACCGGAAGGCCCCAGAACCGCAAGAAATTCACCGCGAGCCACATCAAGATCGATTCCCTTGAGGACATGCGAAACCTCATCGCCCATGATGTAGTCTTTCGTTATGCCACGCATTTTGAGGATATTTTCGCCAGGCTGCGCACCGGTTTCGGAGCCTGCAGCTGTGCCCGCACCAGTCCCGGAATCTGCGCCTGCGACGGCAGCCGGTTCCTCAGCTGAATCTCTCTCTGCCCCCATCCTGCCGGCACCGGCATTTGTTCCCGTATCCGGCTCCGCACTGACTTCAGCTGCCGCATCGAGAAAATCGTCCATCCGGCTCTTGTCTGATTGTGCTTTCTCTTTTTTCTTTCCAAACATATGTTTTCGCTTGAATAAGCTGAAATTTCTGCTGTCCGCCGGGGCAGAGCTCCCCGTTACTGTTCCGATCCGCCTTCGTCCGGTGCAGGCTGTCCCTGTTCATCCGATGGGCCTTCCATGCCGAATTCCAATGCATCCTGAGAACTGGAAGGTGTGTAGAGGATCGTATCTCCCTCTGAAAGACCGCTTGTCACTTCGACATTTTTTCCGTCCGTTGCGCCGATTTCAATCGTCTGCTGCGCCGTCGTTTCCTTCCCCTTTGCATCGGTCGAAGGCACGAGGACATAGGCCGACCCGTCGGCTGCCGTCCGCACAGCATCCTTCGGAATCAGCAGAATATCCTTGAGATCGGTGACGATCAGCTTCGCTTCGACACTCATGCCGCCGCGTGCCTTGTCATCTCCGTCAAACTCGACATCCGCGCTGAAATAGGAAACACCATTGCTTACCGTCGCCTCGCGCGAAATATACGTGATCGTTCCCTCGTACTGATCGCCGGTCGCGTCAATGGTGAGATTGACCTTGTCTCCCACATCAACCCCTTCGATATCGTACTCATTAATTTTGATCTCGACCTTCATTTCGTCAAAACTCGTGACGGTCGCAAGAGATGTGGTGCCGGCCATATCGCCGACTGTTGCATCAAGCTCAGTGATGACGCCGGAAATCGGAGACTTCACGGTGCAGTCATCGAGCTGACTGTAAAGATTCGAAAGCTTCAGCTCATTCACGCTGTCATCCGCACTGGCTTCTGCCTGCTGGACCGAAGTGCTGTAGGACTGCAGTGTCTGCTGGGACTGTGTAACGGTGGAATTATAATTGTCCAGCGCATTCAGATAGGAAACCTGCGCATTGATGTACTGATCGAAAAGGTTGGTAAGATTGCTCTCCTCGCTGACTTTGGCGGCATCATAGCTTTTTACTGCGTAGTTGTAATTCGACCAGGCGCTCTCGAGAGAAAGCTGCCCGCTGTCGACCGAAGCCTGGTTCGGATCATATCCGCCCACGTTCTGCGAGTCTCCGTACGCATCTTTTCTGTCCTCTGCCTGATTCAGACTCAGCTCTGCCGCTCTTACCTGTTCATAACTCGAGTCCACATTGTTCATCGCAGTGAGGATCGTCTGCGAGAGCTGCTGATTATTGAGCTTCACCTCGGTGTTGTACGCCTGCTGGGCGCTGACAAGAGCCGAAAATGCGGAGTCTATCGCCTGCTGTGCCGACAGGACCTGGGAATCCTGGCCATTGTCGAGATTGGACTTGTAATTATCGTATTTCTCGCGGGCACTCTGGATCTGAAGCGCGTTGTTCTTTTCGGTGGCCGACATCGTCGCCTCGAGCTCTTTGATCTGCTCGTTGATCGAATCCGAATCGAGCAGCGCGATCGTATCGCCCTGCTTTACTTCATCTCCCTTCTCAACCGACACCTCCGTGATCTTGATGCCGGTGACATCCGGGATAACACTCCTCTCTGTCACGGGAGCGATGGTTCCGGTGAAACTGCGGCTCTTCTGAATATTCCCCTTTACAACCGTGGTCTCCTGATAACCCGGGGTCCCGCTGCCGCCGATTCCTCCGCTCCGAACCGCAGCACTGCCGGCTCCTGATGCAATCGTGATACCGGCCCCTACTCCTGCTGCCGCAGCGCCAACCAGAATAAACGGCAAAACTCTCTTAAAGACCGACTTCTTCGGACTGCCTTCTCTCTTACCTGCCATAACAACCTCTCATGGAACGTCTATAAACAGCGTCAGCCGGCCCGGTATCGATCGGATGACTGCCGGACCTGACCTTTTGCATCTTACCATACAAAAAAACGAATTTTCACTGCCGGGTTCCTGTTTATACAATTTTTATCCTATGATTCTTTCTCTGATTTCCCGCTCGGTTCTCTTTACTTCTTCAAGGAATCCATCCGCCGACATTCGCGCTGCGCCCGCGCCGCAGATAATAACCTGTTCGACTGCGTCACTGGTCGCGACCGTCACGCGGCGGCTTTTCTTCGCCAGCTCATGCGCCGCCTTCTCGATATACAGGTCCGCGGTCTCCGCCTCTTTTGTGTAGATCACATCCAGATTCGGAAGATGATTCACCTCGCCCGTGCCGCCGCGCACTTTGTATGCGTCAAAGACAAGTATGACGTGTGCCCGCACGTATCCGCCGTAATTCATGAGAATATCGGTCAGCCGGTCGCGTGCCGCCTTGATGTCCCCCTGTGCCAACGCGCGGAGCTCCGGCCACGCCCATATAATGTTGTAGCCGTCGACGAGCAGAAATTCTTCTCCCGCCTCCTGACGCCTCCGGTGCGGATTTCCCGAGGAGGTTTTCCCATAGCCGGTGTTTCCTCCGTCCGGCGTGTTCCGCTGTTTTTCTTTTCCCGCGCCGTAGACCTGCGCCTCTTCATCGCTGCGGTGCTTCTTCACGGCGCCATAGGTTTTTTCAAAAATATCCTTCAGTTCATTATCCAGTGCAGTCCGGGCGCTTTCCCGTTCCTCGAAGGAAAGTGTTTCCGGGTCGATGCCCGCCTTTCTTGCGTGATATGCACGCTCCGCATTGTACCCGTCCGCATCGGCGTCCAGATCGGAACCGTCACTGCCATGACCCGCGGAACTGCCCTCCGCACCGCCTGCGGACTCTCCTTCCGGCCGCCAGCCGGTATCAATATGCATGTAGCTGCGCACCTCGTCCCACGGGATAATCGTGCCGACGCCGTGCGAACAGAACACCGAGGAGGCAGGGTGCTCGGTGTCGAGCTCCGCGATATAACCGCTTTTCTCAATCACTTCTTCCGTGTTGTGACATGGCTCGTAGCCGTCAAAACTCACGCTGATGCTGCCGCGGCCCCCTGTGTAGGCCGGCACTTCGGCCGCATAATTTCCGAGCTGCTCAGCGGTGACACGCCCTGTGAGTGTCGTCCGCCCGTCTTCCGTCTCTGCCGCTTCACACGATGCCCCGCGGACACTCATGTCATTCATCGCCCGTCCCACCGACTCCGAAGGAACCGTCAGACGATACGCGACCATCGGCTCCAGCAGGATGTTCTCCGCCATCATAAGTCCCTGGCGGACGGCACGGCCCGCCGCCTCGCGAAAATCGCCGCCCTCCGTGTGTTTTGGCGATGCCTTTCCCGCAAGAAGGGTGATCTTCACATCGGTGAGCTCCGCACCGGTCAGGACACCCACGAACTTCATCGACTCCAGGTCGGACAGAATCTGCTTTTGATAATTCACGGGAAGGTCATCCGTCCGGCAGACATTGTCAAATACGATGCCGCTGCCCGCCGGCATCGGCTCGAGCATCACATGTACTTCCGCATAGTGGCGCAGAGGCTCAAAGTGACCGACACCCTCTGCCCTGTTCCGGATGGTCTCACGGTAAAGAATCCGGCCGGGGCCGAATTCGATGCGAAGCCCGAAGCGCTCATGCGCCAGGCGTCTGAGGATCTCGGTCTGCACCTCGCCCATGATCTGCGCCGAAATCTGTTTTCTGCCGGCGTCATAGACGATGTGAAGCATCGGCTCTTCTTCCTCGAGCGTCCGGAGATCCCGGAACGCATTGTACACATCCGTTCCGTCCGGCAGAAGAATCGTGCTCGAAAGAATCGGCTGCAGAAGCTCCTGCGGCGCTCCGCTCCCGGCAAGATTTCCCAGTCCCATACCCGCCTTTGTTCCGGTAAGGCCCGTGAGTGCGACAATGTCGCCCGCTTCCGCCTCAGAAAGAAGTTTGAATTTCGTTCCTGAATACCGGCGGATTTCATTCACTTTTTCCTGTACGGCCGGAATATCTCCGCTCCTTGCTCCGCCTTCTCCCGCCGCATTCTCCGGAGTGCCTTCGCCCGCTCCGGGAATTGTCCCCGAAGGAATATCCAGCACCGACTTTGCGGCAAGTATTCCCCCAGTCACCTTGATCCAGGTCAGGCGCGTGCCGCCGTCGCGGGCGATCTTGAAAACCCGGGCTCCGAATTCCGGTTTATATTCCGGCGCTTCAGCGCAGACGGACAGAACACGCAGAAATTCATCAATTCCCTGTATTTTCAGTGCAGAGCCAAAGCTCACCGGGAATAGTTTTCGCTCCCGGATCAGTCTCCGCACATCCTTTATCGTCACCGGATGTTCGCCCTCGAGATAGGATTGGAGAAGCTTTTCATCAAGAACCGCGATATCCTCCTGAAGTCCTTGGGGAAGTTTCATATCGGGATCTGCCAGATTTATCTCGGGGCTGACAGTATCCGAATCGCGGCCAGTTTTGCCCGTTCCGGATTCTTCCCGAAATATCCCGCCAAGATCCATACAGCCGTTTCCGAACTGGTGCACGATTTCCGAAAGAAGCTCTTCTTTCCGCATTCCCGGGCGGTCCATTTTATTCACAAAGAAAAATGTGGGGACATGCCATTCGGAAAGCAGTCTCCACAGGACAGGAAGTCTTCCGTCGACGCCGTCAAGCGCCGAGACGACGAGAATCGCATAATCCATAACAGAAAGAGTGCGTTCCATCTCGGGTGAGAAATCCGCGTGTCCGGGCGTATCAAGAAGCGTCACCGGCACTCCGCCCGGAAGAACGATCTCCGCCGGCTTCGAGAAAATAGTGATGCCGCGCTCCTTCTCCATCGCATCCGTGTCAAGATAGGCGTCCCCGCTGTCGACTCTCCCTGTCTTCCGGATCATTCCGGTGCGATAGAGAATTGCCTCCGATAAAGTTGTCTTGCCCGCATCTACATGGGCCAGAATTCCAATATTGATATGCGTCATATTTTTGATGTTCCATAAGCCT
>Ga0256404_1011427_pt1 | contig 11897 bp, 9 predicted proteins | sample RumenRJG_01DNA_FD_185990 | JGI IMG/M metagenome (GOLD analysis project Ga0256404, IMG submission 185990) | Bovine rumen microbial communities from Lethbridge, Alberta, Canada - RJG_01 | ecosystem: Host-associated > Mammals > Digestive system > Stomach > Rumen | place: Canada: Alberta | collected... | reverse complement strand
GGACTCGGTGGGCGGCATGGTCCGGGGCGTCATCTCCGGCGTTCCCGCCGGCATCGGCGACCCCGTCTACGGGAGGCTCGATGCCAAGCTTGCCGAGGCCATGATGAGCATCAACGCCTCCAAGGAGGTTGGCATCGGCGACGGACTGTTTGCGGGTTCCCACTTCGGGTCCCAGAACAACGACGCCTTCTACACGGATGAGAACGGAATCATCCGCACGAGAACCAACCACGCGGGCGGAATCCTGGGCGGTATCTCCAACGGAGCGGACATCGTGATCAGCACAGCGTTCAAGCCGACCCCCAGCATCGCCTCGCCTCAGGAGACGGTCATGACGGACGGAACGCCCAAGGCCCTCTCGATCCACGGGCGGCACGATCCCTGCGTCGTCCCCAGGGCCGTCGTCGTGTGTGAGACCATGTCGGCGCTCGTCATCCTCGATGCGATGCTCCTGAACATGACCGCGAAGGCGGACAGCGTCCGCAGCTTTTATAAAAACTTACAGTCAGGCTCCGGAGAGGAACCCGGCACCACAGAATCCGAGGAATCATGAGCAGAGAAGATGCAGCCTACACGCTGTTAAAGACAGAGGGAAGAGCAAAGAGAGGGAGACTGAAGACCGTGCACGGCACGATCGAGACGCCGGTCTTTATGAACGTCGCAACCTGCGGCGCCATAAAAGGAGGCCTCTCGCAGAGCGATCTGGAGTCCATCCGGACCCAGGTCATGCTCTGCAACACCTACCACCTGCACGTCAGGACCGGAGATGAGACGATCCGGGAGCTCGGGGGACTGCACAAATTCACGCACTGGACACACCCGATCCTCACGGACTCCGGCGGCTTCCAGGTGTTCTCCCTCGCAGAGCTTCGGAACATCAAAGAGGAGGGCGTCACCTTCCACTGCCACATCGACGGAAGGAAGATCTTCATGGGCCCGGAGGAGAGCATGCGGATTCAGTCGAACCTGGGATCCACGATCGCGATGGCCTTTGACGAGTGCCCGCCGGCGCTCGCAGAAGAAGCCTATGTGAAGAACTCCGTCGCAAGGACGGAACGGTGGCTCCTTCGCTGTATGGAGGCCATGAAGAGGTTCAAGGCCGAGGAGAATGCGGTGAATCCCCACCAGCTCCTGTTCGGCATCAACCAGGGCGCCATCTACCCCGAAATCCGCATCGACAACGCAAAGAGGATCGCAGAACTCGACCTTGACGGATATGCGGTAGGCGGCCTTGCGGTCGGCGAGACCCACGAGCAGATGTACGACATCCTGGACCAGACCGTGCCGTACCTGCCCAAGGACAAGCCCACGTACCTCATGGGCGTCGGCACCCCCGCAAACATCCTGGAGGGCGTGGACAGGGGAATCGACTTCTTTGACTGCGTCTATCCCTCGAGAAACGGGCGGCACGGAAACCTGTACACCAATCATGGGACCGTGCATATCCGGAATGCGCGCTACGAGAAGGACCCCCGTCCCATCGAGGAGGGCTGCGGGTGCCCCGTGTGCCGCGCAGGGTACTCCAGGGCCTACATCCGGCACCTGTTAAAGGCAGACGAGGCCCTGGGCCTTCGCTTCTGCGTCATGCACAACCTGTACTTCTACAACCACCTGATGGAGGAGATCCGGGACGCCCTTGATGCCGGGAACTTCGCCTCCTTCAAGCGGGAAAAGCTCGAAGCCGTGTCCGGAAATGCAGAGGACAGGGAGTAAAAAGCCGGTACCGGAGGACATCCAAACTTTCTACTGACTTGTGAAATGTCTTCCCTTGTTGTATCATTTGCATAGTTTGTTGAAAAAACGGAGGATAATAAACCATGCTACAGAACGCACTTCTCTTATCGTCATCGTCTTCCTCAAGCGGAGGCGGACTGATGATGATCATCTACCTTGTGATCATCGTCGTATTCTTCTACTTCTTCTTCATCCGTCCCCAGAGAAAGGAGCAGAAGGAGAAGGACACGATGCTCAGCTCCCTCGAGGTCGGCGATTCCGTCCTGACCACCGCCGGCTTCTACGGCATTGTCATCGACATCACCGATGACACCGTCATCGTCGAGTTCGGCAACAACAAGAACTGCCGCATTCCGATGCAGAAGAGCGCCATCGTCCAGATCGAGAAGCCCCAGGATGCCGCTGCTGTTGCAGAGGACACCAAGGCTGTGGAGAAGAAGGACGAGAAAAAGGACGACAAGAAGTCAAAGTGAGCCGTCACAACAGGCAGATTTTCAGGGCAAATCCAGAAAGAGAGCAGAGCCTTCCGGGTGCGGAGGGATTCTGCTCTCTTTTGTCCTGTTTCGTATCATACTTTTTCCGTATGACAAAGGGCACGATTCCGATATCTTAATTGCATCCTCTGGGCAATTCGGATAGAATTGCGTTTGTTAATCCAAAAGAAAGCCTCATTGCGCAAAACCGCATCGCGGCTTAGGAGGAAGAACCATATGAACATCGATATCGCCTGCATTCCCGGAGACGGAATCGGCCCGGAAATTGTGGCCGAGGCAAAGAAGGTACTGGAGGCCGTGTGCAGAACCTACGGCCACACCATTTCGTTTACCGACCTGTACATGGGCGGATGCGCCATTGACAGGTTCGGCGTCCCGCTCCCCGAGGAGACCGTGGAGACCGCAAAGAAGAAGGCCGCTGTCCTGATGGGCTCCATCGGCGGAGATGCAAAGACCTCCCCCTGGTACAGACTGGAGCCCTCGAAGCGCCCGGAGGCAGGCCTTCTTGCGATCCGCAAGGCATTGGGCCTCTACGCAAACCTTCGCCCCGCCTACCTCTTCCAGGAGCTTGCAGACTCCTGCCCGCTCGCTGCAAAGGAGGGCGGAAGAAAGTTTGACCTTGTGATCGTTCGTGAGCTCACCGGAGGCCTCTACTTTGGTGAGCGCTGGACGAAGACGATCGACGGCGTGGAGACCGCAGTCGACACCTTAAAGTACAACGAGAACGAGATCCGCCGCGTCGCAAAGACCGCCTTTGAGATCGCGCAGAAGAGAAGAAAGAAGGTCACGAGCGTCGACAAGGCAAACGTCCTCGACACCTCCCGCCTGTGGCGCAAGGTCGTCCACGAGGTCGCAGAAGACTTTCCGGACGTCGAGGTCAGCGACATGCTCGTCGACAACTGCGCGATGCAGCTCGTCAAGGACCCGGAGCAGTTCGATGTGATCCTCACGGAAAACATGTTCGGCGACATTCTCTCGGATGAGGCCTCCATGATCACGGGCTCCATCGGCATGCTCAGCTCCGCCTCCCTGAACGAGACGAGCTTTGGCCTCTACGAGCCGAGTCACGGCTCCGCACCGGACATCGCAGGGCAGAACATCGCCAACCCGATCGCCACCGTCCTCTCCGCAGCGATGATGCTGCGCTACAGCTTCGGCCTCACGAAGGAGGCAGCTGCCATCGAGGCAGCGGTCAGAAAGACCCTTGCAGACGGCTTTCGCTCAAAGGACCTGATGCCCCGGGACCCGGAGGAGGCAAAGGGCCTCACAGAGGTGTCCTGCAGCGGCATGGGCGATGCCATCGCCGCAAGAATCGCGTAAATACCAATCAGCAGCCTGGCCCCCGCAAAGCAAAAGGGGCAGAAAGAAGAAAAATATGCTCAGTGATAACGTCAAGAAGGGCGTCCAGCAGGCGCCCCACAGAAGTCTGTTCAATGCCCTTGGATTCACCAGGGAGGAGATGGCAAAGCCGCTCATCGGCGTCGTCTGTTCCTATAATGAGATCATCCCCGGCCACATGAACCTGGACAAGATCGCCCAGGCCGTCAAGCTCGGCATCGCCGAGGCGGGCGGCATGCCCGTCATGGTCCCTGCCATCGCAGTCTGCGACGGCATTGCGATGGGCCATGTCGGCATGAAGTACTCCCTCGTCACGAGAGACCTGATCGCGGACTCCACCGAGTGTCTTGCCAAGGCCCATCAGTTTGACGGCCTTGTCATGATCCCCAACTGCGACAAGAACGTACCGGGACTCCTCATGGCAGCGGCGAGAATCAACATCCCCACGGTCTTCGTCTCCGGCGGCCCGATGCTGGCCGGCCACGTGAACGGAAAGAAGCGGAGCTTAAGCTCCATGTTTGAGGCGGTCGGCGCCTACGATGCCGGAAAGATCTCGGCAGAGGACCTTGCAAACTTCGAGGAGAACGTCTGCCCGACCTGCGGCTCCTGCTCCGGCATGTACACCGCAAACTCCATGAACTGCCTGACCGAAGCGATCGGCATGGGCCTTCGCGGCAACGGCACGATCCCCGCGGTCTACAGCGCAAGAATCCGCCTTGCAAAAGAAGCAGGCTATCAGGTCATGTACTGCCTCGAGCACAACATCCGCCCGAGAGACATCATGACCAAGGAGGCCTTCGAGAACGCCCTCACCGTCGACATGGCCCTTGGGTGCTCTACGAACACCATGCTCCATCTGCCTGCCATCGCCCACGAGTGCGGCATCGATCTGAACATGGAGTTTGCAAACGAGATCTCCGACAGGACCCCGAACCTCTGCCACCTGGCACCGGCAGGTCCCACCTACATGGAGGACTTAAACGAGGCGGGCGGCATCTACGCCGTCATGAAGGAGCTGACGAAGAAGAACCTCCTGCACCTTGGCGGCATCACCGTGACCGGAAAGACGACGGGAGAGAACATCGAGGATGCGGTCAACCGCAATCCTGAGGTCATCCGCCCGATTGACAACCCCTACATGCCAAACGGCGGCATTGCAGTCTTAAAGGGCAACATCGCTCCCGACACCGGCATCGTCAAGCGCTCCGCAGTCGCTCCCGAGATGATGAAGCACGAAGGCCCCGCAAGGGTCTTTGACTGCGAGGAGGATGCGATCAGGGCCATCACGACCGGAAAGATCCACGACGGCGATGTCGTCGTCATCCGCTACGAGGGTCCGAAGGGCGGCCCCGGCATGAGAGAGATGTTAAATCCCACCTCTGCCATCATGGGCATGGGCCTTGGCAGCACCGTGGCACTCCTCACGGACGGCCGCTTCTCCGGCGCATCCAGAGGTGCCGCCATCGGCCACATCTCCCCGGAGGCGGCAGTCGGCGGACCGATCGCCCTCATCGAGGAGGGAGACATCATCTCCATCGATATCCCGAACAACAGCCTGAACGTGAAGGTCTCCGATGAGGAGCTCGCAAGAAGGAAGGCAGCCTGGAAGCCAAGGACCCCCAAGATCACCGACGGGTATCTTGCCCGCTATCAGGCCCTTGTCACCTCCGGCAACCGCGGCGCCATCCTGGAGCTTCCGAAGGAGCTTCGCCCGGACGCAGAGTAAGACCCGGACGGTAAGGAAGAGAAGAACAGATGAAACTCAATGGTTCAGAAATCATCGTGCAGTGCCTGAAGGAGCAGGGCGTGGATACCGTCTTCGGATATCCGGGCGGCTCTATCCTGAACGTCTATGACGCGCTCTACAAGCATGCCGGAGAGATCCGGCACGTTCTGACAAGCCACGAGCAGGGCGCAGCCCATGCGGCGGACGGCTATGCCAGAGCCTCCGGAAAGGTCGGCGTCTGCATGGCAACCTCCGGTCCCGGCGCAACAAACCTCGTGACCGGGATTGCCACCGCATACATGGATTCCGTTCCGATCGTTGCGATCACCTGCAACGTGACCCTCCCCCTTCTTGGCAAAGACTCCTTCCAGGAGGTGGACATCGCAGGCATCACGATGCCGATCACAAAGCACGGTTTTATCGTCAAGGATGTCAGGGAGCTGGCACCCACGATCCGCAGGGCGTTCCGCATCGCAAAGAGCGGCCGCCCCGGCCCGGTTCTTGTGGACATCACAAAGGATGTGACGGCAGCAGAGGCGGAATTTACCCCTGCCACACCGGAAGAACTCTCCAGCGCCTTAAAGTCCCGCATCAACAGCAGCCTCCCCGCAGAGAAGAACTACTCGGAGGGGGATCTCGATGAGGCAGCTGCCATGATCAATGCGGCGAAGCGCCCCTTCCTGTACGTTGGCGGCGGCGCTGCCCTCAGCAACGCCTGGAGGGAAGTGCGGGATCTCGATGCGCTCCTCGATGCGCCCGTCTGCGACACGCTGATGGGCAAGGGCGTCTTTGACGGCCATGATCCGCACTACACCGGCATGATCGGCATGCACGGCACAAAGGCATCGAACTTCGGCCTCTCAAAGGCAGATCTTGTCATCGCCCTCGGCACCCGCTTTTCCGACCGGCAGATCGGCAATGCAAAGACCTTCTGCAAAAACGCAAAGATCCTGCAGATCGACATCGACGACGCCGAGATCAACAAAAACGTGCGCGTCACAAAGTCCATTGTCGGCGACCTGAAGGAGATCCTGACTTTGCTCAACAAAAAGGTCACGATGGTGACTCATCCTGCGTGGATGGCAGAGATCCAGGACCTCAGGAAGGCATACCCGCTCTCCTATGATCACACAAGGCTCACCTGCCCCATGGTCATCGAGGCGCTGGATAAGGCAACAGAGGGAAAGGCCATCCTCACCACCGATGTGGGCCAGCACCAGATGTGGACTGCCCAGTACTATACGTTCAGTGAGCCGAGGACTCTTTTATCCTCCGGCGGACTTGGTACCATGGGTTACGGACTTGGCGCTGCAATCGGTGCGAAAATAGCAAGACCGGACAAGACGGTCGTGAACATCACCGGAGACGGGTGCTTCCGCATGAACCTCGTGGAGCTCGCCACCGCAAGCCGCTACAACCTGCACGTCATCGACATCATTGTCGACAACAGAGTGCTCGGCATGGTGCGGCAGTGGCAGACGCTCTTTTACGGAAAGCGCTATTCCCAGACCATCCTCGAGGACAGGGTCGATTACTGTAAGGTCGCAGAGGGTATGGGCTGCATGGCAATCCGCATCTCGAAGCCCGAAGAAGTGGAGCCTGCCCTGAAGAAAGCCCTCGAAGCAGACGGTCCCGTCGTCATCGACTGCATGATTGAGGAAGATGACAAGGTGTTCCCGATGGTCTCGCCCGGCAGTGATATCGCACAGGCCTTCGATGCAAAGGACCTTGCGAACCGATCATGAAGAGGATATAATCCCGGAGATGCGGGGTTTGTCCCCACAGCAGACAGTTTTTGCTTTCGCAATACCGGGAGGAATACCAGTTATGCTCAAAACGCTAAAGAAAGTTCTCTGCCTTGCCGCAGCAGCTGTACTCGCCGCCTTCCTGGCGGTGCCGGCTGCTGCACAGGCAGCAGCGACCGATGCCGAGTCGCAGGCGGTCATTGATTACATTGCGAGCCTCTCGCCCGCCGCACCCCAGTGTCAGATTACCTATGACTTCGGGAACGGCAGGACCTACACCGTTGGCCCCGAGATGGCGATGTCCATGATGAAGACCAATGACGACGGCTCCTACTACATCGATCCTGCCACCAATTACTACGTGCTCGATCCCAACAAGATGATCGGGTTCTTCACGTCGCTCACTCAGAAGTTCCAGCCGACGCAGAACGGAGCGGATTTCACAACCCGCACCGGCAGATATCTGCATTACGATGAGACCGACAACGATGCCAGGGTGATCGATATTCTGAAGGAGGTCCCGTACCTCTCCCAGGCGATCATGGCGCAGAAGACCGAGACCCACACGCCGGCCCTGTCCATCGGATCGACGTATGTTGAGGTGGACCTCTCAAACCAGAAGGCTTATTATTACGACAACGGGACCATCACCTGGTCCTCTGACATCGTCAGCGGGAACGTGAGTGAGAACAATCAGACCCCTGTCGGCGTCTTTGCCATCAACAAGTACATGACCAAAGACACCGTTCTCATCGGAGAGGGCAATTCCTACCAGACCCCTGTGTCCTACTGGATGCCCTTTGTCGGCAACAGCGTAGGCCTCCACGATGCGACCTGGCGGTCCTATTTCGGCGGCACCATCTACAAGACAAACGGCTCCCACGGCTGCGTGAACCTTCCCCCGGAGAAGGCGAAGGCGCTCTACAGCCTGGTCAGCGTCGGCACCCCTGTCATCGTTCACTGACATAAGGGGCGCCACTTCATCAGGAAACACGGAGGAAGCGGGAAACGGCTTCCTCTTTGTTTATTAACCATTACAGGAGGAATTGGAGAAATGGGACGAGTTTACAACTTTGCAGCCGGCCCGGCAATGCTTCCCCTCGAGGTACTCGAGGAGGCCCAGAGAGACCTTGTGGATTACAAGGGAACTGGCATGTCCGTCATGGAGATGAGCCACAGAGGCAAGGTCTTTGACGGCATCATCAAGCAGGCCGAGGCAGATTTCCGCACCCTGGTGGGCGTACCGGACAACTACTACGTGTTATTCCTGCAGGGCGGCGGCTCCCAGCAGTTCGCCGAGGTCCCTCTGAACCTGATGAAGAACAAAAAGGCCGGCTATGTCATCACCGGCAACTGGGCGAAGAAGGCATGGCAGGAGGCGCAGAAGTACGGCGATGCCGTAGCTCTTGCCTCCTCTGCAGACAAGAACTTCACCTATATCCCCGACTGCTCCGATCTTCCCATCACGGAGGACATGGACTACGTTTACATCTGCGAGAACAACACGATCTACGGCACCGAGTATTTCAAGCTTCCGAACACAAAGGGGAAGGATCTCGTCGCCGATGTCTCCTCCAACTTCCTGTCAAGACCGATCGATGTGACAAAATATGGCATGTTCTTCGGCGGCGTGCAGAAGAACGTCGGCCCCGCAGGGTGCGTGATCGCCGTCATCCGCAAGGATCTCGTCCGGACAGATCTTCCGGAGGAGGTTCCCACCATGCTCCGCTATTCCACACAGGCGGAGAAGGACTCCCTCTACAACACCCCGCCCTGCTGGCAGATCTACATCTGCGGCCTCGTCTTCAAGTGGCTCCTGAAGATGGGAGGCCTTACGGAGATGAACCGCAGGAACGAGGCAAAGGCAAAGGTGTTCTACGACGCCCTGGATGCCTCCAGCCTCTTCAAGGGAACCGTCCGCAAAGAAGACCGGTCCCTCATGAATGCACCGTTTGTGACCGGCGACAAGGATCTCGATGCCGAGTTCGTCAAAGAAGCGGCAGAGCAGGGTCTTGTCTCCCTGAAAGGCCACAGAACCGTCGGCGGCATGCGCGCTTCCATGTACAACGCAATGCCCATTGAGGGCGTCGAGAAGCTCGCCGCCTTCATGAGGGAGTTTGAGGCAAAGCACCCGGTGCTCGACTGAAAAGGCGAAGGAGAGACAGAAATGGCAAAGTTCAAGTATGCAACGCTGAACAACATCGCAGCGGCCGGAACGGACCGCTTCCATGCAGACTTTGAGAAGACCGAGAACATCGACGAGGCGAACGGGATTCTGGTCCGCTCCGCAAAGATGCACGACATGACGTTCTCCGACAGCCTCCTTGCCATTGCAAGAGCCGGTGCCGGCGTCAACAACATCCCGCTCGATGTCTGCGCCAGGAAGGGCATCGTGGTGTTCAACACCCCCGGTGCCAACGCAAACGGCGTCAAGGAGCTCGTCATTGCCGGCATGCTCCTTGCCTCCCGTGACGTCGTCGAGGGCATCGACTGGGTCCGCTCCAAGTGGAACGATCCGGATGTCGCTGCGGACGTCGAGAAGGAGAAGAAGAAGTTTGCAGGCACGGAGATCGAGGGCAAGAAGCTCGGCATCATCGGCCTCGGCGCCATCGGCGTGCGCGTCGCAAACGCTGCGGTCTATCTCGGCATGGATGTGTACGGCTATGACCCCTATGTCGGTGTCGACAGCGCCTGGCACCTCTCCCGCAAGGTCACCCATGTGACGGACATCAACGAGATCTACAAAAACTGCGACTTCATCACGATCCATGTCCCCGCGATGGACTCCACGAAGGGCTACATCTCGAAGGAAGCAATCGACATGATGAAGCCCGGCGTCATCGTCCTGAACATGGCCCGCGACGTCCTCGTGGACGAGAAGGCCATGATCGCCGCCATCGATGCCGGCAAGGTGCGCCGCTATGTCTCCGACTTCCCGAACCCGACGGTCGCAGGACACCGGGGCTGCATCACGACCCCGCACCTTGGCGCCTCCACCGAGGAGTCCGAGACGAACTGCGCCGTCATGGCAGCGGAGGAGCTCCAGGAGTACCTGGAGACCGGCTCCATCCGCAACTCCGTGAACTATCCCAAGTGCGAGCTCGGCGTTCCGGAGGCAGCAAGCCGCATCTGCATCTTCCACAGCAACAAGACAAACATGATCTCGAAGTTCACGACGGTCCTCGGCGGTGCTGGCATCAACATCGCAGAGATGACAAACAAGTCGAGGGGCGAGGTCGCATACTCCGTCTTCGACGTGGACAGCAGGGTGTCCGATGAGACCATAAAGGCGCTCCAGGACATCGAGGATGTGTTCCGCGTCCGCGTAATCCAGTAAACACAATAGAGCATTGATGGGGGCAGGTCCTTGCGGCCTGCCCCTTTTTGGAGGAAAACACTTGGCAACCATCAGACCATTCACAGCATACCGGCCGGCAGCGGGACAGGAGAAGACCATCGCAGCGCTCCCCTATGACGTCTACACCAGAAAAGAAGCAAGGTCGTACGTGGAGCAGCACCCGGATTCCTTCCTTGCGATCGACCGGGCGGAGACCCAGTTCCCGGAGGACGTCTCAACCTACGATGACAGGGTCTATGAGAAGGCAAAGGAGATGCTGGATGCAAAGATCCGGGACGGCGTGTTCATCCAGGACGAAAAGCCCTGCTTCTACCTCTACGAGGAGACCTGGCAGGGAAGAACCCAGACCGGCATTGTCGCCTGCGCCAGCGTCGACGAGTACAAAAAGGGAGTTGTCCGCAGGAACGAGAACACGATCGAGGAGAAGGAGGAGGACCGCACAAAGCACGTGGAGACCACGGGCTTTCAGACGGGGCCGATCTTTCTCACCTACCGGCGGAACGATGCCCTCGAGCGGATCGTCTTTGACAAGAGACAGCAGAAGCCCGTCTGCGACTTTGTCTCCGACACCGGCATTCAGAACCGCGTCTGGGTGATCGACGATGCGGAGACAATCGGGGCGATCGAGAAGGCCTTTGCTGCCGTAAAGCGGATCTACATCGCAGACGGCCACCACCGGGCGGCCTCCGCGGTGAAGGCGGCAGAGAGGCTCCGGGCAGCAAACCCGGACTATTCGGGAGAGGAACCCTACAACTGGTTTCTCTCTGTCCTCTTCCCGGACACGGAGCTTGTCATCATGGACTACAACCGGGTGGTCACGGACTTAAACGGCTATGACAAGAGCGAGATCCTGACGAAGATGAAGGGCCTCTTCAACGTGACCCCCTACCGGAAGACGCCCGCAAAGCCCCAGGCAAAGGGCGAGATTGGCATGTACCTGGGCCATTCCTGGTACCTTCTCACCGTGCGCAACAACGAAAAGCACGGCGGCCCTGTGAGGAGCCTGGACGTCTCCATCCTGCAGAAGAAGGTCCTGGAGCCGATCTTCGGGATCAGAGATCCCAGAACCGATGAGAGAATCCGCTTTCTGGGCGGCACGGAGGGCCTTCCCGCCCTTGCGGAGCTCGCGGACAAAACCGGCGGCGCTGCCTTTGCGATGTATCCCACCAGCATGGCAGAGCTCTTTGCGGTCTCGGATGCGGGCCTTCTCATGCCGCCAAAGTCCACGCTCTTTGAGCCAAAGCTCCTCTCGGGACTCTTCCTGCACAAAATCGGGTGAGCCATAAGAAAGAGTGTGCTGACAGGCAGAACAGCCAGTGCCATCCAAGCAGGACCCCCCCCTGCGGATCCATGACTTCGGATCTGCAGGGAAAGAGGGAGGCTTTGCGTCTTGGAAAAAACGGCTGCAGATGGGATTCATGCCACAATTCTCAAGGTGCCGAAAACATGCGGATCAGGAAATGCAAGTGGGGGACCCCCCTGCCATCGCGTCTGAACATATT
>Ga0256404_1011426_pt1 | contig 11897 bp, 6 predicted proteins | sample RumenRJG_01DNA_FD_185990 | JGI IMG/M metagenome (GOLD analysis project Ga0256404, IMG submission 185990) | Bovine rumen microbial communities from Lethbridge, Alberta, Canada - RJG_01 | ecosystem: Host-associated > Mammals > Digestive system > Stomach > Rumen | place: Canada: Alberta | collected... | reverse complement strand
GCTTTCTTCCATATACCTCTCCCTGAATACGGAGACACCCTGCTGGTAAAGAAAATAGTGGGAAACAAACATGAAAGCGTGTGCTCCCCAAAGTTAAATTCCGGGCTGTTTTCAGCATTCCTTGAGCAGGGAGACGTAATCGGAGTGTTTGTTGGACACGACCATAATAACGACTACCTGGCTGACATTGATAGCAAAATCGTGCTTGCCTACGGCAGGAAAACCGGATACCCACCTGCCTACGAAGAGGTCCTCAGCAGAGGTGCCAGGATCGTGATATTAAGAGAAGACAAACCTTCATTTGAAACTTACATAGTGGATTCGAGCGGCGCAAGCCTGAGATATGAATTCACTAAAATTTTAAAATAAAATCATTTATTAATAACCATAACTGATAACTCTTATGAGATATTTATTTAAAATTTTCACTATCTCTGTTTCGCTGGCTATTTTCAGCGCACTTGGCTTCGCACAAGACAAAGTGACAGTCAGAGGCACAGTCAGCGATGCATCTGGAACCGGGCTGCCTGGCGTCGGGGTTACGATACAGGGATCCTCGTCCGGAGTAGTCACGGACATGAACGGGAACTATTCCATCGAAACCAATCGTAATGCGAATCTTGTATTCAGTATGCTTGGCATGAAAACAGTCACTCTGCCAGTAGGTGGCAGGTCAGTAATTAACATAACTTTGGAGGAAGACAAGGAGCTTCTGGACGAAGTGGTCGTAGTAGGTTACGGCACGCAAAAGAAGAGTTCTCTGACCAGCGCTGTTTCTGCGATCAAAGGAGATGAGCTGCTGAGTGCCCCGTCTACTAATGTCTCGCAGATTCTAGGCGGCAAGCTGCCCGGCATATCTTCAGTTCAGGAATCCGGCGAACCTGGCCTGGATCAGGCATCACTGAGAATCAGAGGCTCCATCTACGGTGTGTCTTACATAGTAGATGGTTATCCTGTCACCGACATCAACGACATCGATCCGAATGACATCGAAAGCGTTTCCGTGCTGAAGGATGGTGCTTCGGCAGCTGTTTACGGTCTGCAAAGCGCTGGGGGCGTAATTATCATCACCACGAAGCGCGGCAAATCCGGAGACACGAAGATAACGTACGATGGTCAGTATGGAGCGTCGATGAACGCAAACTTCCCTGAATTCATGAATGGCCCTCAGTTCGCTTATTACTATAATATGGCGGATATGATGGACCAGCTTGCAAGAGGGGCTATTTCCAGCCGAGATGAATACGTCCCTGCTTTCACGAAGAAAAACGTAGAAGCCATGACGAACGGGGACCCGACTGATGGCTGGGACGATGTTGACTACATCAAGAAGGTCTTCGGGACGGGCTTCACGCAGAAACACAGCGTGACTGCCCAAGGAGGGAATGAGCACACAAGATTTTTTGCCTCTATCGGCTATCTTGGGCAGAAAGGCAATATTGACAACTTCAAGTATCGCCGCTACAATCTTCGAGCGAACATCGACTCCGATTTCGCAAGGAATTTTCATTTTTCATTGGGATTATCCGGAACTATTGGAAGACGTCATACTCCAGGCTTCGCTTCTGGTGGCACGGACGCAAATTCATATCTAGGCGAGCAGGGATTCCTTTCCATCGCCCGTCAGACTATCCAGATGCATCCTTATCTGCCTGAAAAATATGATGGCCTCTACTCAGCAGCCATTCAGAACAATACAGGATTAGCCAACAGTCCTCTGGCGGCTATCTACGAGTCTGGCTATAAACAGACCAGGAGTGCCGATGTCCAAGCTAACATGTCTCTCAGCTATAGCTTTCCATGGATCGATGGGCTAAGCGCAAAGGTAAGCGGCTCATATGAATATTCGACATCACAGAACAAGAATCTGAACACCCCATATTCAGTGATGGCGATCCTCAACGGGAACTGGGCGAAGCAGTCAGATCCCAGAGGTACTGCTTCTGGAATCAACCTTGGCGAAGGCCAATCAAACTATGAGCAGCTCGTAGGTCAGGCTAGCTTGAATTATATTCATTCATTCGGCAAACACAATGTTGAGGCAATGGTTCTAACTGAAGTACGTGACGACAAGAGCAACAACCTCAGCGCATACATCAAGAATCTGCCTTTTGCGCAGCTGCCAGAACTCAGCAATGGGGTGCCTATCGATGAGAATCCAATTGGTGGAAGCAGCTGGAATTCTCGCACGGCAGGAAATGTGTTCAGGGTAAAATACGATTATGACAATCGTTACCTGGCCGAAGTAACTGGCAGGTACGATGGTTCTTACAAGTTCAATGGAATGACTGGAGACCGCTGGGGCTTTTTTCCTTCAGCATCTGTCGGCTGGAGACTTTCGAAAGAGAAATTCATGGAGAACGTGGATTTCATTGACGACCTGAAGCTCAGGGCCTCCGTCGGCTTACTCGGCAATGACGGAGTAAGCGCTTACATGTACTTGAGCAACTACTCGCAAGGCGGGAGCATAGTACTGAATGGGAATATATATCCTTCGTATTACACATCGGGAATAGCGAATAATAACCTGACTTGGGAAAAGACTCTGTCTTGGAATGTTGGTTACGACCTATCCATGTGGAACGGTCTCTTAGGAATGGAAGTAGACGGGTTCTATAATTACACTTACGATATTCTGACCGCCCTGGGAAGCGATATGCCAGGTTCAATGGGTGGATACTATCCTACTTACGGAAACATAAATAAGATAGATGCGAAAGGAATTGACATACTCATAACGCACCGTAACAATTTCATGCTTATGGGGAAACGCTTTGACTACGGCATTACGGCTAGCATCACGAGATCTAAAACTCGCTGGCTGGAGTACCAGGACGCTCCGAACATCATGGAATGGCAGAAAGTCTCGGGGACTGTTTATGGTTCCATCGAGGGGTGGAAAGCAGACGGGTTATTCCGTTCCGAAGAGGAAATCGACAACTCCGCATGGTATGGGACAAGGCCGAACGTGGGCGACATCAAATATAAAGACCTCAACGGAGATGGTAAAATCACATGGGACGATAGAGGAATATTCGGCCGATCGAATCGTCCTCAGCTGACATATGGCCTGAATCTGAATTTCAACTGGAACGGATTCGACTTCAATGCTCAGTTCACGGGAGGTGCCCTGTTCGATGTCTCCCTCACTGGAACATATTACAATGGGTACGACGATAACACAATCTGGACACAGACATTCAAGGAAGGAGCTAATTCGCCTCTTTATCTCGTGAAGCATGCCTATAGCATCGACAACCCAGATGGAACTTATCCTCGCATAACTCTCGGAGCCACTGGCCATGGAGGAGATAACGGTCTTTCCAGCTCGTTCTGGTGGAGGGATGGCAAATACATCCGACTCAAGTCTGCTCAGCTAGGCTACACTATTCCTGCGAAATTGACTCGCAAAGTCGGAATCGAAGGCCTGCGCCTTTATGTGGAAGGGGCTAACCTTTTTACGATAGACGGCCTGCCGAAGGGCATCGACCCAGAGGCACCTGGAGTGAATAATGGTTACTATCCTCAGCAGAGGACAGTGATGGGCGGCATTACTTTAACTTTATAATATTGACGATATGAAAAACATCATAAAAATACTGTCATTCGTTATAGCAAGCTCTCTTCTGATATCTTGCAACGATTACCTGGATACAGACCCGACTGACCGAGTTTCCGACAAAATGCTTTGGAGCGAAGAGGGAACTGCTGAATATGCCGTCAACAACTTGTACAACTACTTGGCTTCAGTGAACGGCAGTCAATTCCTAGCTGGAATGACGGAATCTCTGACAGACGAATTCAAATACGGTTCTTACAATTATAACTCGCTGTGTTATATTCCTAGCGAGTTTGCATACGGCGGATCCACGCTTACCGCAAGCTACGTCGATGTTTACATGGGCGTTTGGGAAAGCCGATACAATCAGATACGCCGCACGAACGAGAACATCTACAACCTGAAAAGATATGGCAGCGGCTTAAACGATGCCGCAAAATCTCGTTTCGAGGCTGAGATGCGTTTCATCAGGGCATGGCTGTACTTCGACTTAGTGAAACGCTACAAGGAAGTAATAATCTACGATGAGGATCTCTCGAAGATTACCAAAGACAAGGCTCTGAACACAGAAGAAGAAGGATGGAATTTCATTCAGAAAGATCTCGAATATGCTGCCGGGAACCTGCCTACGCAGGCCGAAGCAAACGGAAGGTTGGACAAGGGCATTGCCTACGCCTTCATGAGCAGAGCCATGCTTTATGCTAAACGCTGGCAAGTCTCCTTGGATGCAGCCAATAAGGTAGCCGAGCTCGGGTATAAGCTTAACGATTCATATGCTGAGTCTTTCAAGGTAACTGCTGACAAAGGAAACCCAGAGGCTATACTTGAATATGAGTACAATCTTACTGTAGGAGGCCACGATTTCGATTTTTATTACACACCGGGAGGCGATTTTACGGTAATAGACCAGATTGGTGGCGGTTATGGAACTCCTACTCAGGAAATGGTCGAGTCGTACGAGCTCGCAGAAGGTGGTTTTCCCGACTGGTCGGCATGGCACGGAGAAGAAGGGACGACGGCGACTCCCCCATACGAAAGTCTGGAACCACGCTTCCAAGCCACAATACTCTACAATGGAGCCAGCTGGAAAGGCAGAAAAATTGAGCCATACGTAGGCGGGACTGATGGATGGTGCAAGTGGAACGTGGACAAGGAGCCGAAGGGAAGGACCACAACCGGTTACTACCTACGCAAACTCGTCGACGAGACGCATGATTTCTCTGCTCAATCTTCTAGCAGCCAGCCATTCATACTGATACGTTACGCCGAGGTTCTGCTGAATAAAGCAGAGGCTTGCTATAGGCTTGGAAATACTGCCGATGCCAATGCTGCCGTGAAGGCCATCCGTTCCCGGGTAGGCCTGCCATACAACGACAAAAGCGGAGATGCGCTATGGAGTGCCATTCGTCAAGAAAGGAGAGTCGAGTTAGCTTACGAAGGTCTCTGGTACTGGGATCTTCGCAGGTGGGGTGATGCATCTAAAGCATATCCGACAGGGCTAAACGCATATCAAGCTCACGGATTGAAAATTGAGCAAGTCGGAAGCAGTTTCCTCTACACTTATGTCTCGGTCGATGATAAAGACCGAAATTTCCCAGAAAAACTCTACAGGCTGCCACTTCCTACGAGCGAGCTGACTACTAACAGCATGGTTAAGCAGTACTCAGAGTGGCAATAATCTTTAATTGAATATATTATGAAAAAAATTCATACATTTTTCGCCATCGCAGCCACAGTCCTAATGACAAATGCCTGCCATGAAGTGGAGCACGTAGAGCCTACCGCAGAACGTCAGGGCATCACGAGCCTAACAGCCATATTCACTTCAGGCCCGTACGTCGATCAAGAGGCAGCGAAGATAACAATCACAGACAACTCAGCTTCGAGGTACGTAATTCCTGTCCCATGGTATTTCCCTGTGACTTCAGATAACGAAACCGAAGCATTCATGACTAAAATGCGCATTCAGGCAGAACTGCAGCCTAACTGCTTCATCGATCCTCCGCTCACACTACTGGATCTGACAAAGGAAAACCATTTCACCTACACGGATGCCCAGGGCGTAAGCCAGGACATCATCATCACTGGCGAGCGAGTTAAATCTTCGGCTTGCGAGCTGATTTCTTTCTCGCTGGATGATCCGGCCATATCAGGCATCATCGACAAATCTAAAAAGACCGTATCTCTGATCTCGTTGGCTGATCTTTCGTCATGCCTGGCGTCATTCGAAGTATCCGCCCATGCGACAATCTCACCTGATCCGTCCACGACTGCGCTGAACTATAATGAGCCTGTCGAGCTAACTGTTACAGCGCACAATGGGACGACCAAGAACACATATACTGTAGTTAAGGCTGTTCCTGAGAAAATTGACAGGGGATTCAATCTGGGTTCCGTCGAGAACTTATTCAATCTCAACACTACTAATCTCGGATTACCTGGATACGACAAGAACGCCTGCATCTCTATGGCAGCCACAGGAAATAACTTAGTTGTCAGCACCGGTTCCGGCACCCCGTCATATTTCAATAAAGCGACAGGCGTGAAGATTGGAGAGATCAACCTTGGTGGCGCCGTAGCGGCATCGGTCACTAGCGATTCCAAAGAGCATGTTCTCATCTGCAACCATGCAGAACCTAACGAGACGATAAACATCTATCGAACATCTTCAGTTACTGAGGCGCCTACCTTATTCCATTCATTCACCAATGCTTCTGGACTGCCAGCAGGGTATAGAATAAAAGTTAACGGCGACATAGACACGGAGGCCATGATAGTAATCACATGCGAGGGAATAGCTGGCGTAACAACATCCAGCAAGGCGATCGCGCTCAGCGTGACAGACGGAGTCGTCTCAGACGTTTCTACGATAGACCTGTCTGGCGCCGGTCTCAACTGGAATGAAGCACCTAATGAAGCTACCGTAGTGTCTGCCTCCAGCACCACGGCAGAAGGCTGGTTCGAGCAATCTTATGCCGGCGGTAACTGCACGCTGAATTACCTTAAGAAGGATCTTTCGATTGGCGCGCAGCTCGGCGCAGATGACGCAAACGCCTGGGGATGGCAGACCAACAACCTGGATGCCAAGAGGTTCAACAACGTGGACTACCTGGCAGTCTTCGTCGTCAGCTACTTCCCGGCATGGGGAATCGGGCCTCAGCTGTACCTTCTCGATATAAGCGACAAGTCCGCCCTCACCGGCAGCTTCAATTCTTGTCCAGCCACAGTGCTTTCGAACAAGGAAATCGCCTGGTTCCAGACCGGAGCCTATGCAGTAGCAACCGGAGACGTGCTGATAGCACCTTCTGCAGACGGATTCAAAATCTACATCTACTATTACGATCACAACAGTCAAGTAATAGGAGGCTACTCCGCCGACTGCATAAAGAACTAATGACTCATTGAATGGTGCGCACCTGGTCTTCGGAGATTAATGTGCGCACCATTATAATATTTTTAAATCAATGCATATCAATAAATTAATATATTCTTTGGCTATAATGGCCTCCCTCTCATTGGTTTCATGCTCAGGTGATGATGACAAAATACCTGACTGGCCATGGAAAGAAAACGGAGACACTTCCGAAGTAGTGAAAACAGAAAAGCCTCGCTTCGTCTGGATCGATGCCGGAGGAAATTTTCAAAGGTTCGCAAACAGCAAGGAAAACATCTCAGAGGATATCCAGAAGGTGAAAGATGCTGGTTTCTCCGGTATTATAGTGGATGTGCGCCCGACGACAGGAGATGTGCTTTTCTCATCTTCAAAGGCCGAAAAAGTGAAACGTATCGACATCTGGGAAGGATCAAGCTACAAATGGCTGGAAAGGACAGCGACATGGGACTATTTGCAAGCATTCATCGATGAAGGTCATGAACTTGGCCTCACCGTCTATGCGTCCATAAATACATTCGTGGGCGGATATCTCTGCCCCTATGGGCTTGGCTCGGAAGGAATGCTTTTCAGAGACGAATCTAAAAAATCTTGGGCCACGGTGATAAATTCTTCGTCCGGTCCAGTCAGCACAATGGATCTCTTGGATGACAGTTCCGACTACGGGGCTAAATTCCTGAATCCAGCGAACGATGATGTGCAGGATTATGTCATCTCCATTCTGAAAGACCTTGCGAAGTACGATGTAGATGGCATCGTGCTGGACAGGTGCCGTTACGACGATTACGGGCTAATGAGCGACTTCTCAGACATTTCAAGGAACAAATTTGAGAAATATATCGGGAAATCGGTCACCAACTACCCAAGCGACATAATGGCTGCCGGGACCACAAGCATTCCATCCATCATGCCGGAATATTTCAAGCCATGGCTTGAATTCAGAGCGAAAACCATATGCGATTTCGTCGTAAAAGCCAAAAACGCCGTAAAAGGACAGAACAACAAAATCAAGTTCGGCGTTTACGTGGGGGCATGGTATTCCGACTACTATGGTTCTGGCGTGAACTGGGCAAGCAAGAAATACGACACGTCCAAGGACTATTCATGGGCAAGCCCCGAGTATAAAAATTATGGTTATGCAGGAGAATTGGATTTCATGTTCCTTGGGGCATATGCAGGATCCAACAGCATATATGGTTCAGGCGAATGGACGATGCAGGGCTTCGCTCAACAGGCACAGAAACTGCTATGTGACGACGTGTGGTTCGCATGCGGTCCAGACATTGGCAACGGCACTGGCTGGAGCGATGGAGGGAAAGGCGACCTTATCCCAGATGCAATCAATGCATGCATCACTCCAAGCGATGGCTTCTTCGTTTTCGACTTATGTCATATTCGTTCATTCAATTATTGGGACGATTTCAAGAAAGGGTTCGAACGAATTGACGCGAACAAATAGCCTCACGTCAACCTAGGGTTATTCATCTTTCGAACTTGAAAAATCTCAATCGTTTTTTCTTTCGAAATCGAAATGAATATTCTATATTAGCAAATCGAAAAAATATTCATCTAAGAATGAACGACCAAGAAAAAAACCACCTTAACGAAAGGCAGAATAAGATCATGGAATTCATGCACCAGCAGAATGCCATTCCTGTTTCTCAGCTAGCGACCATGCTTAAAGTCTCCGAGGTGACCATCAGGAAAGACCTCTCATTTCTGGAGCAGCAAAATCTTCTTTACAGGGTGCATGGCTCCGCTATTCTCATAAACAGATACACTAACAATAAGACGATCGTCGAAAAAAAGCGTCTCTGCATAAATGAGAAGCGTGCGATTGGGAAATATGCCGCTACGCTCATAATGCCAAGAGACACGATCATCATTGCGTCGGGAACTACGATGCAGTCTTTCGCAGATCAGATCATCGTTAAAGAAAGCTTAACCGTCATCTCGTCTTCTTTCGAAGTGTCATCTTCTTTGGTAGCTAAAGAGAACGTGGATGTAATCCAACTAGGTGGCCTTGTCAGGGAGAGTTCCATGGCGGTCATGGGACCTTTCGCAGAGCAGATGCTCTCGGGCCTGTCTTGCAGCAAACTATTTCTTGGCGTGGATGGAATCGACCTTGATTTCGGTATAACGACTACGAACCACATGGAGGCCCACCTGCACAGAATCATGGTTGACACAGCGCAGAAGACCATCGTGCTTGCCGACCACACGAAGTTCAACAGGCGGGGCTATTCTCAGATTTGTTCGATGGATCAGGTAGACGAAATCGTCACGGACTCTGAGGCTCCACACGACATCGTAGAAAAAATTCTAGATGCAGGAATCGACGTTACCCTTGTGGATAACGAAGGCATTCCGATAAAAATCTGACAGTCCGTAGAGCCATGATATGAGAGACATCTCATTATGAAAGTCTGCAGAGCCGGCATTTGTCTTGTTGAAAAATCGGCAGTCTCGTTCTGAACACGAAGCTGCCGATTGTGCGTTAATCGATCTGCTACAATGCCATATACACTCCAAATCCAGCTATGGCTGTGGCGAGCTATAGAATCTCATCTGTTATAACATTAAAGTATTCTACGCATTTTTTAATATCAGGAACAGAGTTATCCCAATTATATTCATATTCAATAGCGAAATATCCCTTGAAGCCCTGCGCCTTCAGAATTTCCAGCATTTCCTCCACATTCAAGATGCCTGTACCCCAGATGACATCATGCTGCCATTCCCCGTTAGCGTGCGGAGTTTCAATGTCTTTGAAATGTAACGAAATAATTCGTCCTTCTAATTCCTTTAGACACTCTGATTGATCTAATCCGCAACGACTCCAATGTCCGACATCTGCGCAGGCGCCGATGTTTCTATCACGTGAAGATATTGCATTTAGTAAATCTTTGGGATTCCAATACGTTGATGGTTTGGGATGATTATGAACAGAAACTTTTATGCCGGATTCTCTGGAGAGTTGCTCTACCGTATCCCAATCGGATAGATTTGGCTCACAGGTGATATATTCCATTCCCATTGATTTAGCAAATTGGAATTCCCTTTCCCAATCTTCAGGATTATTAGTCGTAAACACTCCGGTCCCAACAATTTTAATCCCTCTTGCGGCGGCGCTGTCCAATATTTCTTTTCGAGTCTGCTGGTCCATTTCATATCCGAAGACAGCATCTCCATACTTGCCTCCTAGCTTATGTCCGGGAAATGCTTCAATATACTTAATGCCAAGTTCCTGCGTTTTGTCCAGAGCTTCAATGAAAGAGAATTTGTGGAATGTGTATGATTGTATTGCGAGTTTCCAACCGTTTTTCTCAGCCTTAGTTTCTCTATTCCCGCAACTCTGAGATAAGGAACAAATTAGAGCGATTGCCAATATTGAAATTATTTTCTTCATATTATTCGCGTAATTAGTCGTTCGGCATTTCTGGTAAGGCGTAACCATTATGGTAAGTATGCCTGATCCATTCCTTTGCAAGATCGAGAGCACCATACTCAGCATAACGACGATCAAAACGAGGATCTCCGTCAATTACTTTGAAGTCATCATAATTAACGATTTTGACTTTGTCATTGGCAGAGATATTCGTGAATCGCATGTTCTCCCCATCCCATTGTAGCTCTTTATGCAGCCCGGTTAATCCAGCAAAACGGACGGCGATGACTCCCATGTCAACCATTTCTGTGAACGGCCCCGAGAATTGGAAGTTGGAAGAAGTTTCCACTCGATTTTCAGGGGATTCTTTACAAGCGCGAATCCAATCTTGTTCATGTGCATTAGTGTCCCAAATGTTACCATGTCCGCCTGGTACTCGTCGAAGTATTGGGTCAGGTTCTTTAAAATATTGCATGGATGTCTTAGGAAGCAAAGTCGGATTCATCCCATAGCATCCAGTCATAATCTTGCCTTTAGTGCCGATGAATATTATGCCTCCATTCTCATCTCCCATCATCTCTCCATCTTCGAGTTCTTCAGGACGAGGAGGCATCAGGCCACCGTCGTACCAAATCACTTTAACTTCGGGCATATTCACGTTACCTTTTGGCGCTCGTGCAGGGAATGTATAGGTTATCATTTCCGCATGAGGCGGAGAATATAGGTTACTCAATGTTGAGCTTGCGATTACCTTTGTAGGGTATTTTATGCCAAGAGCCAAGACAACTGGATCCATTATATGGCATGCCATGTCTCCTAATGCGCCTGTTCCGAAATCATACCACCCTCTCCAATTCCAAGGAGTATATGAAGGATGATAAGGCCGCATTTCCGCTGGTCCGACGAATAGATTCCAATCGAGGTTTTTAGGGCAAGCGACTTTCTCTGTAGGCTTCATCAGTCCTTGAGGCCAAATAGGACGATCTGTCCAGCAATGGACTTCATATACATCACCAATGGCTCCCGCCCATATCCATTCAGCTATACGCCGTGTCCAGTCAAAAGAGTTTCCTTGATTCCCCATTTGGGTTGCTACCTTGTATTTTTTTGCGAGCTTTGTTAGAAGCCTGGCTTCATAAACTGAATGGGTGAGAGGTTTTTGCAGATAGACATGTTTCCCTAATGTCATAGCATGTGATGCTATAACGGCATGGGTATGATCAGGCGTAGCAATAGTTACTGCATCAATGGATTTCCCCATTGAATCGAGCATCTCGCGCCAGTCCTTGAACCGTTTGGCGTTAGGGTAATCATTGAATGTCTTCATGGCATAGCTCCAATCTACATCGCACAGTGCAACGATGTTTTCGGTAGACATGTTTTTCAAGTTTCTGCGTCCCACGCCGCCTATGCCGATGCCAGCGATGTTTAATTTGTCGGAAGGAGATACATGTCCGAATGCTTTTCCTAAAACAGAATTTGGTACTATCGTAAAGGCTGTTGCACCAATTAGACTGCTTTTAATGAATGTTCTTCTAGATATTTTTCCCATATTAATT